>CDZQ01025447.1_pt1 | contig 26998 bp, 32 predicted proteins | sample 554831 | NCBI WGS metagenome assembly CDZQ01 (sample SAMEA3182112, study PRJEB8094) | gut metagenome | biome: human; feature: gut; material: Stool; isolation source: human stools | place: Canada | collected 2013-05-06 | reverse complement strand
GCTATCTTCAAGCGGCTGTATGAGGACAGCGTGGCGGGGCGCATATCGGACGAGCGTTTCACGGAGCTTTCGGCAGACTATGAAGCCGAGCAAAAGGAACTGAAAGAACGTGCCGCCGTTCTGCAGGGCGAGCTTTCAAGGACACTGGAAGCCACGGCAAACGCCGAAAAGTTTATGAAAGTGGTACGCAAGTACACCAGCTTTGAGGAACTCACCCCTACCCTGTTACGGGAGTTTGTGGAGAAAATCGTAATCCACGAATCGGAAGCACTGGACGGGAAACGCCGGGGGAAGCTCCGCAGACAGGAAATCGAAATCTATTACTCTTTTGTCGGCAAGGTAGAATTGCCCGACTAAAGCCCGACCCGTCCGGTAGTCAGCCGGACAGGGAACGGCAAAATTTTTTACACTTCTTTTACTTCTTTATCTCACATGAGCAAAGAGCCAGGGAATTAAACAGCTTATGAGCGGCGGCGGGATTATCCTGATTGGAACGACGCTCATTCCCCTGCTGTCCGGCCTGTTCAGCTAAACGATAAGGAGACGCCATGCAGATAATCTTCGACGCAATCGCGGAATGGCTCAAGGGCCTGCTGGTTGCCGGTATCATGGGCAACCTCGGTGGGCTCTTTGACAATGTAAACGCGCAGGTCGGAGAGATTGCAGACCAAGTGGGGACGGCCCCGGCGGCATGGAACGCCGGGGTTTTCTCCATGATACGGCAGCTCTCCGAGACTGTCATTCTCCCAATCGCCGGGCTGGTGCTCACCTTTGTCATGTGCTATGAACTCATCCAGTTACTCATAGAGCGTAACAACCTGCACGACATAGACACATGGATATTTTTCAAGTGGATATTCAAGACCTTCTGCGCCATTCTCATTCTGTCCAACACCTTCAATATCGTGATGGGCGTGTTTGATATGGCGCAGTCCGTTGTCCAGCAGTCGGCGGGACTGATACAGGGGAGCACCGAAATCACCCCGGATATGCTGGCCGATATGGAGACGCAGTTGGAGGCGATGGAGCTCGGCCCCCTGCTTGGGCTCTGGCTCCAATCCTTCTTTGTGGGCTTTACCATGACCGCTCTCAATATCGTGATTTTCGTGATTGTCTACGGGAGAATGATTGAAATTTACCTAATGACGAGCCTTGCCCCGATTCCCCTTGCAACGGTAGTCAACCGGGAAATCGGGAGCATGGGCCAGAACTATTTCCGCTCCCTGCTGGCGGTGGGCTTTCAAGGGCTTTTGATTATCGTCTGTGTCGCAATCTATGCGGTGCTGATACAGGGGATTGCCACGGGCGGGGACATGATCGGCGCGATATGGGGCTGTGTGGGCTATACCGTCCTGCTCTGCTTTACGCTCTTTAAGACGGGCTCCCTCGCAAAATCCATCTTTGGCGCTCATTGATAAGGCGGAGCTTCGGGCCAACTTGGCCCGAGGTTTCAGAAACGAGGTGAGGCTATGGCCCCGAGACGGTACGGGGCAGCCTCGGACGGGAGTATTCAGCCGCTATGGCATGGAAAACTGGCGGAGGACTTCACCGGGGCGGACACCCTGCGCTTCATTGCCGACACGGATATTCAGTTAAACGGAAATGTGTCTGCGGAAACGCTGGCCGCAATCAGACGGGCAGGCTACCGCTACGAGGGCGGGGAGGTTCTTCCTCGGTCCGGAAAGGAGGAAATGACAATGAGTGAGGAAAAGACCACGGGCGCGCAGGCCCCGGAACAGGAGGCCCCCGGCGGCTCCGGCCTAAAGCTGGACGTAACCGCCCGGCCCATTGACCCCATCAAAAATCTTGTGGGCTTTGCCACCGTGAAGCTCAACGACTGCTTTGTGGTGGAGGACTTCAAGATTTTACAGAGTGACAAGGGCCTGTATGTGGGTATGCCGAGCAAACCGGACAAGAGCAGCCGGACAGGCTACCGGGACACGGTGAAGCCCATCACAAAGGAGTTCCGGGAGGAACTTCACGGGGCGATTTTGGAGGCGTACCAACAGGAGATAGAAAAGTTGCAGGCCCGGATTGCCGCCGCCCGGCAGGCCCCGCCACCGGAAAAGGCGTCCATCAAGGGCCAGTTGGAGGCCGGAACGAAGAAGGCGGCAAAGGAGAACGCCGCCCGAGCCCCGAAGGAAAAGCCAGCGAAGGCGGCGGAGCGGTAATACTTCGGGCCAAGTTGGCCCGAGGTTCCCCGGCGGAAAGGAGGCGTTTTCATTGGCAAGAAAAAAATCCGGGTATGGCGCGGCCTGCTACTATGCCGGGAAGATGGTGGGCCGCTGTACGGTGGCGGACGGTGAAGCCTATACTGCCCTGATGGAACAATGCGGCGGAAACGCGGCCCGCGTTTTACGGGAGTATGCCTATTTCTCCCCCGAACTGAAAGCAATTTTAGAGAATGTGGCGGTTATGCAGGCCGCAAAAAGCCGTGCTGAAAATCCACCTGGCCTGTTCGCGGAACCGAAAATCTCCCCGTGGGGAAAGGTGCAGACCTGCGACACGCTCTGCCCGGGCGTCTTTCTGGTAAGCACCGCCAGCCACGGCGGGACAATGGTTTCAAAGGAAGTGGCGGCTTTTCTCTCCCCTGCCGCAAAGAAATGCGGATCCCGGCAGGGCGGCTATCTCTGCTTTGAGGAAGATACACAGGAGGAAGTCGTTTTCCGGGAACTGCTGGATAAGCGGCTCTGGAAAATCCCCGACCGGATCAGAAACAAGGAGGCGTATGAAGAAAACATCAATCAATCTCTCCGGGAACACAATCCCGCATATTGGAGGGCGCGGAAGCGCGGGAGAGAAACCGCCCGGCCCGCTGTCCGGCAGGACGCGGCCCGGGGTGAGACACGATAACCGCTTCGGGCCAAGTTGGCCCGAGGTGATGAAAGGAGGTTTTGAGCTTTGCCCTATGTGCAGGTTCCAAAAGATTTATCAAAAGTAAAGACCAAGCTGGCCTTCAACCTGACGAAGCGCCAGCTTATTTGTTTCTCGGGCGCGGCGGCGGTGGGAATCCCCGTCTATCTGCTGACCCGCCCTGTAATTGGCAGCAGCCCCGCGCTGTTCCTGATGATTGGCCTCATGCTCCCATTCTTTTTCTTTGCCATGTTTGAGCGTGACGGCCTCCCCTTTGAAAAGATACTGCGAAACTATATCCGGGCCCGGTTCCTCTGGCCCCAAGTCCGGCCCTACAAGACCGAAAATTTCTATGCCGCATGGAGCGGCCCCAGCGCTTCGGGCCAAGTTGGCCCGAGGCCGGAGGACACACCGAAAGGAGGTACAAGGATTGCGAAAAGGAAAAGAGGTAAAACAGGCCGCGCCCAAGCGGGCGGGCGATAAGGGCCGGAAACAGGCGGGGCCGCAGACCGCACAGCAGACAATCCCGTTTCGGGAAATGTTTAAGGACGGCGTATGCCGCTTAAACAACGGCGTTTACACAAAGACGGTGGAGTTTGAGGACATCAACTACCAGCTCGCACAGGCCGAAGATCAGTCGGCCATCTTTGACGGGTGGAGCTCTTTTCTGAACTACTTTGACAGCGCCCTGCCCTTCCAGCTTTCATTCATCAACCACCGTTCCCGGCCTGAAAGCAAGTACACCGTGAATATCGCCCCGAGGCATGACGAGTTTGACAGTATCCGGGCCGAGTATGTGGAAATGCTGGAAAACCAGATTGCCAAAAGCAACAACGGCATTGTCCGCACGAAGCTCATTACCTTTGGCGTTCCGGCGGACAGCGTGAAGGCGGCGCGGCCCCGTCTGGAGCGGATAGAGGCCGACATTATGGGGAATTTCAAACAATTAGGCGTCCAGTCGCGACCCCTTCCCGGGCGGGAGCGTCTGGAAATCCTTCACGGCCAGCTCCACCCCGGAGGCCGGGAGCCCTTCACATTCACATGGGAGCAGATACCGCAGACAGGCATGACAACAAAAGACTTTATCGCCCCGACCAGCTTTGATTTCCGCCGGGGCCGGTTCTTCAAGGTGGGGGCAACATGGGGCGCGGCTTCTTATTTACAGATAACCGCCTCGGAGCTCTCGGATAAACTGCTTGCGGAGCTTCTGGAGCTGGACACGGAAATGACCGTCACCATGCACATTCAGACGGTAGACCAGTCAAAGGCCATCAAGACGATTAAAGGCAAGCTCTCGGACATTGACAAAATGAAGATGGAGGAACAGAAAAAGGCTGTCCGCTCGGGCTACGACATGGACATTCTCCCACCCGACCTTGTGACGTTCAGCAAGGACGCAAAAACCTTGCTGGAGGATTTGCAGAGCCGCAACGAGAGAATGTTTCTTTTAACCTTCCTGATTGTCAACATGGCCCCCACGCGGGAACAGCTTGAAAACGAGATTTTCACGGTTTCCGGTATCACGCAGAAATACAACTGCACAATCCGGCGGCTGGACTTCCAGCAGGAACAGGGCTTTCTGTCCTCCCTTCCCCTCGGCTGTAACGCCGTGGAGATCCAGCGGGGCCTGACAACCAGCAGCACCGCGATTTTCATTCCCTTCCTGACCCAAGAGCTCCGCATGGACGGGGAAGCGGTCTATTACGGCCTGAACGCTCTTTCCCATAACGTCATCATGGCAAACCGCAAGAAACTTAAAAATCCCAACGGGATATACCTTGGAGTTCCGGGAAGTGGGAAAAGTTTTGCCGGAAAAAGAGAATTAGTCAACGTATTCCTTGCCACAAAGGACCGCATTATCATCGTAGACCCAATGGGGGAATATTCCGCTCTGGTACGGCGGCTTGGCGGGCAGGTGGTGGAGATTGCGCCTAACAGCCCGCACCACATCAACCCGATGGACATATCCGCTGACTTTGACACTGGGGAGGAAAACCCAATGGCGCTGAAAGCGGACTTCATTCTCTCGCTGATGGAGCTGATTGTGGGCGGCAAGGATGGCCTTCAACCCGTGGAGCGGACAGTCATTGACCGCTGTGTGCGGCTCATGTACCGGGACTATCTGCAAGACCCCGGAGCGGCCAAAATGCCGATACTCCAAGACCTGTATACGCTCCTGTGCAAACAGACGGAGCCGGAGGCGGCGCGGCTGGCAACCTCGCTGGAAATCTATGTGTCGGGCTCCCTCAATGTATTCAACCATGAAACCGATGTTGACCTGTCAAGCCGCCTTGTCTGCCTCGACCTAAAGAAGCTCGGGGCGGGCCTGCGGACAATCGCCATGCTGATTATGCAGGATTTAGTTAATTCGCAGGTATCGGCCAACTTTGCACAGGGAACCGCTACATGGTGCTACTTTGACGAGTTCCATTTACTCTTGAAAGACGAGCTCACGGCCTCCTACTGCGTGACCGTCTGGAAAATGCTGCGGAAGAAATTTTGCGTCCCGAGTGCTTTGACACAGAACGTCAAAGACCTTTTGGCAAGCCGGGAAATCGAGAACATCTTTGAAAACAGCGACTTTCTCGTTATGCTCTCGCAGGCCCAAGGCGACCGACAGATTTTGGCGAAGCAGTTAGGGATCAGCCCCACCCAGCTATCCTTTGTCACCAACAGCAACAGCGGCGAAGGGCTCTTATTCTTCGGAAATGTGATTATCCCATTCTCCGACAAGTTCCCGCAGAATACCGAGATTTACCGTCTCCTGACCACCCGCCCCGAGGATTTGAAAGATGAAGGGGCGGGCGTATGACCGGGACACTTCGGGCCAAGTTGGCCCGAAGCCCATTCCAGCGGTACAGGAAATATCAAAGGCTCAGGCCGTCAACTTTATCCATCAGTACCATTATTCAAAGGTCATGCCGCGGCTGAACCGGTTTTACTTAGGCTTTTTCATTGATGGGCGGTTAGCCGGTGTGGTGGTATTGGGATGGGGTACGCAACCCTTGCAGACAATCCGCAAGCTGTTCCCTTGCCATGTACTGCGGACAACGGACTATATCGAAATCGGGAAGATGTGTTTCCTGCCGGACTTCAACGACACCCAATGCTTCGGAAGTATCGTCATTTCCCAGATGGTGAAATGGCTGAAAGCCAACACACGCTACCTGTATCTTTACACATTGGCGGACGGTATCATGGGAAAATGCGGCTATGTGTATCAGGCCAGCAACTTCCAGTATGTGGGGAGCTTCACAACAAGCGTTTACCGGGACAGCCTGACCGGGGAGAAAATCCACCCGCGGAGCGCCCGGCTCCTGCTGGAAGAAAACGCGGCCTTTGACGGCGTGGCAAAACGCTACTGGCTGACTTTTGGCTACTGCCAGTACAAGGGGATTGAGAAAATCAATGGCCGTATGTTCCGCTACCTGTACCCGCTTACCAAACGTGGGCGGAGGATTTTACAGAGCTACCCGGAGTATCAAGGTCTGACCTATCCAAAGGATAAAGACCTGTTCTATTCCATGCGGAGCGCCCCCGGCACTTACATTCCAATTCAACAGCCCCGGTTTAACAAAGAGGTATGCCAGTTCAATATCCAGAGATATTGACTGGTACATTTCATTTTTAGGGAAAGGAGGTTGATTTTATCGCAAAATGGATAGACAGGACACCCGGAAAGAAACTGGACACTTCGGGCCAACATGGCCCGAAGCCGGGGCAGAAGAAATTCCGGCAGGATAAAGAGCGGCCCCGGCCCTCGGAACGGCTCCGCCGTGAGGGGGAGCCGCCGCCCGGAGACAACGCCAGGGAGCCCCGGAATGGAGCAAACCCTGGCAAAGCAGACAGCGAAGGGCCGCAGACACGGGAAGGAAAAAAGACGGAGAAGGCAAAGGCGCGGGCTGATAAGGCCGGGGAAAAGCTCGGGAAAGCCCGTGCCAAGTTGGACGCACAAAAACCGCCTAAAGAGCCCGGTATCCCCCGCAGGCTGGCCCGAAGCGCCCGCGCCGGGGCATGGATTTACGCCCATAACAAAATACATGAAGTGGAGCATGAAAATGTGGGCGTGGAAGGAGCCCACAAATCCGAGCTTGTAGCCGAGACAGGTATCCGCAAGGTGTCCCGGTCTGCCAAAAGGCGGTGGCGTACCCGCCACGCCCGAAGCGTGGTGAAGTGGGAGAAAAAAGAAATCAGGGCCAGTGCGGACTATGCGTTTCACACCGCCGCGCAGGAACACCCGGAGCTATACAGCAATCCCCTGTCCCGCTTTTCGCAGAAGTGGAAACTCAAACGGGAGTATGCCAAGCGGGCACGGGAGGCGGCAAAGCAGGGCGCAAAGGCGGCGGAGAAAACCGCTGTTACCACGGAAAGGCTGGCCCGGCGGGTGGCCCTTTTTGTGAAACGCCACCCGGTCGGCGTCCTGATTGTGTTTACCGTACTTCTGGTGGTCATGCTGCTGATGGGCGCTTTATCCTCCCTCCCCGGCATGATTGGGGGTGGGGCCATGAACGCTGTTTTAGGCACTTCCTACGGTTCCGAGGACAGTGACCTGTTAGGGGCCGACGAGGACTACACGGCCTTAGAGCGGGCGATGGCGGACAGGATTGCCAATATCGAGAGCACCCACCCCAGCTATGACGAGTACCGCTATCAGGTGGACGAGCTGGGCCACAATCCCTATGAGCTGGCCTCCTACTTAACCGCAAAATTCCAATCCTACACCCGCGCCGAGGTACAGGAGGAGCTTCAAGCCGTGTTTGATGCACAGTATAAGCTGACCCTGACCGAGACGGTGGAAATCCGTACCTATACAGACGATGACGGGGACGAGCACGAATATGAGTGGTACATTCTCACCGTCACCCTGAAAAACCGCACCCTGCCCGTGGTTATCAGCGAGCGGCTGACCGCCAACCAAAAGGAGCTCTATTCGGCTACCATGTGGACGAAGGGCAACAAGCCCTATCTGTGGGATAACATCTACACGGGCGGCGATACCGAACCTGGCCCCTCCTATGAGATACCGGGGGAGGCCCTGACCGACCCGGATTTTGCCGCCCTGATTGCCGAGGCGGAAAAGTACCTGGGCTACCCTTATGTGTGGGGCGGGAGCTCCCCGAGCACAAGTTTTGACTGCTCGGGCTTCGTGTGCTGGGTCTACACCCATTCCGGCGTTTACAACCTGCCCCGCACCACGGCAACCGGGATTTACAACCAATGCGCCATTATTCCAAAGAGCGAAGCCCGGCCTGGAGATCTGATTTTCTTTACCCGCACCTATGACAGCGCCGGGCCTGTCTCCCACGTCGGCATTTATGTGGGCGACAATATGATGATCCACTGTGGCGACCCCATCAAATACGCCAGTATCAGCACTTCTTACTGGCAGGAACATTTTTACGCCTTCGGGCGGCTCAACTGAAAAAGGAGGTTTTGCATGAGCAGTAAAATTGACAAGGTATGCGCCGAGATTGAGAAGGTCAAGGCGAAAATCAGCGAACAGCAGACCCGGCTCCGGGAGCTGGAACGCCAGAAAACCGAACTGGAAAACACGGAGATTGTGGAGCTGGTGCGTTCTCTCAACCTGACGCCCGCCGCACTGGCCGACTTCCTGAAGGAGCAGAAAAAGGCCCCTGCCGCTTCGGGCCAAGTTGGCCCGAAGTCCGGCGAAAGAAAGGAGGAACCGACTGATGATGAAAACTAAATCCCGTATGGCGACGGCGCTGACCGCCGTTTTTCTCTGTCTCCCTGTCTTTACCCTTCCGGCCTACGCGCAGAGCGCCGAGCCTACGGAGGAACCGCCCTCACAGGAGAAAACCACCACCGCGAAGCCCTTCACCCCGGAGGGAACCGGCACAGTGGTTGACAACGCCACCGACGAGGACGGAAAAGAGTTTTATACCATTCAGACCCCGGACGAGCACGTTTTCTTTCTGGTCATTGATAAACAGCGCACAAGCGAAAACGTCTATTTCCTCGACGCTGTGACGGAAAAGGATCTGCTCTCCCTCGCGCAAAGTGAGAAGGAGCCCGAGACGGTGGAGCCGGAACCGGAGCCCACACCTGCGCCGCAGGAGCCTGCCGACGAGCCGGAACCCGCCCCCGTCCCGGAGCCCGAAAAGAAAGACAGTCCCATTGGGACAATCCTTTTGGTGCTGGCCGTGGCGGCAATCGGCGGCGGGGCCGGCTGGTACTTCAAGATTTACCGCCCGAAACATCAGGCCCCCGATCTGGACGAGGAAGAAATCGACTTTGAGGAAGAAGGAGACGAGCCGGACGGGGACAGCGACCTCCCGCCGTGGGACGAGGACGAGCCGGAGGAAGGAGACGAACCGGGGAAGGAGGACGAAGAATGAATTTTACCGACAGCCCCTATGAGCGAATGATGAAGCAGGTTCCCCGGCCCTCCCGGCACGACCCGGAACCCTGCCCCGCCTGCCGGGAACGCGGCGGCGATTGCAGGAAGAAGCGGCGCACCCTGATTGTGGAGCCCCGCAGGACTTCGGGCCAAGTTGGCCCGAAGCGGTGATGTGCCGGGAGCTGACCCGTGACGAGAGGAAAACAATCCGGCGGCTGGTCACGGGCATGTGTGCCAACTATGACAGCGAATACGGCTGTCTCCCGTTGGACTGCCCCTGCTATATGCTCGGCAAGTGGTGGACGGGGAGCCTGTGCCGCTACTTCCGGGCGGCGGTACTGCCTCTGGCCCCGGTGCTGGAAACCTCCCTTACGGGGGAGGCGGCGGGGCCGGAAATAAGGCGCTGCGCCGTATGCGGGAGGGCCTTTATTCCCGAGGGGCGGCAAGCCTACTGTTCCGAAGCCTGCAAGGCCGAGGGCAACCGCCGCCGGAGCCGGGAGCGTATGCGGAAAAAACGGGAGAAAAACATGGAGCGGTGTTACGATTAGGCCTTGTAAAACCCTGTGTTTCCGGGCTTTCCGCGCCCGGTTTGAGCGGTCTTAATATCAATCTACGTCTTACCCCTGTTTTGTGGGGTAAATCGTAACAAATAGGACTTCGGGCCAAGTTGGCCCGAGGCTGGAAGGAGGAATTATTTGGACGGGTATAAATACTACTCTACACAGCGGCCAGTGGATATATGGACGTTCCCTGAACCGCCCGACAACAAGCCCATGGAAATTAAAAACTATGACTGTGATTTCCGTATTCCCATACCGGGGGAAGCCTTCCGGGCGTGGGGTGAACTGATTTACGCAAAGCCGTTGACAGATAAGCAGATGGAGGACTACGAACTGAAACCCTCCCGGCAAAATCCAGACCTGAAAAAACGCATGGAGGAACAGACACAGGCCCTCGGAAAATGGGAGGACAGCCGCCATTTCTCCGAGCGCAAACGGCTGACTTGGTTCCACCCGGATTTTGGTTCCTATGTGTTGAAAGACTTTGTGACCCCGGAACAGCTCGCGGAGCGGTTTGAAATTATGCAGGAATTACAGGCGGAGCGCAGAGAAAAACGTTCGATTGCCGCCCAGCTCCGCAAGGGCTCGAAGCAGGCAAAGGATCATCAGGAACCGCCCGTAAAGAAAAGTGGCCCCGCCCATGAGGAAAGATAGGAGGTATTTCATGCAGGAAAAGGATAACCCTTTGAAGTCGGCGGAGCTCTCCGCTGAACAGAATTACAACATGATTGACGGTGTGCTGAACAACACGCCGCCCGCCCCGGTTCCCCCGGAACCGGAAAAGCCGCTGGACAAGGTAAAGGAGCCTCCCCATCACAAACGGAGCCGGGAGCGGGAGGAACGGTAATGCCCCGCCGCAGGCGGAATATTCCGCTTTATGTGATGGTATCCCCGGAGGAACTGGAACAGCTCCACGCCCGCATGGACGAGGCAGGCGTCCGCAACATGAGCGCCTTTGTCCGCAAGATGGCCTTAAACGGCTATATCCTCCATGTAGACCTCTCGCCTGTCCGGGAACTGGTTTCCCTGCAACGGCGGTGCTCCAATAATCTGAATCAGGTGGCAATCCACGCCAACACCTACGGCGTGTACCCGGACGAGATTGCCGGGCTTCAACAGGACTACGCCGAGCTGTGGGGGCGCATGAATGACTTACTGAAACATCTCTCCGCCATTGTGGAGCTGTGAGCATGGGGAGCGGGGGCCGGGCCTTCGCTCCCCTGCTTTTTCTCTGTCCGGGAGCTTCGGGCCAAGTTGGCCCGAAGCCTAAATAGAAAATAAGATATTGTATGTAGTTTTTCTCATATTATGGTATAATCAATATAAATATCATCTTTAAGGGAGGTAGTGATATGCCAGACCACCAAGCAGCGGAACAAATGATTGGCTATTTATATCAAGTTAGGTATGCGCTGGCTCTGTTACTAGAAAACGATAACGAAGATTTACAGATTAGTATTGAAAAATTTGATGATATAGCCTTTAGCAAAAACGATACTCCTAAACAGCTTATTCAGCTAAAACATCACATTAATCATCAGGGTAGCCTGTCAGATTCTAGTACGGATTTGTGGAGAACTATTAAGGTTTGGGTCGATACAATAGTTACGGATCCCCAATTATTAGATAGTAATAATTTTTTGATTATTACTACTGCTATAGCCCCTGATAAATCAGCAGCTTTCAATCTGAAGTCACAAAACAGAAATGTAGAAACAGCGTATAACCAACTTGTGAAAGTATGCAACACTTCCACAAATAAGGCACATAAAGCTTATTATGAAGCCTTTTTGGAATTAGAAGAATCAAAACGAAAAAGGTTACTTGAGCAAGTTATAGTTATTGATAATGCAAGTAATATTATTGATATTGAGAAAGTGTATCATCGAATAATTAGGTATAGCTGTATACATAAATATGAAAACCAGATTTGTGAGAGGCTTGAAGGATGGTGGTACAAAAAAGTCGTGGAGGCTCTTTGTTCAGACACTCCAATTTTTGTTACGCAAAACCAAGTACGTTCATTTATTGTGTCGCTTAGTCAAGAGTATTCAGATGAAAACCTACCTATAGATATATGGGATATAGAAGAAATACAAGAAAGTGACCTTTCTACTGATGAAAAAGTTTTCTATGAGCAATTAAAGTTAATTTGTATTGGGAGTAATCGCATGAGAGTGGCGTTGCGTGACTATTACAGAGCCTTTAAGCAACGAGCAAATTGGATAAGAAACGACCTGCTTTTTGTTAATGAACTAGAGAAATATGAACAACGCCTTATTGATGAATGGGAGCACTGTTTTGTAGAAATGCAAGATGAACTTAATGATTTAGATTCCTCGCCAACAGAAAAAGAAAAGGCGAAATTCGGACGCAATTTATTTTCCGAAATAGAAAAAAAAGATATTAGAATCAGGCCAAAATGTAAAGAAGCTTTTGTAATGAGGGGAAGCTATCATATTTTAGCCAATAAGCTAAAAGTCGGATGGCATATTGACTTTTATTCAAGATTAAAATATCTGTTGAATAGTTAAAGGAGGAGGCGATTTTATAATGAAGGTATGGAGCGAAAGAGCACAAGAAATTGCATTTTTACTTAATCCAGCATTTTGTGGGAGAATCCTTTATTCTACTATAAAAACTTATGCAAATAATTCCCATAGAGCATTACCATTTCCCCTAATTTATTTAGTCCTACCTCTTGTCTTACATAAATCAACTAGAGAAAAGATAAATAGCCGAACACAATTACTTGTGTGGATACAAAAATATCCCGAATTGTTAATTGATTTTCCTCAAAGAGCACGCGATCTGGTTCCAATTACAAATGAAACCTTAGAATTTCTTTTGCAGACCGGAAAGATAGAATTGACACCAAATGGAGAAGTAGATATTGTTGGTTCGCAGAAAACTTTAAGCAAAACAAAATTCTTGGATAGTGAGGTTAAAGATTGCCTCACAAAAAGCGAACATATAGCAAAATGGTTTGTTAATGCAGGAAAAGCAGAAACTATATATGTTGGGTTGGGGGTGAGACCATAATGCAAATTTGTGAACTTGTTTTATATGGATACAAGGGTCAAGTAAGACATTTACCATTTAATTTAGGCACAGTAAATATTATTACAGGAAAATCCCAATCTGGAAAATCTGCGGTTGGCGATATTATTGATTACTGTTTAGGTGGGGATTCATGTAACATAGCTGATGGTGTTGTTCGTGAAAACGTTGCATGGTATGGTCTCCTTTTGCAGTTTGAGAAAGAACAATTATTCGTGGCAAGAAAGAATCCAGAGCCGGGCCAGCAAACAACTAGCTACTGTTATGTAGAAATCGGGGAAAAACTTGAAGTCCCAGAAATATGTAATTTTCAATCAAATGAAAATGTTGCTGGATTAGAGGAAATGATAACTAGAAGAATTGGGATATCAGAAAATTTGCATACTCCACCTGAGGGGCAAAGCAGACCTCCTCTTTCTGCTAATATTAGACATGCTTTATATTATTGTTTTCAAGGACAAGACGAGATAGCTGCTAAAAACTTTTTATTTCATAAACAATCAGAAGATTTTATTAGTCAGGCTATTAAGGATACTATTCCATATTTTTTAGGAATAGTGAATGAGGAATCCTTAGCTCTTGAAAATGAACGAAGCATATTGAAAAGAAAACTTGTATTAGAAAAGCGAAAACTTGAAGAAAATCGAGCATTAATGGGCGGAGGATCTAATAGAGCAATTTCTCTAATATCAGAAGCACGTCAAGCTGGCTTAATTGATAATAATAGTTCTATTGACTATCAAGATTATAAATCCATGTATTCATTACTTAAAAGTATTCTGGATTGGAAGCCAAGTAGAAACGTAAGCAGTGGAATGGACAGGCTCACTTATTTACAAAGCCTATTAGAAGATTACCGACAAGAATTAGAAGAAATAGAACAGAGCCTTTACAATGCAAAATCCTTTTCTGGGGAAACGACAGAATATAAAGACGAAGTTGTTCATCAAAAAATTCGCCTAGAATCCATTGGTTTGTTTGAACAATTAGATTTTAACCCTGGTGTCTGCCCGCTTTGTTCGGGCGAATTAAATTCTCCTCTACCAGGAGTAGAAATGATAAAAAAATCCATACTTAATCTTGATAAATCTATTGCTAATGTAACCAAAGAAAGGCCAAAGTTACGAGCATTTATTGACGGGCTTGAAAAGGAGCGGGAACAAAAGCGAGAAACAATAAAAGGTATTGAAGCAGAAATTGATGGAATTTATTATCAAGAACAAGAGGCACAGAGAATTAAAGATTTGAATTCAAGAAGGGCCCGGGTTGTTGGACGAATTAGCTTATGGGTCGAAAGCGTAGAGACTGATACAGATTCCGAAAAACAAGAGCAAATCATAAAAAAACTTCAGAATCGTCTTAGTGAAATTGATGAGATTTTGGATGTAAATACATTAGAGGAACGAAAACAATCTGCGCTTTCTCGCATACAAGTTGACATGACGGCGTGGGCTAAACAGCTACAATTAGAGCACAGTGATAATCCTTACCGATTGGACTTGTCAAAAGTAACAGTAATTGTGGACAAGCCAGAAAGACCTGTTCCGCTAAGACAATTAGGAAGTGGATCAAATTGGGTTGGTGTTCATTTAATTACCTATTTTGCCTTGCAAAAGTTCTTTATTAATGCCAATCGCCCTGTACCACGTTTTTTGTTTTTTGACCAGCCATCACAAGTTTATTTTCCATCAGAACGTGATGAAAAGAAAACTGACTGGAACAAAGTTAATGAAATGTATAACTTTGTTATTGAAAGAACAACCGCAGAACATGGGAAGTTACAGGTGATTATTGTAGATCATGCTGATTTATTAGACGAAAAATTTCAGAAATTAATCATTGAAGATTGGTGGGACGATAAAAATAATCTTGTTCCAAAATCTTGGTATGAATAAGTAAAACACATAGTAAAACACCATCTCTGATTTTGGGGATGGTGTTTTACTATGTGTTTTACTTCGGGCCAACTTGGCCCAAAGTATGCCGGGACAAGATTTACAAAGTCCCGACAACATTGTTGCCCGGCCCCTGAAATGGTAAAATTATAATAGGATAAAACAAAGAAAGGGGCTGTTTATATGAGACTGATATTTAAGATTATCGCGTTGCCGTTCCTGCTGGTTCTGTCGCTTCTGGTGGCGGTGCTGATGTTCCTGTTTGATGTGACCGGGTGGTTTTTGTCTCTGGCCTCCGGGGTGCTGGCCGTGATTGCCGTGGGCCTGTTCGTGCTCCAACATCACCCTGTCGGCGGTGTGGCGTTTCTCGTCCTGGCTTTCCTGCTCTCGCCCTATGGGCTCCCGGCTATCGCGGAATGTATCATCAGCGCATTGGACGGGCTGAACTATTCCCTCCGGCGGTTCATCACAAGTTGACAAGCGGCGGGACTTCGGGCCAAGTTGGCCCGAAGCAGGAACAGCAAAACGGCGGCTCTGCGGGGCCGCCGTTCTTCATGGAATGGAGGTGAGATATGGCAACTACCCGCCATTTTACCCGGCATATCAACGTCGGGGAGACGATAGCGGAGGCAATCAAGGAATGTATTGACTACGGCAAAAATCCCGATAAGACCCGGGGCGGTAAACTTATCTCCGCTTATGAGTGCGACCCGGCCACGGTGGACGCGGAATTTCTGCTTTCCAAGAGCAAATATAAGGCCATCACGGGCCGGGTGCAGAAGTGGGACGAGGACATTTTGTGTTATCAGATACGGCAATCCTTCCTCCCCGGAGAAGTGACCCCGGAAGAAGCAAACCGTATCGGCTACGAGCTCGGCATGAGCTGGACAAAAGGCAACCACGCTTTTATTGTCACAACACACATTGATAAGGCACACGTCCACAACCATATTTACTACAATTCAACGTCCCTTGACTATACCCGGAAGTTTCGGAATTTCTGGAACAGTTCTTTTGCAATCCGGCGGGTAAGTGACCGGATCTGTCTGGAATACGGGCTTTCGATTGTGAAAAATCCGAAGCCTCGGAGTAAAGGCAAGTTTAAGAATTACGGGGAATGGCTTGGGGATAACAAACCTCCCACCTTTCAGGAGCGGCTGCGGGCGCAGATCGATGCGGCCCTCTTGCAGAAGCCCGCCGATTTTGTCGCGTTTCTCTCACTGATGAAGGCGGCGGGCTACGAGGTCAAACACGGGCGCGGCGGCTCTCTCTCGTTTCGCTGTCCCGGACAGGAACGGTTTACCCGTTGCCGGGCCTCCACACTCGGGGAAGGTTATAGCCCGGAGGATATACGGGCCGTTATCGAAGGCCGCGCCCCCTTGCCCTCCAGCCGGGCGGCGGAGCCTGTGAAGCCGGGCCGAAGGCTCAACCTGATTATCGACATTCAGAACCGGCTTCAAGGAAAAGGCCCGGCTTATGAGCGGTGGGCAAAAGTATTCAACCTAAAGCAGATGGCGGCGGCTCTGGCTTACTTGCAGGACAACGGCCTGACGGAGTATGAGCAGTTGGAGAAAAAGGCCGGGGAGGCCACGGAGCGGTTTCACGTTCTGGCTGGAAAAATCAAGTCGGTGGAGGCCGCGCTTGCCGCCAATGCGGAGCTCAAAGGAGCCACGGTAAACTATGCAAAGACCCGCCCCGTGTTTGAGGCGTACAAGGCTTCACGGTACAGTAAAAAATTCCTTGCAGAACATGAGGCGGATATTGAGATTTACCGGGCGGCCCGGGCCAAAATGAGTGCCATTCTGGACGGGGCGAAGCTCCCAAAGATGGAGAAACAGAAGGAGGAAGGCCGCAGGCTGGCGGCTGAAAAAAAGGAGCTCTACGCCGAGTACCGGGAAGCCCGGAAAGATATGCGGGAAGTCACAACGGCAAAAGCAAACATTGATTATCTGCTCGGCCTGACCGGGCAGGAGAAAAATAAGGAACAGGAGCGATAGCGAATGAGACGCAACCAATCGAGCGGAGCGACGGAGCTTCGGGCCAAGTTGGCCCGAGGTTCCGCAGGGTTTGGGGTTGGCCCCAACAAGCGGGATTTTTCAGGTTTCGGCGGGAGCCGGAACGTGGAAAATTCGCAAGTGTATAGACACTTGCATCGCTTGCCGTTTAGCGGAAACCTGTTAAGCGCATGAAAAAACGGGGGCTTTATTCACCCGCTTCTCTGGCTTCTTTGGCTTTCTGTATTCCCTTTACCGTGTCGGTCACTATTACTAAATCGGTTTCATCAACGTCGTTTAGAAGCTCATCAAGTTGGCGGCGCTGTGTAGTTTTACCCGGCGTTTTTGCCGGAAAAAAGATTTGGTCTACCGATATATCAAAAAAGGTGACAAGCTCATAAAAGATTTGTAGGCTTGGGTGTTGTCCACTGTTCTCAATGGACGCAATATAGCGCGGCGCAATATTCAGCCTGTCCGCTAACTGGTTGCGCGATATGCCCTTTGCCTTTCTTGCTTCTTTTATGGTTTGCCCGAAAGCCTTAAAATCATACTTCACTTTGTCCTGCTTCATATTTTTCACCCTATTACATTTTACCGTTCGTCTTTCCTGTTTGGATATAAGTATACACATCATAGTATCAACAGTAATAGAGCATATACATATAGCTGTTGACTTCCTGATTGCAATAAGATATAATATGACTATAAAATTAAATTAGTCACAAAATGGTTATGAAGTATGTATAAAGAGGTTGGCATATCTTCAAATAATGTTCCGATAACTCTTTCTATCTGGTATACAGAGAGAAGCTGTCCTACCATTGTTTTTTTGCCGGGTACTATGTCACACCCTCTCATGTATGAGAACTTTCTAAGTGGGTTATGTGAAAGAGGATTTAATATAATAGGTGTTCATTATCTTTCACACGGGAAAAGCCCTAAAATCAAAATGAATTATACAATGGAAGATTTGCTGTATAATGTATATGACGCAACAACTTACGGAATGGAAAATTACGGAGATAACATAGCTGTCATGGGTTCCAGTCAAGGCGGGATTTTAGCAGCAATGGCGGCGGGGAGGGATACAAGATTAAAAGCCGTTTTTCCACATAATATCATGCTGACTACACTAAAAGAAACTATGAACTTAACAAAGTATCCTGCATGGACACACCGTTTTATGGGGCTGATACAGTGGGGCTTTCGTGTAGGCGGAAAGTTGTTGCCTAACTACAAGGTTCCGGGAGACGCTTATTTAGACTATAACAAAGTATTTTATAGCGAACAGGCAAAACAAGATTGCTTAAACGACCCTATGCTTTTACCTTATTATCCTTTAAGATTTGTCGCCAGTTTATTCAATGCTGACTTATCGTGTTTGGAGAACGGCTCTATACAATGTCCAATCATTTTAATTACAGCCAAAGGCGACCCGCTTTTTAGCTTTGATTATACCAACAAAGTATTTGATTTAATTCATGCGCCGCAAAAGGAATTGCTTACTTTAGAGCTTAATCGTCACATGATTTTTAATGAGGATACAGACACGACGATAAACGCATTGGAATCTACATTGCATAAATATCTAGGATAGTATATTGATAATATGAGCAGTAAATGTTATACTTTTCATGACGATACTAACAGTTTAGTCATAAGGGGGTTATTAGAATTGCCACGATTTACAGAACAAGAGAAAGAGATCATCAGCAGTAAACTTTTGATAGAGGGAGAAAAGCTGTTTGCATTACACGGTTTGAAAAAAGTAACGGTTGATGATTTAGTAGCCGCCGTAAACATATCAAAGGGGTCTTTCTATGCTTTTTATCCCAGTAAAGAACATCTATATGTGGAAATCAATTTTCGCTTACAAAAAGAGCTATTTGCAAGTATAGAAGCAACAATTAAAAAGAAAAAATATAAGAACCATAGAGATTTAGCAAAGGACGTTATTATGTTAAGTTTAACGGGTTTGATTACTTCACCTATTCTTTCGCAGATTGACTTATCTATATTGGACTATCTGCAAAGAAAATTATCACCAGATATTTTTGAAAGCCATATGCACAATGATATTCGTATATTGGAGATACTGGAAAGTTTAGGAGTTGTATTTTTGGTTCCGCATACGGTTCTTATAAAATCTTTATATTCTGTTTTATCCTGCATGGAACAATTCAAAGAGGATAAAGAACTTGAAAAGATACAAAATCTTTTAGTAAATGGTATTGTGCAGCAAGTAGTAGCCGATTAAAATTTTTTGTTTGGTTATTTAATAGCAAGATAGCCAAACAAAATTTTTACAATTTATATGACTATATTTTCAAATATGTCATATCGTATAAGGAGGACACCATAATGATTGATGTAAAAAAACTGTATTTCAGCTATACTGAAAAGCCCTTTGTTGAAGATGTGAGTTTCCATGTTGGGAGGGGAGAAATTTTCGGCTTTTTAGGACCCTCTGGAGCCGGGAAGTCAACCATACAAAAAGTATTGACTGGGCTTAATACAAAATATAAAGGCAGCGTAAAAGTTGCAGGTATTGAAATAAAGGAACGTACAAATCGGTTTTATGAGAATATCGGGGTGGACTTTGAATTTTCTACCTGTTATGAGAAATTTACGGCACGACAAAACCTCGCCTATTTCGCTTCGCTGTATGAAAAGCAGCCCCGGTCTATTGACGAATTATTACATATGGTAGGCTTGGAAAATGACGGGGATAAAAAGGTTTCCGACTTTTCCAAAGGTATGCGCTCCCGCTTGAATTTTATCAAAGCGTTAATCCACGACCCAGATATATTATTCCTTGATGAACCAACAAGCGGTCTTGACCCTACAAATAATCGCTTGATGAAAGATATTATCCTTGCAGAGAAGAAGCGCGGAAAAACTGTCATAATTACCACTCACAATATGTATGACGCAACGGAGCTATGCGACCAGGTAGCCTTTATTGTTGCGGGAAAAGTCAGTGCGTTAGACAGCCCACATAATTTAATCATGTCAAGGGGTGCTGCAAAAATACAATATACCTATTATGACAACGGTGAAAAAACCGGGGAATGTCTGCTTGATAGAACCACAGAGGATAAGACGTTAAAAAGTTTAATTTCTGAAAACCGTCTGCTTTCTATCCATAGTAGTGAACCTACGTTAAATGACATTTTCGTTGATATTACGGGGAGGACACTACAATGAGATTAGGGCGTTTAATCCGTGGAGATATACATTTCCAATGGAAATATGGTTTCTACTTTATTTACTTTATCTTGACGCTTCTGTATGTGTGCGCGATTGCTGCCTTGCCGGAGCATTGGAAAAAAGATATTGCCGCTATCATGATCTACTCTGACCCGGCAGCTATGGGCTTGTTTTTTATGGGGGCGATTGTTCTTTTGGAAAAAAGCCAAAAAGTATTAAATGCTATGGTGGTATCGCCTGTAAAAGTATCGGAGTACATTCTTTCAAAAACAATCGCTTTGATTGCTATTTCTACAATCATTGCATTGATATTGGGATTAGTTTCCGGCAGTAAGCATTCATTTGGTATCGCAGTTGGAACCGCCCTGACATCAGCAATCTTTACTATGCTTGGAATAATCGCAGCTACAAGAATTTCAAACTTGAACCAATTTCTCATTGTGATTATGCCAATAGAAATTGTTTGCTTTGTACCGCCTATTGTTGGGTTATTTGTAAAATTGCCTGATATATTTTGCCTTTTCCCATTCGTTGCCTGTATAAACCTTATAACCGGAAAAAGCTCTTTGCTATCGTTTGATATGATACTTGTATTTGCTACATTGATTATCCTCTACATGGTTGCGCGGCATACAGTTGAGCATATGTGGAGGACTTTAGGAGGTGTAAAGCTATGAAAAGGATATTATCCAGTACCATACAGGTATTTAGGCAGATCAAGAGCGACCCTATGATGTTTGCAGCTTGTTTTACGCCTTTTATCATGGGAGCTTTAATTAAATTTGGTATTCCATTTCTTGAAAGGATAACAGATTTTTCTTTGCAAGCATACTATCCGATTTTTGATTTATTACTTTCTATCATGGCTCCTGTATTGCTCTGCTTTGCATTTGCAATGATTACATTAGAGGAAATTGACGATAAAGTGTCACGGTATTTTTCTGTTACCCCTCTTGGTAAGTCGGGGTATCTCTTTACAAGGTTGGGAGTACCCGCGGTTATCTCGGCTGTCATTGCTTTTATCGTACTTTTGCTTTTCTCATTGGAAAAACTGCCTGTTGGAATGACGGTTGGTTTAGCGTTTCTCGGCTCCATACAGGCAATTATTGTTTCTTTAATGATTGTAACATTATCAACTAACAAATTAGAGGGCATGGCTGTAACAAAGCTTTCCGCGCTTACATTGTTAGGTATTCCAGTTCCTTTTTTCATAAAAGGAATGGTTAAATATGTTGTTGGTTTTCTGCCCTCTTTTTGGGTAGGGAAAGCAATGCAGAGCAATGGTTATATAAATCTGCTGATTGCCTTACTGGTTGCTTCTGTATGGTTTTATATTTTGGCAAGCAAGTTATTAAAAAAATTAGCTGGTTAGGGGGTGATACATATGGCTTGGTATTGGTGGCTGATACTAATTAGTGTTTTGATTGCTGTTGGGCTTCTCAAAATCGTAATTATGAAGAAGTATAATCAAAAGAAAAATTCTAACAATCGTCCGAAAGATTATGAGGACGATTAAGACAAACTTTGTAAAAGGAAACTGCTGTCTTCATAACAGCAGGAAACGGCAGTTTTGAGAAATCAAAGCCGCCGTTTTCCGTTTTTAAAATGGAATTACGGAGGGTGTGTTGAAGTCGCCCTTTTTTGAGGATACGGCGGTATCAAGGAGGTATCGCCGTGTCTTTATTTTACCGATATAATCCGACAACCTTTTTATCAAAAAAAGCCCACCCTTCGCTACGGGACATTCTGGCTCTGTAGATGATTACACATATCATTATATTGTCGCTTATATATCATTTACGCTCGTTTGCGTTTTGCAGTCGGGCGCTTTTCTTTTCTTACAAGACAGCTTCGGGCCAAGTTGGCCCGAGGTTCCAAGTAGAAAAGAACTGCCCCGTTGCCGTTCCCCTCCCTCTCCATTTCGGTCCACTCATCCACCAAAACCGAAATGGAGGTATCACTATGAAGAAGATCAACTTGCAAGATCTTTACCCGTTTTACCATAACGACCTGTTTGTAGAAGTCTCTGATGAAGTAGCGGCGGCTCTGGCTGAAGCCGAGCGCATGGAACGGAATTATATCCGCCGTGTATACTGGAATAAGGCGTATTTTTCGCTGGACGCCGGAGACGGTATCGAGCACGAAGCTCTTTTTGTTGCCCTGTCTCCCTGTGAACTCTATGAGCGCAAGGTTACGACACAGGAGCTCCGCGCCGCCCTGAATGCTCTCCCGGATACACAGGGCCGGAGGGTCTATGCCCATTACATACTCGGCTTGAGCAAAACCGAGATTGCGCGGGCCGAAGGTGTAGCGAAAAGCCGTGTTTCCGAAAGTATAGAACGCGGGCTTCGGAACATGGAAAAGTTTCTAAAAAATACGTTTTGACAGGCGGAACAATCGCCCGGAAAATCTCATGGCTATTGAGAGGGATAACTACTTCGGGCCGAGTTGGCCCGAGGTTGGAAGTTCCCCCGTGTAGCTTGACAATTTCATAAAAAGATACCCGGATACGAAGGGTGCGTGTGCTAAGTGACAGGCCCGCCATGACCTCTATTGTCAGAGAATAGAGAGAGCGACAAGGCCCATGCCGCAGGCGGGCTGAGGCTGGTCCCGCCGGATAAAGCATACAAGCCTTGATACTTGCGTTTAGTCATAGTCCGAGCGTTGAAGCGGCCAAAAGGCCGTGAGCCGTCGCAGGCATTGAGAACGCCTTGCCATAAGAATGGGGAGAGGTGAAATTCCTATGGGGTGGACAAGCCGCCGCTCGTCCGGATTATCTGTTGAAGCAAACGTTCAGGAGCGCCGGGCCGGATATTCTGTCTGATAACAGCCCAAAACTTCCCGGCCCTGCGCTCCACCTATTTTTAAATAGGGAAAATCGAAATGGAAAAAGATTTAACTTTGGATATGATGTTGACCGAGCGGTGGAGCAACAACGCCTGCTGCGGTTACGTCATTTGAGCGATGGAAAACTGTGACTTCAAGCCCGAGGATATTAAACGGGTGGTTCGGGAGCTTCATTGGGTTTTCGATATGAAATCCATTGAAGAAGCCGACGAGCACTACTGCCAGAGCCCCTACTAAACCTTTCTTACCTGCTCTGACCTCGGGCCAAGTTGGCCCGAGGTCTTATGAGCAGATGGCAAAGGGCGGCGCGTATAAGCGAGCCGCCCTTTGTCATTTCCTCATAGGACAATCAGGGAATGACATACACATGGAAGAAAGGGGGCGACTATCCATGCAAAATCAAATTGATATATCGAAACTTGCAAGCGTTGATATAACTACTGTCAACAAAGAGGACTTGGTTGATGTGTCTGGCCTGACCTTCGATACCACTGTTCCGAGAGAACAGCGAGCTGCGCAGGTTCTCTGTAAAGTTAAAAATCCATACTGTTTCCGGGTGGGCGATATGGGGGTAAAACTGGAATTTCTGGATAATGCCCCACCCCTTCAAGATTGTTTTACCGACTTTCTGCAACGTAAAAAAAGCGGCCTGTAACAATGTGTTCAGGCCGCTTGTGTCGGCCTCTGGACAAGATTTACAAAGGCTCGACAACATTGTTCACCCCACCTATATAAGGTATAATATAGGTGTAAAGTGATAAGGGAAGGAGGTTCGCATGGCGCGAAAGAGCCGTGTTATCACTGAAAATGAAAAAAAGGAAACCGTAAAAGTATTTGTATGGAAAATCGGAATTTACATCAGGCTTTCCAAGGAAGATTTAAGAAATAATGATGAATCCGAAAGTGTAACCAACCAAAGGAAAATCAACCTGGAATTTGTGGAAGAAAAGTTTGCCGATGAAAAATACATTATATATGATATTTATATTGACGATGGCCGTTCTGGAACGACAGAAGATACCCGCCCTGATTTTCAAAGGCTATCAAAAGACATTCGTGAGGGTAATGTAAACTGTGTTGTTTGTAAAACTCTCGCCCGGGCCTTTCGTAACTATGCTGACCAAGGGAAGTTTTTGGAGCAGTACCTTCCTACATACGGCTGTCGGTTTATCGCATTTGGCAATCCTTATGTTGATACTTTTGCTAATCCAGACTGTATGCAGAACATGGAAATTCCAATTAATGGACTGATGAATGACCGTTATGCCGCCAGAACGTCCGAAGATGTGCGAAGAACCTTTCGGACAAAACGCAACAAAGGAGAGTTTATCGGCGCATTTGCTCCGTTTGGGTATTTGAAAAATCCAGAAAACAAAAATGCTTTTATCATTGATGAAGAAGCCGCTGAAACTGTAAAGGAGATATTCGAGAAATATCTGGACGGTATGAGTAAACTTGCCATTGTGCGATACTTAAATGACCATTGTATTCCCTGCCCGACGGTTTATAAGCAAAAACATTTAGGTATGAAATATCAAAATCCCCATAGTGATCCAGCCCAAAATCCTCTTTGGAGTGAACGGACAGTTGGGGAGATACTTAAAAACCGTATGTATTGTGGGGATATGGTGCAGGGCCGCTATCGCATAAAAAGCTATAAAGTCCACATTCAGGAACAAGTGCCGGAGGACGAGTGGTTTATCAAGGAAAATACCCATGAACCAATTATTGAGAGGGAAACTTTTGAGAAAGTCCAACGGTTATTACAGAAGGACACACGCACTTCCCCCAAAAAGAATACGCTGTATTTATTCAGTGGTTTCCTCCGCTGTGCCGATTGCCAGAAAGCTATGATTAGAAGTGAAGTCAAAGGACACGTCTATTATTATTGTTCCACCTATAAAAGCCGTTCAAAAAATGCCTGCACGAAACACACGATTCAGCATGAACGCTTAGAGGCGGCCGTACTATTTGCAATTCAGCAGTATGTATATCTCGCAATCGACTACACAAAGACCATAGAACAAATCAACAGAGCACCGATAGTCAAAAGCCAAGATAAAAAATTAGCAGAGGCTATTTCCCAAAAGGAACGGGAACTGACTAAGGTAATCCGATATAAGCAAGCTATTTATCAGGATTGGAAAGACAACGAGATTAGTCAAACAGATTATCGGCGTATGCGTGAGGACTACGAGGAACAAGAAAGAGAAATAAACGAAAAGCTCAAAAAACTGCAAGATGAAAGGGCAGAACAAGAACAAGGTGTAGATACCGAAAATCCTTTTCTGGTTGCCTTTCGTAAATATGAAAATATCACCACTCTATCAAGGGAAGTTTTAATTGAACTGGTTGACAGCATTGTTGTCCACGAAGGCAGTAACATCAGTATTATTCTTCGTTTTGCTGATGAACTGCGCCGGGTGCAGGAATTTATTGAAGCTAACACCCATTCCGAAGCGGTTTAACATAACCGCATTTTAATTGATAGTTGGTTTTCTTATTATTCATGGAGCCACCGGGCCGACTGGCCCGACTGGTCCTGCCGGCCCTGCCGGCGCAACTGGTGCCGCCGGAGCCACAGGCGCGGAAGGTCCTACCGGGCCCACTGGACCGGCTGGAGCAGCCCCCGCGCTGAACGCGCTCTACGCCACCAATGTGGGGTCCCAGACCCTGGCAACCACCGGCGATGACGCCAGCTTCGACACCAATCAGGTGGAGGAGGGAACCGCCATCACCCATACCACGAGCACGGCCACCTTCACCCTGGGAGAAACCGGTATCTACCGGGTCTCTTACTCGGTGGTGGCGACCAATACAAGCTCTACTGGTACTGTGGGCGTGGAGCTGGAGAACAACTCTACCCCTGTCCCTGGGAGCGAGAGCCAGGCCACCATTTCCACTACCAATGATCTGGCCACTCTGGCGGCCAGTGTCCTGGTGAACGTCACCGGGACGGCTACCATTACCCTGACCTCCACAGAGAACAACGTGACTCTGACCGAGGCCGGGATCGTAATCCAGAAGCTGAACTGACCGAAAGACCCCAATGGGGCCTAAACAGGGCGGGCGGCACACCGTGCCGCCCGCCCTGTTCCTTATCTGAAAGAGGAGGGCGAGCGCCGTGAAAGTGGTGGTATATGCCATCTGTAAAAATGAGGCTCAATTCGTAGACCGCTGGATGGACTCTATGGGAGAGGCGGACCAGGTAGTGGTGCTGGACACCGGCTCCGAGGACGACACTGTGGAGCGGCTGCGAGCCAGGGGGGCTCTGGCTGAGGTAGAGGTCATCTCCCCCTGGAGGTTCGATGTGGCCCGCAACCGGTCCATGGAGCTGGTGCCGGAAGACGCGGATATCTGCGTATGTACAGATCTGGATGAGGTATTTCATCCTGGCTGGCGGGCCCGGTTGGAGGAGGCGTGGCTGCCAGAGGCGGGCCAGGCTACATACCGCTATACCTGGTCCTTTAACCCGGACGGCAGCGAGGGGGTTACCTTCTGGTATGAAAAGGCCCATGCACGCCACGGCTATCAGTGGGTTCATCCGGTGCATGAGGTGCTGAAGTGGATGGGGACTGGAAGGCCAGGCCCCACAGTGGTGGCGGAGGGAGTCCAGCTGGACCACCACCCCGACCCTTCAAAGTCTAGAGGGCAGTATCTTCCGCTGCTGGAGCTGTCGGTACAGGAGGACCCTGAGGATGACCGGAATGTCCACTATTTAGGCCGGGAATATATGTACAGGGGCCGCTGGGACGACTGCATCCGTACCCTGAAAAGGCATCTTACCATGCCGAGCGCCACCTGGCGGGATGAGAGGGCGGCCTCCATGCGGTACATCGCCAAGTCCTATCTGAACAAGGGGGAGCGGGCACAGGCCCGGGACTGGTACCTGAGGGCCATCGCTGAGGCACCCCATCTGCGGGAGCCCTATATGGACCTGGCGCTTGCCCTGTATGAGCAGGGGGAGTGGGACGGGGTGCTCTACTTTACTGGCTGCGCCCTGGCCATCACCTACCGGCCCAGGTCTTATATCTGTGAGGCTGCCTCCTGGGGCTCTCTGCCCCACGACTTGCGCTCCATTGCCCTCTTCCACACTGGGAGGCTGAAAGAGGCCCGTGAGGAGGCGAGGAAGGCTGTGGAGCTGGAGCCAGACAACGAGCGGCTCCAGGGAAATCTCAAGCTGCTGGAGAACAGTCCGAAAGAAGGCGGGTAACAAGCGGG
>CDZQ01030480.1_pt1 | contig 27193 bp, 25 predicted proteins | sample 554831 | NCBI WGS metagenome assembly CDZQ01 (sample SAMEA3182112, study PRJEB8094) | gut metagenome | biome: human; feature: gut; material: Stool; isolation source: human stools | place: Canada | collected 2013-05-06 | reverse complement strand
CAATAAAATTTTCAAATTTTTGGTATTTTTTATATAAAATATTAAAAATAGCATTGTTTTTTTGATATATTATGGTATAATAAAAGAAACACGGTCGACGGATTTCTGATCCTCAATCCGATGATAAAAAAAGAAAGGACGTTTATCATGAAATTGCCCCCATTTTTACTCAAAACAATGCTCGCCGCTCTACTTTCGGTTTGTATGGCTGCGACTTTAATCAGCTGTTCCCCCAATTTTACCGAAACAACCGAAACCCAGCAGCAAACCCCATCGGATTCTTCGGAACAAACCCAGGATCCTGCCGACACCGATGGTAACGACACACAAGATCAGCAATCTGCAGAGGATCCGGATTCTTCGGACGAAGGGCAAACAGCACCCGAATTAACCAACGAAAATGTCAGAGAACTGTGCCAGGAAGCCGTTACTGTACTCGCGCAAATTGAAGGAAGAATCTATTGTTTGCAGGTAGAAATGCAAGACGGGAAGCCCAAAGAATATTACTATGACAACCCACACTACGAATATTATTCTGAAGTGATTTATTATAAATCGACGCAATTCCAAAATGTGCAGCAAATGGAAGATTATTTAACCCGCTACTGTAAAATTCCGTTTACGGTTGAAGAAGAGAAACTTCTACAGAATGAAAACGGGTTATTTATGGAATTTCCACAGTACGGCGTCTGCGACTTTGACCTGGCAAGCCTGCAGGTCGTAAGAAAAACGGACAGCGGATATGTGATTCGGGTGGACGCATATTCAGACACTTCCGGATATATGTCCGGGAAAGCCTTTACCGTGGAATATCTGGACGGCGTATATGCGATTACCGGACGTTCCGAAGAAGATGATTTTAATAAATACGAAGGGCTCGTACTGACCGATCCCCCGGGTGTTCCCGATACGATAGAACTCTCACTATACTATCGATAAATTTTCATCAATATACGGATCAAATAGAGTTTAAAAAATTTTGTGATAAAAATCGATGAATTTAAAATCAATTGATTTTATCAGTTGATTATCAAAGGCTTTTATTTCATGAAACAGATTTATCATTGCTCTTGCAGGGTGCCGCTTTTGCGGCACCCTTTTATAATCGATATGCCGTAGTCGAATCACTTACGGCAGAGACATACCGACAAACGGCAAGCCTCTGCTCCAATATATGCCAAACAGATCTTTTCAGACACCGGATTTGTTGAAAAAGTGGGAAAAGTCCCTTTCACACAGCGTCGATCGACTTTTCTGTACGCAAGCGCTTAAAAATGCAACCGAAATGCACTTTGTCTGCACCGGCTGGCTTTTGACAAGGTCAACGATTCTTTTTTATCTTCAGAAAAGAGGTCTTTGCGCTCCCAAACACATCCGTTTTTACGTTTATATGGATATCCGTTCACGCGCCCGACGAACAGAATGTGCCAACGCCCATCCGTCTGTCCAATCTTCCAGAAAGGATTGTTCTGCCGGATTGAGTCCGTCAAAAAAATCAATCCATTTTTTGAACAACTGCGACGTGCAATCCGGACAAAAATCATCAAAACCGTCCTTTCCACAGCCCAAACACGGCTTTAACTGTACCACTTCATCGCTGCCGCAAACCGGACAGCAATCCCAAAATTCTTCACTGTCTCGCACCTGCGGATCCAGCCGTGCACCGCGTGTATTGGGTTGGACAAAAGACGCTGAACAATGCAGACACCGATACATATCGATCCCTCTTTTCCGCTCATTATACAAAAACAAATCACTGTGTTTTACGATGCTATTGTAAAATATTTTAAAGATCTCGTCTCCCCTTGCTCGCCCCAATAAATAATCCGATAAAATATAATAAAAAAAGACACGCTACAATCTGTCACAACAACAAAACAGCCATTTTGATTTCCTCGCCAAAGAACTCAAAACTCCGCCCACACTTTCATTTTATGCAAGTATGGGCAGAGAACGTAAACAATCGGGTACAGCCAATCCTCGGATCTAAAAACGAATTTCCTAAAACAAAATCATATCAAACACGCGTCTTTCCGGGACAGAGAAATACGAGCAAGCCGCTGAGTCGTTAAATCCGAACAGGAAACCGGCGTGCCGAAACCGCAGACAGGACGATACAGACCTGCGCGGGCGTTAACTCCGAGCAACGCAACGGTTTGCAGAAGACTCCGCCTTGATAGCGTACCCATATGCGGGAGTGACTGCCACGATATGCGCCGTATGCCGTCACCTCCGCCGTGTTATGCCACGATATGCGCCGTACGCCTTCACCTCCGCCATGTTATGCCACGATATGCGCCGTACGCCTTCACCTCCGCCATGTTATGCTACCGTACACAACCTCGCCGCCCTATGCGGCCGTACGCCGGAACAAAAAACGGATAAGATAAAATAAAAAGCAAAAAAGAGACGCCTCTGCGTCTCTTTTTTGCGATCTATCATAAACCCCCGATAAGTCCCCGGCCTACAGCAACGTTACACCTGCTGCCTGACAGGTATCCAACGTCTGCTGATCCCAGACAGATGCCTGGACCTGACCGATATGAACTTTATCTAAAATCAACATACATAAGCGGGACTGACCGATTCCTCCGCCGATCGTTAACGGCAAGGTACCGTCCAACACATGCTGATGAAACGGCAAAGATGCCCGTTCCATACAACCGGACTTTTCCAACTGGCGGCGCATCGACTCGGCATCCACTCGGATCCCCATACTCGACACTTCAAACGCGCAGTCCAACACTTCATTATAATACATTAAATCCCCGTTCAACGTCCAATCGTCATAATCGGGTGCCCGCCCGTCATGCTTCTGGCCGGAAGCCAGTACGTCTCCGATCTGCATGATAAACGCGACTTTCTTTTCTTTTAACAAAAGATTTTCACGTTGCTTGGGCGTCTGATCCGGATAAAGATCTTCCAGCTGCTGCGAAGTAATAAAATATACATCCGAAGACAACTGCTTATAGGGCTCCGCTGTTTTAGAAATAGCCTTGGCGATCCGGCAAACCACATCGCGCAGATAAGCCTCATTGCGGCATCCGTCCGGCAAAATCGCCTCCCAGTCCCACTGATCTACATAAATCGAATGCAGATTATCCAGTTCTTCATCGCGACGAATGGCATTCATATCTGTCCACAGTCCGCTGCCCGGCTTAAATCCGTACCGATACAATGCGTACCGCTTCCACTTTGCCAGAGAATGTACCACCTGCACAATCTGCCCCGTCTCCCGGATGTCAAAACTAACCGGACGCTCCACATTGTTCAAATCATCGTTCAGCCCCGTTTTGGGATCCACGAACAACGGCGCGGAAACACGTGTCAAATTCAGGGCGTTTTTTAAATTTGCAACAAAATTGCGTTTAATGTCCTCGATTGCCTGCTGTGTGTGAAGAACGTCTAATCCGCGCCGTTCATCGTAGTCCGGCGGAATAACCGTTTTACTCATAAAAAAACTCCCTTTCTTTTTGTGATTACCGCATGGTTTTACTTATTATACTAAATACGATTCCGTTTGTCAAGACTGTGTGATAAACAAAAACACTGCACTTTCAGACTTCGCCAAGTGAAACAATCGGCCGGGCGCTGCGGTTTTGACCGGACAAGATACGACAAACAAAAACGCTGCGCTTTCAGACTTCGCCAAGTGAAACAATCGGCCACGCGCCGCGATTTTGACCTGACAAGGTGCAACAAACAAAAGCGCCACGCTTTCAGACTTCGCCAAGTGAAACAATCGGCCGCGCGCCGCAGTTTTAACCAGGCAATGAAACAAGCAAAAAGCTTGATGTTTTCATAGCGCCGTAAAGAAGATCCTGAATTAAGCATTGTAAAGACTCCCACTTCTAAACAGTCACCACACGTTTGAAGTGACAGATTGCAGACAATTAACGAATATAAAAAATTGAAGATATCGCCCTTTTATCAAACAGCTTTTTGTGCCGGTAAAAAACGATGTTCCCTTCATTTGGCAAAGACATTCATTTTGTAGCAAAATCGCTCTTCATCCCGCACAGCAAAAAAAGCAATAACATGGGCCAAAGTAAATCGGCCTTTCAAACGCGCACACGTTCCTTTCGCATAAAAAGACATCAACCCGCGCCCAAAACAGGTCTAAGCCGTATAAAACGGCAAAAATTACGCCGTCCCTCTTGAAACAACAGCCATAATATGGTATAATAAATAAGATCTGTTCAGATTGATCATTTACACTTCGTCAAAGACCTATCCAGGTATTTTTTTGACGATATAACAATAAAATAAAAAAGAACAGATTTTTTAAATCTGACCATATAGGAGAGGATACCATGCAATCATCGCAACCCAGTAAACCCAAACAAATTTATCGCGCGGCAAAGCGCAAGGGCCTTCGTCCGGACGCAGCAATTAAAGGATTTTTTGTAGGGTCTTCCATGTCGATCCCCGGAGTCAGCGGCGGGACCATGGCCATGATTCTTGGCATTTATGACGAACTGATTCGCTCGGTGAGCTCTTTTTTTAAAAACATCAAAAAACATACGCTGTTTTTACTGCAATTTGTTATCGGCGCCGGGCTCGGCTTTTTCTTGCTGGCCTCGTTGCTGGGCAAATTAAAAGAAGCATACCCGGTGATTGTGATGTACTTTTTTATCGGCGCCATTTTGGGCAGTGTGCCGATGTTGTGCCATAAAGCACAGATCCGAAAATTTTCTCCGGGTCTGATCCTGTTTCCGCTGATCGGGTTTGCGATTGTTTTTGCGTTTGGGATGATTCCCAAAAACGTCTTCAGCGGTTCGGCGGACGGCGTGGCCGGCATTGCGATGCAGGTCGTCGGCGGATTGATTGCTTCAATCGGTCTGATTCTGCCGGGTATCAGCTTCAGCCATATTATTTTGTTAATGGGGCTGTATGACACGGTGGTCCGGGTTGTGAATCAGATGGACATACAAGGGATGATCGGATTGATTCCGCTGGCAATCGGCTTGGTACTGGGCATTATTCTGTTTACACGAATTATGGAAATCTGTATGAATAAATATCCGTTTGCTTTTTACCTGATGATTTTTGGATTTGTCATTGGATCGGTAGCGGACAAAGAAGTTTTTCCCGGCCTGCCTCGGACCGCGTTGGAATGGGTTTTGAGTGCCGTAACTTTAATCGGCGGATTTTTGCTGATGTATTTTGTTTCGCGCAAAGAGGCACGCAGTGAACAACTGCAACAGGACCAACCCGCAGAAGAAACAACAGGCGGCGACCAGTAACCCAGGCTCCTTTTTAACGATCGCACGGCTCAACCATCCGGGGCAGAGGCCTTCGTTTCTCTAAGACGTCCCTGCGTGGACAGCCGAAAAGCAGACGCGCAAAATCATATTCAACCGGCCGAAAAGCGCGCGGCAACGCTCTTTGCAGAAAAGGTTGCGCCGTTTTCTACCGGCCTGGAGCAGAGAAAATCCGTATTTTAAAGGTTTTCCTCTGCCAAGAAAGAAAGGAACCGAATGAAAGTTGTTATTTCCCCCGTTACACGGATCTGTCCGGCGCCGGGGCTTCTGTCAGAATACACCAGTCCGCTTTTGTTTGCGGAAAAAACAAAGCAATTATATGACTATTTAAGTCATTTAGAACTCCCTCAACTCAAACAAGTTCTGCGTTGCAGCGACAAACTGACCAAAGAAACGGCCGAGTTATATCGCCGCACGCCGCTGGACCAAAATCTTACGCCGGCCATTCTGGCCTTTCACAGCATGCAATTCACCTGCATGTCACCCGACGTTTTTGACCGCGATTGGTACGAACATATGCAACGCAATGTACGGATTATCTCGCCGCTGTACGGGCTGCTCCGCCCTTTTGACGGGATCGTAGACCATCGGCTTGAAATGCGGGCTAAAATTGATTTAGACGGGGCCCACACCCTTTATGACTTTTGGGGGGATCTTCCCAGTCGTTCCCTGTTTGAAGACGGCGACCGGGTGGTGCTGGATCTAACAACTCCCAGTTATTCCTGGCTGATCCGTAAACACATGCCTGCTGATACCCAGTGGATCCATTGCCGGTTCGGCGTTCCGCAGGGGCACCGCATCCTGGAAACCGGTGTCCGGGCCAAAATGGCCAGAGGAGCACTGGTACGAAGTATTGCGCAAGGACAAATTGAGGACCCGGACGATTTAAAAACCTTTCAGGAATACGGCTACCGCTTCAGCAAAGAACTTTCTCAAGAAAACCAATATGTTTTTGTCGCCAACGCATATCCCGCACAACCGGCTCCGCGAAAGCCGGAAGTGCGCGATCCGGAGGCATAAAAAGGCTATCTGTTCCGGCAACCCGGAAATGTGCTCTTTCTTTCGGGCAAATCGTTGCAGCCCGTTGTCCCATTTGATCAATTCAAAACGCATTTGACAAACAAGGATTTTATTGGCTCCCCACACGGACGTTTGCAATCCTTTTGCCTATTCAGCAGAAAAAAGCGTTTCTGTACTTTCGTAGCCGCCGATTGCAACCCCTTTATCAAATTCGGCCGGTTCAAAACGGATTCAGCAAATAAGTGTTCTTGTACTTTCAGCGCAAACTCTTGCCGCTCTTTTTTCCGGTTCGGCAGCGCCGAAACAGACTCAACGGACAAAGTATTCTTTTGCTCACGGATCAAACGCTTGCAACACATTTGTCAAATTCAGCAGGACAAAAACGGAATCCACAGACAAAATTTAAAAAAAATTCAAATAAAAACGGTCTGCTTTTTACGAATGTCGCAACCAACCTCTTGTCGGACTGAAAAAAATATGATATAATAATAAAGATCAGTTTTTCTGCCAACAGGCCGCCCTGCTCTGGTTTTAAGAAGCAGCCGCGACAGCCTCAGCGGCAAACAGTATCCATGCTGCGCGCAGAAAAACAGCAGATAGATCTATTTTAGAAAAAAGGAATTGGAACACATGATTAAAGTTGCGGTAATGGGTTATGGCGTTGTCGGATCAGGCGTAGTAGAACTGATCGACAAAAACAACAAGTTGTTTGAAAAGAAATTAGGACAGCCCATCGAAGTCAAATATATTCTGGATGTGCGGGATTTCCCGGGAGATCCGTATGAATCGAAACTGATCAAGGATTTTGACACATTGGTCAACGATCCCGAAATCAGCGTTGTCGCCGAGACCATCGGCGGCGCAAAAGTGGCCTACGAGTTTACCAAGAAGTGTTTACAGGCTGGCAAAAGCGTGGTAACATCCAATAAAGAACTGGTTGCTACCCATGCGCCCGAACTGTTGGCTGAAGCCAAAGCGCACGGGGTTTGCTATTTGTTTGAGGCGTCTGTCGGCGGCGGCATTCCGGTCATCCATCCGATGATGAATTGTCTGGCAGCCAACAAGATTGACCGAATTGTGGGCATTCTGAACGGTACCACCAACTATATTTTAACAAAAATGATTCATGAGCAAATGACGATGCAGCAGGCGCTGCAACAGGCGCAGCAACTGGGATATGCGGAACGGAATCCGGCTGCAGACATCGAAGGACACGACACTTGCCGCAAAATTTGTATTTTGGCTGCGTTGGCGTTTGGCCGGCATATTTATCCGGAAAACGTCATGACGGTCGGCATTCAGGATCTGACACTGGAAGAAGTCGACAAAGCAGACGAAATGGGTAAGGTCATTAAACTGCTGGGCGTCGCAAAACGCAACGCAGACGAAACGGTGGATATCTTTGTTCGCCCGTGCGCGATTGACAAAACGCACCCGTTAGCCAATATCGAAGACGTGTTCAACGGCATCATGATTTCGGGTGACGCTGTAGGCGACGTAACCTTTTACGGCAGAGGCGCCGGCAAATTACCCACCGCTTCTGCGGTTTGTTCCGATATTATCGACGCGGTCAAATCCAACGGCACGTGCGGCATGCTGTGGCAGGACTGCGGGCAGGACTTTGTACGTAGTTTCGGCAACTTAAAATTCAATTATCTCCAAGGCACCAACATTCCGGTGATCGACTGAGAAAGGCAGGAAATGAATCCATGGCATTGATTGTTCAAAAATTCGGCGGGACTTCCGTCGCCAATACGGAACGACTGTTTCGTGTGGCACAAATTGTAACCGATAAATACAAAGAAGGCAACAGCATGGTGGTGGTTGTTTCGGCACAGGGCGACTCCACCGACGATCTAATTGAAAAAGCGCACGAGATCAGCGCCAACCCGTCGAAGCGGGAAATGGATATGCTGCTATCTACCGGCGAACAGGTTTCGGCTTCCCTGTTGGCGATGGCAATTGAAACACTGGGCTTCCCGGTCATCTCGCTGGCCGCTTGGCAGATTGGCATGAAAACCAACAGCACCTACTCCAACGCCCGGCTCAAAAGCATTGACACGGAGCGTCTGTCCCGCGAGCTGGAAATGCGTAAGATCGTCATTGTAACCGGCTTTCAGGGCATCAACCGCTTTGACGATGTAACGACGTTAGGCCGCGGCGGTTCGGATACCACAGCCGTTGCATTGGCGGCCGTGCTAAAAGCGGACTTGTGCCAGATCTACACCGATGTAGACGGCGTTTATACCGCCGATCCGCGCAAAGTAGAATCGGCAAAAAAACTCAAAGAGATTTCCTATGACGAAATGTTGGAACTGGCTACGCTGGGAGCGCAGGTTCTGCATAACCGGTCTGTAGAAATGGCTAAAAAATATCACGTCAATCTGGAAGTTGTTTCCAGTTTTGAGAACAAACCCGGCACGATTGTTAAGGAGGATGTAAAAGTGGAAAAAATGTTAGTTACAGGCGTTGCGAAAGACAACGACGTTGCAAGCATCTCGGTTTTGGGGTTGGAAGACGTTCCGGGCATTGCCTATAAACTGTTTTCTCTGCTCGGTCAGAAAAAAATCAATGTCGATATCATTTTGCAGTCGATCGGTCGGGACGGCACCAAAGATATTTCGTTCACCGTTCGCGAAGCCGACACGGATACGGCACTGAGCCTTCTTCACGAAGCGTATCCAAACAATGAAATCAAATGCAACCGCGAAGTATCCAAAGTTTCGATCGTCGGAGCAGGGATGCAAACCAATCCGGACGTTGCGTCCAGAATGTTTGAAGCGCTGTACTATGTCGGCGCCAACATCCACATGATCAGCACCAGCGAAATCAAAATTTCCGCGCTGATCGACCAGAAAGACGCCGATAAGGCCGTCAAAGCCATTCACGAAGAATTTATTAAATAAATCGCTTTCCGATTTGTTAGTTTCAAACAAAAGAGCCGGCGCTCCGGCACCGGCTCTTTGTGATGAATATCTGCTTGACAGACGGAAAAAATTATGATATAATACACAAGCACCGTTTATAAGGGGATATGGCCAAGTCGGTAAGGCACTAGACTTTGACTCTAGTATGCGTAGGTTCGAGTCCTGCTATCCCTGCCAAGTGCGATAAATCCGAACTTCATTACCGTTATAGGTGATGTGTTCGGATTTATTGTTTTTATATCCGATTAAAATAGAGGGTTCGCAAGTTTGCGAACCCTCTACCATTTACATCTAAACAATATATTCACGACATTGAATCTTATCATTGAATAGACGTATCATTGAAAAAAGCTATTGATTATGATATACTTAAAACAACGAGAAAGTGGTGAAAAATATGAGTTTAAGTCTAAAAGATCACAAAATGAAAAAGGGTAAATTTATATCGCCATGGAACGATTTAGGAATTAACATGACAGAAAATCCATGGTTTCAAAACAGGCTTCCAGAATATATATGGCTTGCATTAATATTTGATAAATTTGAACGAACTGAAGCACTTAAAATATGTTGGAATATTATGCTGTCATTTCAAGAGAAGAATGTCAATTCTTTATGTATGTCTGAGTTATTAGAATATGAAAACCAGCAGCAGAGAGACATTTGGGATACAGTATCGAAACTTGCAGGAAAGGAAACTATATCTCCCTTAACTATTATTTTTACTCATTCAAAATATCCGGTTTTTTCTAACTGTTTTTCTTGTATTACTTCATCTGTAGACGAAAGGTATGAAAAAATAGAAAATGCAATGAAAAAAGCATCCTTTCATCAAACACACTTTTCAACAGATATTCGATTTGTTGTTTTATATTATTCTGTTCTAACTGAAAAATTAGGGATAATCAAAGAAACTGCAGAAGCTCTTTCAAGATATCCACATTTATCGCATGATGACGCAGAAATGGAGATAATTAGACCTACAATTCGTTCTGCTGAAATGGGGTTGGATTTTACCCTTAAAACCAATTATGAATACTTAAAATTCTTTTGGGAGGAAATTAGCGCTATGACAAGTTGTGAGCCGTTTTATATTGATTTTAAATTAGAGACTACCGATACTGATGAATACATAACAAAAGTTAAAGAAATAATGGATTATTATTCTGACGTTTTTGTTTCAGCAAAACCATTAGACAACAAAATGATTGTTCTTTTAGGAATTGCAACATATTCATATAAGAGATTATTGGAATTAGTTAATTGCAATTTATATAACGAAATATCTGGCAGATCAATTGTAAGGGTGTTGATCGAGAATTATATTATGTTGAAATATCTTTTAAAACATGAAGGTGAACATACAGATATATGGAGTGAATATCAATATTATGGAATAGGTCAATATAAATTAATTTATCTTCGTTCACAGGAAAATGATGCTAACCCTAAAAGCCATGTGCCATATCCGTACTTAGGAATTTTAATCAACGAATATAAAGATCAACAATTTTTGGATATGGATACTAAATACTTTGATAAGCATAACGTCAGAGAAAAAGCAATAGATGTTGGAGAAAAGGACTTGTTCGGTCTTTATTATGATTATGATTCTGCTTTTGAGCATGGTTTATGGGGCGCAATCAGAGAAAGCTCTATGCTAAAATGTAGTTCTGCAGGTCACCAATTTCACTGTATTCCTGATATTGAAAACAACCAAAAGCTGAACTCGGTTTGGCATGACTGCAGAATGGTCATGAATAAAACTTTACAAGTTTTAAAAGACACATATACCTTACCAGATTGTTATACAATACCTGAGGATTAATACATGAAAAATTTATTAGATGCAGAAATAGAATCTTTACAATTTGAATACTTAAACATTTTGAAAAATGCACTGAATAATTTTTACGATGAGAACATTGAGCCATATTTAGATGAAATATTAGTGTTTTGGAGTAAAAAGAAAAATCGTGTAATACCGATAATCCAGTCTTATATAAAATCAGAAGACACGTACTTGTTTACCGGTGCCAGCTACTTAGATATAAACGATAATGAGCATTATCCGTTTATTTCTATTGGCGACAAACACATTATAGACGATCCATTATGTGTTTTTATAGAAATGTATTGTAATAATACGCATTTGAATTCTTCAACAAAAATCAGTCAGCAATTGTATGACATGATTTCCGATAATATTAATGTTATAGAATCTTACTTCCCGAAATTCCTGATTTTACCGCTAAGATATATTCATAAAATTGATCAGGACCTTTCTTATAAGGGTGCAAAAGATATATTTTTAAGCATGTTTTCAAACGATATCAACACATTTGAGGATTATAAAAGATTAGAAAGTATATCTGATATTGAGAAGGCTCTTTGTAATGGCATGGATAGAACAATACTTTTTGATGAAGAAGATGATCGATCATTATCTTTAGTAGAACGATTTAAGGGATATATTAATCGAATGCCTGAATGTCAAGGATTGGGTAACGACAATCAAATATTTTTATATTCGATAATGGGGCATTTGGTGCAAGCTCTTGATATTATAAAATTATGTGTCTATTTTAATTGTGCACCATATATTAGATACGATATCACTTTTAAATATGTTGCTGTAATTGGAAAAAACTTTGTGTCCAACGATGAAATTTGCAAATTGCTTAACAAAGGAATTATTGCAAATACCTTTTATAATCGATTCGAAAAACAAAAAGTTGAAGCAATAGATTTCAATAAATATGCTGAACTACTTAATAATTATCGTAAAGATAATAACTTGTATGATTTGATAGATATAAATGATAAAGAAATATTGCCCAAAAACATTGTACCAGTGATAGACGAATATTTTGAAAAGCTGTGCGAATATGTGTCGAAAAACATAGTATGATGGAATTAATAGTGTAGGGACTGTCAACCTATAGATCGGCAGTCCCTATTCTTTATACAGCCGTTTTATCGGCGGTTTGTGCCTTTATTGCGGCTTGCTCGGCCTTCCACTCCTCATATTCCTTTCGCCCTTCTTCGCTCTCAAAGAAGGCCTGAATTTGCGGAAGAAAGTGCCGTGCGAGGATTTCCAACTCGTGTTTTGGAATATTACTTCTGTTTGCTGCCATAAGGCAACACGGCTTTTATTTCAATTGTTGTCGGGTCATTCCTCCTTTACATTACCATACCATCGACATACCTTGCTCATATTCTTCTTGAGTAGAATAGCAAGCATAGGCCATAGGTGAAATTTTCTTGCCGAGGATTTTTTCAAGTCTAAGCTTCTCGGCGGTGCTTAGTTCCTTTGCCGGATGCGGTTCATAATCATCTTCAGGTGGTGCTATTGAAAGTAGATCACCAAGCAGACTTATGAGTTCCGTTGTAACTGTCATACTTGCTTCGGGTGTATGCGCAGGAGTTTTATAATCGTTATAGTCGTCATAAAGTTCACTGCTTGCACCGCCAAGTGCAAAATACACTTCGAGGTTGTCCTTGAGCAGACGTTCATCGAACAAACTTTTATCACGGCACACATGATTGTCGGGTGTGGTAAAGGTAATATATTTGTACTTATATTCCCACTTAACGCTATATCCGTGCTCGCGCATACACGCAATAAATTCTTCCTTGGTATCGGAATTGCTTATTGCATATAGAGCAAAGCTGCGGAGCCGCTTTTTCCAATCCGGCCATCTACCGTAGCTGCACTTTTCTTCGGTGACGCTTAACCCATACTGCTGACAGAGCTTGTTGGAATAAGCCTTCACCTCCAAAAGTTCATCACGGGTTTGATGAAACTTTTTACCGTTTTGGTAGTTCACTGAATTCATGATAAGGTGATTGTGAATATGACCGGTGTTGTAATGGGTTGCCACCAAGATCTGATAGCCGGGAAAGTGTTCCGCAAACTTTAATCCAATTTCGTGCGCGGTTTCGGGTGTAAGGTTGTCATCGGGAGCGAAGGACTGCACGACATGATAGTAGGTTCTTCCGTCCTCTTTACCGTATTTCTGTTTTACATAACGGAATTCTTCCAAGGCGGTATCGGGTGAACATTCAATGCCGCTTATGAGTCTTTGCTCGGTTGCTTCTTTCCTCATAACATAAGGAAAGATATTATTCATCGGGCAATCCGAAGTAACGAATTTAACGATTGCCATATTGTTCTCAACTCCTCTCTTGTTTCCGTGAGATTAACCTCGGTAGCATAACCGGAGTTAACCGCGCGGGCGATTTGATTTACATTATTACCGATGCGCCTGAGTTCTTCGGCAACATTGTCAACACCGTTTATGACGGTGATTTGTTTTTCCAAGGCACAGTCACGCAGATACTGACTGACAAGTCTGTATGAGGATAGTGCCTTGTGGGTGATGATTTCTTTTTCTTCAGGGGCTACCCTGAACTTTAATATTTCGGTTTTTGTCATCGCCTAAACCGTCCTTTCTAAAAATTTATAGGGGTATGGGCTTAGCCCGACCGCCTTTGGTGCGGCCGCCAATAAGGTGGTCGTAACACAAAGGCGAAACTCGCAATAAACGCCCTACCGATAGTTCCTGCTGTAAACCATACGGCAGAAAAAGAAGAATGCAACAATGCAAAGGACTCCCATTGTCATCTACTTTTAATAATGCAGATAGGACACTCTGCAATGTTGCAATCTTTATTCGGGAATTGACCACGCCCAGCCTTTTCCTACCTTTCGGGTTTTGATACCGTCGATGTTTTTCTTGGCTTCATTAACGGTGCGTTGTGAAATGTTTTTGTTAGCGGCGGTTCGGAATATTTCCTCTGCCGTAACTTCTTTTCCGTCAGCCAACATACTGCGGATCAATTCCTCAGCTACCGCTGTTTTGGTTTCGGCAGAGAAACCACAGAGCAATTCCTCAGCGGATATTTCACTGTAACCGTCAAGCCAATAAAAACCTTCCTCGTTACCAAGGTTAAAGGCAATGGATTCACCTTCAGGTGCCAGCGAAGATTTGTCGTGAACAATAACACGAACATTCGGTTCTTTGCGAAGTCTACCTACCAGCAGAACGCTTCTTGCCGCAGCACGGAAGTCTATTGAACCAAGTCCTCGGTAGGTGCTGCTTGTGCCCTGTGCTTTGTTAAGGTGACCGACCATAATAATGGCACAGCCTGTACGCTCGGCAACGGCGGCAACCTTTTTAAGAACAGTGCGGATTTCGTTGGCGCGGTTAATGTCAATACGCTCGCCAATATAACCTTGAATCGGATCGAGTATCATAAGCCCTGCATCGGTCTGCCTGATCGCCTGTTCAATTCTTTCATCCGACAGAGAAAGAGGGTCGGTGTCCTCGCAGATATTAAGCACCCTGCTTTCATCAGCACCTGCTTCAATGAGTCGAGGCTTGATGGTATCGCCGAGCCCGTCCTCTGCGGTTTGATAAATCACATTAAAGGGCGCTGCGATTTCCATGCCGGGCAGAGCCACGCCCGAAGAACAAGCGGCGGCAAGTCGTAGAGCAAAGGTCGTTTTACCTTCGCCGGGATCACCTTGGATGATGGTCAGTTTTCCGAATGGGATATACGGTTTCCAAAGCCATTTGACTTCTTGAAGTTGCACATCCGACATTCGAACAAGGGATAGTGTTTTTGCGGTTGTCATTTTTTCTTTCCTTTCTGTAGATTTTTGCATCGGGGTTTCAGTTGGAACAATCATATACATCCCACCTTTCATAAGTTTATTTTTATTGCACTCACCTAAAAGGTGGGAGCAATATTCATATTGCAACAGCTCGGCCTTTTCTCTTTCGCCTGTCTGTGATATAATTGTAAATAACAAAACTCAATTCCTAAATGAACGAGTGAACTTTCAAAAAAATTGAAAGTTTAATTTAAGACAAAGGAGGGAACGCCAGATGAAAAGAACACCCGGATTTTATGTAACACTGCAAAAAGACGGTAAAATAAAAAGAACCCTTGTTACGAACAAGGGTGAGACTGTGCTTGATGAAACCACCATCGGCGCGGAGCTAATATGGTATGCCGAGCTTGACTACAACACTTATGTTGATTCTTTGATTAAAATTGAAGACTTGGCAGAAAAAACAGAGGATGATGGAGATCCCGAAAATTATGGCACTGTCTATTTGGATACCTTTGATGAGCTTTTAACCGAAGCCAACGAATTGGTCTACGATATCGAAGCGGTATATCCAGCGCTCGGTTCTTTATTGAGGTTTGACCTTTTGGATCACACCAAAGAAGATGATGGTACACCAATGTATGTCTATCTAACAAAATTGGCAATCTGCGAACAGATTGCCGAGCCGGTACATTTTTATATTCAGTTGCGAGAGGTTTTGGAAGATCTGTCGCTTGGTGTTCCTTTGGATTTTGAAGATAAATATGCCAACCTCGCCCAGGGCGCATTCGCACAAAGTTATACTTTTACCAACGCTCTTGAGATGGAATACCGTTTCCGTTCCACCAAAAGTTATTTCCAGTTCCTTTTAATGAACTATCTAAACTCCGAGCCCAATGTTGCCCGATGCCATTGTTGCGGACAGTACTTCATTCCAAAGACAAGAAAAACAACGCTGTATTGCGATAGAATTATGAAGGACGGAAAAACCTGCAAAGAAATCGCCCCTGCAATTATTCATAAAAATGCTGTGGATACAGATCCCGTTTTGAAAGTCTATGACCGTACCAAGCACAAAATGTACAAGCGATACGAGCGCGCATATTATTCGCTTGACCAACTCCCGAAAGGTATAACTTTTGATAAATATTTAGAGTGGCGAGACCCTGCAGCAGAAGCACGAACTAAATACCTCAAAGGCGAATTAACGGCAGAAGAAGCATTAAAAATCATTGAGGTTAATGATTAATCCCCGTACAATCGAACAGAAATAGTTTTATCGTCCCATAGGCCGTTTCGAATAAAACAAACGCCTACAAAGGCAAATTTAAAAAATACCCACCGGATGTTGTGGCAGAGTTCTATGAATAACCGCCGCATCCAGTGGGTATTTTTATGCTTATTTTAAGTCTGTATTTTCAGAGTCCATGCATACGCAGACATACCAGTAATATCCGTCATACATAACTCCGACTGCCATGTAGGTATATTTGGAGCTACCGACATAAGACCAGTGTCCTTTGCTGTTCCTGGAACCGTTGGCTATTGAGTAGGCTATCTCATCAGCAGTGCCGCCCCAATTGCCATTGCCGATGGCTTCGCGCACATTAGCGGTATAATAATTTTCCTCGCCTTCAATCCCATACAGCGACCAGTCCACATATTCGCCGTACTGCAAAGCTTCGGCGGCTGCTCTTTGGTCATCGGTGTCGTGAGAAAAATTTGTTTTAAGCTGTGTGCATCGGTATTTGCAGTATTCGGTCAGTCCGGGGATGACCGTTGCGGTAACATCGCCCTGCTCGGTTCGAAAATGATTTATGTATTCAGCAACCTTCTGTGCCACTAAATCCGTGCTCGGCTTGGGCGGTATTATGATTTCCTCTTTCGGCGGATCATCCGTTTCCATTATGGTGATACATCCGTTATCTTTTGGATTTTCCGCCGCCGATGGTTCGGTCTGTTTTGTGGTCACCGTAGATTTGGTTTCTTTCGTTGGCTTTGCCGTTGTTGGAGGCTCTGTGGCGGTCACAGTCGGCTCGGTTGTCTGATCCTTGCTTTCGGTCGGGGTAGGCTCTTTTTCCTTCTCTGTCGGCTCTACCGCCGTTGTAGGTGGACTCTCGGTAGGTGGCGGTGCGGTGTTGCCACCGCATCCTACCATGCCGATGATCACCCCACAGCAGAGAAGAAGGAATATGATTTTCTTCATATATCCTCGACCTCCTCCAAGCCTTGCATCACTTCCACCATTATGCGAGTGGCAAGGATAAATCCCGAACTGAATGCCTCACGCTCGGTGATGCAGGATAGTTCGCTTGTGCAATCCTTGAACTTTTCAAAGGTTTCTTTTTGTTTCTCTGTGAGTCCCGAATTCAGTTCTTCCTCATTCTTGCATATCAGTTTGACGAGCTTATCCACTCTCGTTCCACGCTTGATATACCTTTCGTGTGGACTGATGTTGCCGTAGTATAAATTTTCAAGTGTTGTCATGTGCGTTGCACCTCCTTTTGCAACACAAACACATACCACAAGTCCAGAAAAAAAGAGTTTTTTGTAGAAAAATATGATATAATACTAAATAGAAAGGCTGTGAAAAAGAATGGAACTATATCGCTTTGTTTGCGAAAAAGAACTTTACGAAATACAAGAAAAAGAGATACTTAGACTTTGGTCACCTAAAAAGTGGGGAGTCAACGAATCTATAATGACTGAAATATTTGGTTTTAATACGGACAGTTCAAAAGAGGCTGTATTTACACGAGTGAAACAGTTCATAGAATCCTACCTTGAAATATTTAATATTAGTTAACCAATCAAAAGCTCTAATGAAATGGTTAATTGGGATTTGACAGAAGACAGAATCTATTACGATGTATACACTGATTTATTGATTATGTTTAATCTGAATTTGTGCTCGTATTGCCAATGCTGGTCGCTAAATCCACAGGTGTCAAAGCACATTAACTTAAGTAACAGCGATAAATATGTTGCTCGGCTTTTATCTGAAGGAAATATAGAAAGAGAAGTCGTTATCTTAACACCCAAAGGGGAAGAATTAAAAGGATATGCACGTTTTTTCAAAGTGGTTTACAAGCCATATGGTTATAATAAGGCTATCAAAACCATCTTAAATTCATTTAAAGAAAGCGATAGAAAACTTACACATTTACTTTGCACACTTCAGGAAAAGCATGTTAATCAAAAGGAATATAGATTAATGGTAACTCTTGACGAGTTGCATTTTAACAAAATAGGTTCTTTTAGTTCTTATATATATCAAAAATATAACAAGTCGGTGATTGGAAGTGTTGACGATTTGGCAGAAGCGCTAATGTTGAGAGCAAATATTATTAATGATTTTATTAAGAATCAATTGATGCATAAAGCTGGTGAGGATACCTATGTAACAATAAAAATCCCTAATGGTTTCATCACTAAAATAGAGAAAATATAGCGGTGCAATCGCACCGCTATATTTTTACTGGACTTTTAGGCCGTTTTTCCAAACGCCTTCCTGAATCTTAGTACAGAGCATTATTTTACTATTACCATTCCAAGGTAAAATCGCTTTTCCACTTCCATTCCAAGGAAATCCCTGTCTATATTCCCCGTGCCACTCGGAACCATCTTCCCAAGAAATATCTACGGTTCCATGAGCAAGGTCTGACAGAAATTCTCCTTCTAGAACCATTTTCATATCATCAGTTACTAATTTTCCAATACCGGACTTTTCACCTTTACTCCATTCCCCTATGTAAAAATATCCCACATGATTTACCGAAATTCCAAATCCTTCTTTGTTTCCGTTGATCACCTGTCCTTTATAGTTTGTGACCCCTGCAAACTTTACTTCTTCAACATTATCTAAATATTTTAATTTCTCTTGTGATTTACACAATTCTCGAAAAAGATTTCTTCTGATTGTAGCTACTTTTGCGTCTGCTTTTCCCTTAACAAATGAAAAAATTGTACCAATAATTATACCAATAAAACCGATTCCTTCAATTGCAATTCCAATCCACATTAAATCTCCAATATCCAAAAGTATCAACATCAATAAGCAACCAAACAGCAACGCAGCAACTCCACCTGCAAGTCCCCAAAGTTGTATTTTTGATAATACATTTAATTTTGCTTTGTTTAGGCATAATTCTTCTTTGATTTCTTCTAATTTTGACGAATCTTTTTCCTTATGAATAGATTTATATTCATTGTTAAAAGCATTTACAGCTTTTGCAATTTCAGAAATGTCAACATCAGGAATACTTGATAATTCTTGAAAACAATAGTTTACATCACTATAGTTTTTTTCTTCCAAAGCTTTTTCTAAATGCTTTTTTAAATACTCTATCTTTTTCTCATCCATCGTTATGTCCTCACATTTCCTTTTCTATTTCAATAACTGCACCCGCAATTTTTAATTTAGAGGCTAAAATTTCAGTAGCATCGGCTGAGAGCCCCTGTGCTACAATGGAGCGAGTAACATCTGCAATTTCCTTGGCTGCTGCCAGTCCGATCCCGCAAGTTTCACGAATGATTTTACAAACTTCTATCTTGTCTGTTCCTGAATTTATCATGCGAATTGTATATTGGCAACCATCTACAAGATCCTGACCGTTTGTGTCTTTTATATTTGACCAATCGGAGGAAGCGGTATTTTTAACATCTTCAGATTTGCCACTCGAAACTGACGCAAACACAGTTCTTCCTTTGATAGAAGATATGTCTGTTCTATATGTAGAAACCTTTTTTGCGGCAGCCACAGCATTTTCGAGAGAAGCAAAGTCGGTAAAGACCTTGAAAAATGCTTGAGAGCTGTTAGTAAGTTCAAGATTATATGTGTTTTTCATGCTATCAAGTGCAGCGGTATTCTCAATTACAGCTTTTTTTACAGCAGCATTTTTCTTGGATTTCCATATGATGTTCCATATCACTGCAGGAATCAAAAACGGTAGGCTTCCAAAACCGATAAAACCAAGTGTAAAAGCAGGATCCATATCTTCGCCGGTTATGGCCATCCATAGCGGTACAACTAACATTGAAACAGCGAATATGTATAAAATAAGCAAACCTGTAGGGAACGCTTTCTTTTTAGTTGATGTTATAGCCTGATCTGTCGCATTTTGTGCTTTTTTTACCTCCGTATAGCACGGATAGGAGTAGAGCATACGGCTTTCTCGAGTTAGGATCATAGCTGATAGATAAAATTTACCCCGATAAGCATATTCAATTGTTTGGATCGGCAAATAAATTGTTTGCACATTGCTATACTTTTCAGACCAGCGATAATGTACATCTTCATTGAAATCTCCAGGTATGATGCTGTTTACTTTATCGCCCGCTTTGCTTCGAACTTCGGAAGCAAATAAATCGGTTACGCGATTTTCCCAGTTTGCATCAGATGATCCGCTGAATATTTCAATTCCCCCAATGGTCTTTTCTTCTGCAGTACGAACTTCTGTTAGGGCAGTCTTAATTGCATTATAGCTACCTGTTATCTGCTTTTCAATTTGTTGCAAAATAACATCGTTAAAATGTGCTCTTTGCAACTCGGCTCCAAGAACTTCATCAAAATATTTATCACTAGATAATGCTGAGTCATATTTGTCAGGCGCGATTGATGTAAACATTCCATTTAGCTTTTGGCTGACGGAGAAAATACCAAAGTGATCCACCAAATATGAACCGTTAACTTGCTGTCGCTCAATTTCTTCTCGGTATTTTGTAACGGCAACCTGCACTTTTTTATAGGAGCCGTCTTGGTTTTTATTGCTATAATCCGTTTTGGTTTCGTAATCGGTATAAGGTACTTGCTTGCGATAACAGGCTATACCATCATATGTGCCTGAATACTGTTTATCTACTACGGAAAAAGGGTAATAACCTTGAGTTACTGACATAATCTCAATTTCTTTGAAAATATCAGGTGCAACATCAGGTGCATTTTTTAATGCTCTTAAGAAATAATTAATACCTTCGCTGGGATCAACATTATGTTTCAATACTCTGACCGCCGATGAACGTCTTCGAGCTTCATCTTGTTCTTTTTTTCTCTGCGAAGCATTCTTTTCATTTATTTCATTAATGGCTCGTTGAGCAGGATCGTTATTCGGGTCGAGATCTAAAACTTTGTTGTAGTATTCAGATGCTTTTGAGAAATCACCTTCATCTAAAAATTGCTGCGCTCTTTTTAGCGCATTTTCAATTTCTTCGGAACGATCTATTTTTACTTCACCAGTAAGCTCAACTAATAATTTTTGCACTTCACTTTTATCGTATTGTACACCACAACTTTGGCACTCGAAAATCGAATCGGCAACTTTCTTTATATCGGTGCTACCACAAACTTCACACTGCATCTTTTTCATGTAACTTCCCCCCGTTAGTGTTATTTTGTAATTATAGTTCCAGCAGTTATTTTTCCTCTATATGACTGCAGTAATAACCCAACAGTCATTCCTGATTCAGCTTCAACTAACTGTTTTCTGAACATTTCAATACCGGAAACCTTATATACTTCTCCATTAATTTTAACGTTTTCACCAACCTCGATTTTTCCGCTATCGATTACACCAACTGCAATTGCACCTCTTCCATTAATAAAAAAGGAATCTTGAACAGTCATATAGAAATTTTCCTCCATCTCAATAGATACGTCTGGTGTGGATGAAAAATTGTTCCCGCTGGTGTTAACCTGATCATCGCAGTTTTTCTCATTCTTACTAGCAATATCAGAAACTTCAACTAAAAGTTTCATGACTTCGTTTTTATCATATTGTACGCCACATTCCTGACACTCAAAGGTAGTATCACTCACTTTTTTAATACTTGTGCTACCACACACTTCACATTTCATCTTTTTCATCATCCTCAAACTCCTTTGTTTTTACTTTAATGCTTTACACTTATTGTTACGTTCATTAATAAGTGTAGATAGTTCTTTAACTGAAGATTCAGTCGCATCCAAATCATCAGCAATAACCGCGTCTGTTAATGCGTCAAATTCCTCTTTAATACGCTGTTCAACATCTGAAAGCGTCGCATTTGACATTGGATCGCTATAACGTAATGCTTCATAGACCTTTTTGCATTGTTCTTTCAGCATCGGTGCATTGGCCCGGCTAATCAAATTTTGGGCGTCTACAGTTATTGTTTTAATAAAAGCGGTTTCTGCCGCTATTTTATTATCAATTTTTGAAACAATCTCTGCAGCTGCGGTCGCTTTAATAACAGACATCGCAGTAACTCCTAATACCAGTAGGCAAACGATAATACCGATCCAGTTTGGAAGATTGGGTATTGCCATCGTCAGTCCGCCGACTACGAGTATTACAAGCAGCCCGATATAACTAATGGATATAAGCGGTATGCTATAAAATAATTTTTTCAGATTTTCCGCCTTGAAAGCAACATAAGCGCAAACCAATTGGCCGATAAAAGCAACGGTAATAAATATGTATCCAACCCAAAACGCACCATCGAATTTGCTGATGCCGGCTATCTCATTAGGAGTAACAAAAGCGAGAACATTAAACAGGGCAAGACATATAGCCCAAATAATTGCATAAAACCTAAACGTTTTTCTCATCGTTTACACCTCTCGCTTAGTCCCGCATTTGGGGCAAAACTTGCCGGGGCGTTCAAATTTATATCCGCACTTACTACAGGTGTCATTTGCCTTTGCAACAGGCGCTCCACACTCTTCGCAGAACGCAACCCCTACGTTTAATTTTGCACCGCAGTTTTCACAGAACCCGACGGCATGTTGCGCATTCGGTGTCGTGGGGTTCATTACTGACCCCATAGTGTCATTCATGATACCACCGACCATACCGCCAACAGCACCACCAACACCCGCCATTGTGCCAAAACCAACGCCCATATTGGTGAACTCTCCAACAGCTTCATTTTCTGCAACCTTTTCCGCAACATCAAAGCCACGTTCTTGCTGGTAAGTATAACCTTCTTGCGCACGTTTTGTTGCTTGTGCTTTAGAATCAATAATAGTCTTTTGAGCTTCGGTTTCTGCATCAATAATTTCGGTCTGCTGACGAAGTTTAGCTTCGGCAATGTCCGCATACTTGCGGAAGTGAAGTTCTTTGAATTTCTCATATTGAGCGTCGCCGTCAGGTTTTACAACAGTAGTAACAAAGAATTGTTCAAGAGAAATACCGTATCCTGAAAAGTCACCCAGCAGCAATTTCTTTATAGCAGCAGAAAATTCCGTTAAACGCTCATCAATTTCGAAAATATTGATAGCACTCGACTTCATAACCTGCGCTATATATGTTTTAACTCTTGTCATTAGGAAAGAACGGAAGTAAGTAACTAATTTCTGCTGTTCTAAAAGAGCCTCTGTTCCCACTAATTTCACAAGTAGTTTTCTGCTATCCTCGGCTCGCAGACTCATTTCGCCTGACGCACCGACAGAAAGGGGAAAACCGTAAGTAGGCTCTATGTATTGTACCTTTGAATCCGTACCCCACTTAATAGACATCTGCTCAGTCTTATTTATAAAATAAACTTCGCAATGAAAGGGAGATACATCGCCGGTAGCACGGTTAAGCGCTTTACCAATCAACGGTATGTTTTGCGATTCGAGAGTATAACGACCGGGGCCAAACAAATCAAGTGCTTGCCCATTCATAAGGAATATTGCTTCTTGGCTCTCGTGAACGATTAGCTGCGTAAGGCTATTAAAATCTTCGCAAGGATGTTTCCATATAAATGTACTATTATCGCCCTCGTACTTGATGATATCAGTTATCTGTGCCATTAGATTTACCCTCCTGTACCTCAAGGTTATCAACAGCAAACTCCAGACACAACTGAATAATCTCATTCCTGGTGCGTCCGGTCTTCTCTGCGATCTTATCAAGTTCTTCAACTAATTCATTTGTTAGTCGTGATGATACTACCATAGTTTCGCCCCTGTACTTTTTCGAAGTAATAATTAATTTTTTATCCATTTACTTCACCTTTCTGTTTACCATTATACTACATTTGTATTCTGAATGTCAACACAATAATACACAATTGTATTTCGTCGCCAAAAAAACGACAATTTTCTTATTCTTATTATAAACTACAATTGTAAGAATTACAATAGTAATCTTAGAAATATACGCATCTAAAATATTTTAGGTAAATTCATACCATACAATAATCGACAATTAACTTTACTAATCCACAGTTGTATGGTATAATCAAGAAAAACTAAAAGAGGTGTAAATATGGCCGATTTTGAAGATAGATATTACTCAATGCCTGAGATCTGTAAATATCTCGGCATTAGCCGTGATTCTGCGCTGAAATGGATTGCGAATAAAGGTATGCCGGCACACAAGGTCGGCAAGAAGTGGAAATTTAAACTTTCCGAAATTGATGCCTGGGTAAATAGTGGACAAGCGGAGGAGTAAAAATGTTAAATGGAATTGAAAAAGGCGCTTTTCATAAACTGTTCAATCGCGGCGGTTATGTCCTGGATTTTAGCACAAATGAATTTGATGTGTTTACTGCAGAAAGTATTGGCGTTCCGCTTTGCGAGAAATATAAAATGTCCAAAGGAAAGTCGCTGCTTGCATATTGTGAAGAAGCCACTGATGAGGAAATAGTTAAACTTTTTTCAGATTTATTACAATACTACGAACTGAATTGTATGGACGGATGGGGAGAAGAAAAGAATAAACCTCTGTACGAGAGGTGTAAAGCCCTTGTCGAAAGAGAAAAAGGTAATATTATTATTGAAACACCCGCTATTGTTTGCGTTAATCGCAATTATATAATTGATATTTCTACAAGAGCAATTCGCGACGTAGAAAACGGTGAGTATGACAGTGCAATAACAAAATCAAGAACTTTGCTTGAGGAGGTTTTTTGCCACGCTATTGAAGCAAAGGGAGAAGCTCCTTCTGATAGTGGGGATATAGGGAGATTATATAACCAAGTAAAAACACTATATAACATGCATCAAGATAGAGATGTCGATAGGCGCATTAACGGTCTTCTTTCGGGATTGGAAAAAATTCTAACCGCAATTGGACAGATGCGCAATGAAAGCAGTGATTCACACGGCGTTGGGGATCGAAGAATTAATCTAAAAGAGCATCATGCTCGTTTGTTTGTGAATGCCGCAATGACAATGGCAGATTTTATTCTGTCTGTCGAAAAAAACAATGAAGATGCATAGTAGTTCTAAAAAGGAGAGTGATACAATGACAGCAGTTATATATGCGCGATATTCAAGTGACAATCAGCGCGAAGAGTCTATTGAAGGTCAGTTGCGCGAGTGCAAGGCTTTTGCTGAAAAGAACGATATTCAAATCGTTGGTACATATATTGACCGTGCTTTCTCTGCCAGAACGGATAACCGTCCTGACTTTCAGAAAATGATAAAAGATAGTGCGAGCAAAAAGTTTGAGCTTATCATTGTATGGAAACTCGACCGCTTTGCCCGTGATCGTTATGACTCTGCTCATTATAAAGCTGCACTCCGTAAAAATGGAGTTAAAGTTATATCCGCTACCGAAAAGATTTCCGAAGGTTCGGAAGGCATCCTTATGGAAGCGGTGCTTGAAGGCATGGCGGAATATTACTCTGCCGAGCTTTCTGAAAAGGTTGTTCGTGGTCTTACCGAAAATGCTTATAAATGCAAATTCAACGGCGGCACTTTACCGTTAGGATACACCATTGATAGTGAACAACATTTTCAGATAGATCCTTTGGTTGCGCCTACCGTTCTGGAAGCCTTTAAGCGTTATGCTGAAGGTGCTTCTATGACCGAGATTGCACAAGAAATGAATGCTAAAGGACTACGCTCTGCATTCGGTGGCAAAATCGGTGTTGATATGGTTACTCGAATGCTTAAAAACCGCCGTTATATTGGTGAGTTCAAATATCGTGAGATTGTTCATCCGCACGGTATTCCCGCTATCATTCCTGATGAGTTATTTGATCGTGTGCAACGCCGTATGGCTTCGAATAAAAGGGCTCCGGCAAAACACAAAGCAGAAGACGAATATTTGCTTACCACAAAACTGCGTTGCGGTAAATGTGATTGCTTTATGGTTGGCGAGAGCGGAACAAGCAAGACCTCCACCGTATATCGTTATTACAAATGTGTTGGTGTTAAAAAGCATAGCGGTTGTGATAAGAAAACCGTTAAGAAAGATTGGATAGAAGACCTTGTTGTAAAGCAAATTGAAAAAGTGCTTTTTGATGATATTCTTCTTGAAAAGATTGCCGATACCATAATGGAAATCCAAGGTAAAGAGAATACTGTTTTGCCTATGCTTAGAAAACAGTATGCAGATATTCAAAGAGGGATTGATAATCTTCTTAATGCCATTCAGCAAGGTATTGTTACTCCATCCACAAAGCAACGTCTTGAAGATTTGGAAAAGCAGAAGAGCGAAATCTCTGTTCAAATTATCAAGGAGGAAATGTCAAAGCCGTTGCTAACAAAAGACCAAATTCTCTTTTGGTTCCACCGTTTCCGCAAATACAATACTCGCCGTTTAGACCATAAGCGCAGACTGATTGATAGCTTTATCAATACGATTTATCTGTACGATGATAAAATGGTGATAACCTTTAACTATAAGGACGGCTCTGAAACCGTTAGTCTGAGTGAAATTGAAAACTCAGATTTAAGTTCGGATTTAACTGCATCCGCTCTGCCATCAAAGGGCTACAAAAAAGATGTAGCCCCCGAAACCCCCGATAAAATCGGGGGTTTCGCCGTTTCTACGGCAGAAAAAACAGCAAGCGATTTTGTAGATGTGAAAAAGATACTTTTCCCTTTCTGAAATGAGTTGAACTCTCACACGACCGAATATCCGCAGTCAAGCGCATGGATCAATCAAGTCCATGCGCTTTTTTTATTTCCGCTGAAAGGAGGAAAACGATGCGAAAGCAAACGAACTTAGCCAAGGTCAAGCAACCGTATTCCCGGGCTTTACCGTTTTGGTCTGCTGCCGTGCGCCCCCTGCCGGCCGGACCGCATCCGCTTTTGAACTTTCCTCTGCAACAAACCAAAAAATAAGAGATTCCGGGAACGACAAGTTCCCGGAATCTCTTGCATTTTCATGTTCTGTTCAACAGGGCAAACGCAATGAAAAAAGATTTCAACAAAAACGCTGCACATCTTTCTAATCTTTTAACCCTTTTACTGTTCCCAAAAATCCTCTACGGCCTTTCTGACAATCTGAGCCTGCGAAATGCCCTCCGCCGCACAAAACAGCATTTCTTAAACCAGGAGCAACAGAACTTTACTGGCATTTAACACGAGCGCGATTGTACATTTAAAAAAAAAAGAAGTAATATAAAAACGTAAATATTTGAGAGGAGAATCAAAATGAATCTAA
>CDZQ01033404.1_pt1 | contig 27208 bp, 22 predicted proteins | sample 554831 | NCBI WGS metagenome assembly CDZQ01 (sample SAMEA3182112, study PRJEB8094) | gut metagenome | biome: human; feature: gut; material: Stool; isolation source: human stools | place: Canada | collected 2013-05-06 | reverse complement strand
GCAGGCACAAAGCGCGTTGCGTACAAAGATGGAAGTGGCGACCGAATGGTCTGCACGCGGACACGAGATTTTACAGACATCGGACCGGAGTTTGTACGAGGCGTCCGGGTTTGAGAATTTGGAAAAATACCTGGAACGGCTGGACGGAGAAATGACCGAAGAGCCGAATTATACCAAATTGGGCTATGCGACGGAAAAGGTACAGGAAGCGATCGAGACGCTGGTGTTTATCGGCGTACGCGGAGATATGGATAAATCGGGTAAGGTAACGCTTGCGGACGTACTCGGGATTGCGCGTGCGGTACTGGACGGCAGTCTGGATTTTGACGGGCAGCATATTGCGGATGTCACCGAAGACGGTGCGGTAAATTTGGCGGATGTGATTGCTGCTGCACGAAAGGCGCTTTCGCAGCGATAGAAAAGGACTGAAAAAATATAAAAAATAGCACAGCGCTGTTCATTTTTGAACGGCGCTGTGTTGGCGTTAAAGGATTTATTGTTCAGATGAAAGGTTGTTTCGGAGCGATTCCAAGATTTGTTTTAATTGCGGAATCATTTTTGAAAAGGTTTCCTCGGAAAACACGGACGGGAATCCCGCGTCTTGAACCAATTGAGTAAAGGTTTTGGAACCGCCGGCATTTAGGAATTGCTGATAACAAGAAAATGCTTTGTCATAATCGCGATGCATCTCAATTAAAAATTCAAAAGCAACGGTTTGCGCCAGACAATAGTCAATATAGTAAAACGGGCGTTCAAAAATGTGCGATTGACATTGCCATCTGCCCCCCTCTTCCATATAGGTAATGCCTTCGTTGGAAAGGTACGGGCGAAATTGTTTTTCTAAATCCAGCCATAGGCTCTTTCTTTCTGCCGGCGTCATATCCGGTTTTTCATAGACGAGCTGCTGAAAATAATCTACCATCGTTCCGTAAGGAATAAAACTGAGCGCGTTTCCGATATGCATGTATTTGTATTTTTCCGCATTTTCTTTAAAGAACAGCGGCATCCATTTCCATGCAAAAAATTCCATGCTCATCGAATGGACTTCACAGGTTTCCATACCGCCTTGCGTCAACTCATATAACGGAATGGAACGCATGGCCCGATAAGAGGCATAGGCATGCCCGGCCTCGTGTGTTAACACGTCAACATCTTCATAGGTGCCGTTGAAGTTGGCGAAAATAAACGGCATTTGATATTCCGGCAATTCGGTACAGTATCCGCCGCCCGATTTGCCGGGACGAGCTAACACGTCAAACAGATCATGTTGTAACATATAATCGATGAATTCGCCGGTGTCCGAAGACATTTCATGATACATGCGTTTGCCATTTTCAAACATTTCCGAAACGGTTGCTTTGGGTTGCGGATTGCCCTCTTGCAGCCAGATGCTGTCATCGAAAAGTTTTAGATGATCCAAGTTTAAATCCTGCGCCTGTTGGGCTTTGATTTGTTGCAGAAACGGAACCCATACCTGCAGAACCTGCTGCCGGAATGCGGCAATATCCTGCGGCGAGTAGCAGTTGCGTCCCATTCGATAATAGCCTAATTGCACATAATTTTCATAGCCGCAGTTTTTGGCCATTTTGTCGCGCACATGCACCATTTTATCAAAAATATCATCAAATTGCTGTGCATGTTCTTTCATCCATTGCCCCTGCGCCTGATAGGCCTGGCGACGGGTTTCTCTGTCCGGGCTTTCTTTGTATTTGCCCAGCTGCGGAATGTTTAATTCTTCACCCCGAAAGGCAATTTTTGCGCTGGATAATAACTTTTTATATTCGGTACAAAGCCGATTGTCCTCCTGCATTTGTTCGATGGCATTGGGATGAAACGCTTTTTTGGCAATTTCATAATTGAGAAAAATCAGCGGGGACAGACGTTGTTCTAATTGTTCTCGATACGGCGAGGACAACATTTTATCGGCAAAACGGATCCCGTAGTCTTCAAAAATCGGCCCCATCTCGTCATAAAAATCGCATTCATTGCTGTAAAAGGTGTCTCGGGTGTCGAGTGTGAACCGGATGTACGCCAAAGAGGCCATGGTATTGAGATGCTTTTGCATCTGGATACAGTCTTGATAGACTTGAATTTGCTCGTCAGCATTTTTTGCCGTATCAAAATCAGATAAGATCTGGTTGTATTTTGCAATGATTTCGTCTTTATCGGGACGTTCGTATTGGATTTGTGAAAGTTTCATACACAACCCTCCTGTTGTTTTGTTTTTAGTTTATGCATAAACAGAAAAAAAACCCGCATCAAACACAAAAGGACGATAAAACGGTCCGCAATGTGTTTTTGCGGGCTTTTATTATGCATTTCGATTCCGCATCAGATTTTTCATTCTGGTTGCATGGTCCAGAATCTTTTTCCGGATTCGAATACTTTCCGGTGTTACTTCTAACAGTTCATCCTCCGCTAAAAATTCAATCGCCTGTTCCAGACTGAATTTGATGGGCGGAACCAGTCTTAACGCATCGTCATGGCCCGAAGAACGAACGGCTGTCATGTGCTTTTTCTTGCATACATTCACCGTTAAATCGTCGCCCTTATTGGCAATGCCAACGACTTGTCCGGCATAGACTTCCTGGGACGGGTCCACAAACATGGCACCGGAATCCTGAGAATTAAAGATGCCGTAGGTGGTCGTCAATCCGGTTTCAAAAGCAACCAGAGAGCCATTTGCGCGGCGCGGAATATCGCCCTTCATGGGTTTATAACAATCAAAAACAGACGTTAGAATTCCTTCTCCTCGAGTATCGGTCATAAATTCGTTACGATATCCGAACAGTCCTCTGGACGGAACGATAAATTCCAGCCGTACACGGCTTCCGGTCGGCGTCATTTGAATCAGTTCGCCTTTTCGAATACCCATTTTGCTCATAATGGCACCGGATGCTTCCTGCGGAACATCGGCCACCATTCGCTCGTACGGTTCGCATTGAACGCCGTCGATTTGTTTGAGCAGTACACGGGGGGTGCTGACCTGAAATTCATATCCTTCGCGGCGCATGGTTTCCATCAAAATAGATAAATGCATCTCGCCTCTGCCGCAGACTCGGAAAGCTTCTGTGGAGTCGGTTTCTTCCACTTTGAGGGAGACGTCTTTGAGCAGTTCTTTAAATAAACGTTCCCGCAGATTTCTGGACGTGACAAATTTACCCTCTCTGCCTGCAAAGGGGCTGTCGTTGACTAAAAAGGTCATCTCTACCGTGGGTTCGGAAATCTTCACAAACGGCAGCGGTTCCACGGCAGACGGATCGCACAGCGTGTCTCCGATCGTTACGCTTTCGATCCCGGAGACGGAGACGATATCTCCCACTTGCACCTGCTGTACGGGAACCCGGTTCAGACCGTCAAATAAATACAGGTTGACGGCTTTTGCCTTTTTGGGCGTGCGCAGATTGTGATAGTCGGCCAAAACAATTTCCTGTCCGGCTTTGATCATTCCGCGTTCTACTCGGCCGATCGCAATCCGGCCGACAAATTCATTGTAATCGATGGCCGATACCAACATTTGCAGGGGACCGGTTTCGTCGCCTTGCGGCGGATCAATATATTGAATGATTTTGTCAAACAGCGGCTGTAAATCCTTGGCGTCGCCTTCGGGAGACAAGGAGGCTGTTCCGGCTCTGGCAGATGCAAAAACAATCGGAGAATCTAATTGCTCGTCGGTTGCGTTTAAATCCATGAACAGTTCCAATACCTCATCCACTACTTCATAGGGACGTGCATCCGGACGGTCAATTTTATTGATAACGATAATAACTTTATGTCCTAGCTCCAGCGCCCGCTGCAAGACAAACCGTGTTTGCGGCATGGGGCCCTCAAAGGCGTCGACCAGTAATAAAACGCCGTCTACCATTTTGAGAATCCGTTCTACTTCGCCGCCAAAATCGGCGTGCCCCGGAGTATCGATAATGTTGATTTTAACCCCTTGATAATGTATGGCTGTATTTTTTGCAAGAATGGTAATGCCGCGCTCTCGTTCCAAATCGTTTGAGTCCATCACCCGATCCGATACGACCTGATTCTCTCGGAAAATACCGCTCTGTTTCAACATCTCATCGACCAGCGTTGTTTTTCCGTGGTCTACGTGGGCGATGATTGCAACATTTCTTAAATTCTCGCAAATCACTTTACATTCTCCTTAAATATAGATTATTTTAACTATATTATTATATCGCTGCAGTCGCTAAAAATCAAGGTATTTTTGTAAAATTTAAAAGAATTGTGAAATATGAAAAACGGCGGGTGCGTTGTTTGACAAAGACTATAATGTCTGGTATAATATTTTTAGGAAGAGTGTAATTGCTTTCCGGAGGGCTTTGAGAATGAAAAAATGTTGCTTGCTTTGGGGGATGATTTTTTTATGCTTGCTGCTTGTTGCATGTCAGCCCAGACCCTCGGCGGAAGAGACTCTTCGTCAAGCGTTGGAAGCGTTAAAAGCGCAAGATCAGCAAAAAATGGCACAGTATTTTGATGTGGACATGCTGACGGGGGAAGAAGATTCTTCTTTTTTGTTGTCCGGATTTGATTATACACAGTTGTTGAAAAATTTTTCTTATGAGATTTTAGATTGTACGGAATCGGAAGATACGGCCCGTGCGCGTGTGTCGGTTTGCAATATTGATATGTCGGCGTTATTGTCTGATTTTTTGCAACGGTATATGCAGTACTCGGTCGAGGATTCTGCCAAGGACCGTTCCGAAGCGGAGCGGCAGGCCGATCTGGCGGAGATTTTAAATGAATTGTTACAGCAAGAATATCCGATGCAACAGTCAGAAGTCTACGTGGATTTGACTTATGAAAAAGGGTCCTGGCAAATTGTTGTGGATGACACGTTTGCGGACGCACTGATGGGCGGAATCAGCCGGTTTCCGGATCAGATAGCCCAACTGACAGAGGAATAAGTGGGGAAGAGAATCCGGTTTTTATAAAAAAATATATGGGGTATACTTGATTTTTTTGTCGAACTACATTATAATAAAAACAGAGAAAAAACAGAATAAATTTAAAGTAGGGGTTTGATGGTATGGAGTCAAAAGTAATTTCTATGTTCAAGCAGCGCAGCGATAGTTTCCCGCTCGGAATTGTTCCGACGGTAGGAACCGCAGAGCTGAGCAAAAAAATCAATGATTATTTGATGACATGGTATTATGCGGCAAATCCCGAGATGAAAGAAGATCCCACGGCTCGGAAGTCTTTATTGGTCAGCGCTTCTTATCCTCGTTTCAGCACGGGAGACGGGAAATGCGTGTTGAATGAGACCGTTCGCGGAGACGATTTGTTTATCGTAACGGACGTGGGCAATTACAGTTGTGAATATTCGATGTTTGGTCGGATGGTGCCCATGTCTCCGGATGATCATTATCAGGACTTGAAGCGGATTATCTCGGCTGTGGGCGGAAAAGCGCAGCGCATCAATGTGATTATGCCGATCTTATATGGCGGACGTCAGCATAAGCGTGCGTCTAGAGAGTCTTTGGATTGTGCAATGGCGCTGGAAGAGTTGGAAAAAATGGGCGTCAGCAATATTATCACGTTTGATGCACATGATCCTCGCGTGCAGAACGCTTGTCCGTTGATGGGTTTTGACAATGTTATGCCGTATTATCAGGTGTTAAAGGCATTGTTCCGCGAAGTAAAAGATATTTGTGTGGATAAAGAACATTTGATGGTCGTCAGCCCGGACGAAGGCGCGATGAACCGCAATATTTATTATGCGTCGGTGATGGGCGTAGATATGGGTATGTTTTATAAGCGTCGCGATTTTTCTGTGATTGTAAACGGTAGAAATCCGATTGTGGCCCATGAGTACCTGGGCTCGTCTGTAAAGGATAAGGATATTTTGGTTGCCGACGATATTATCGCATCGGGAGATTCGATGCTGAGCCTGGCAGAAGATCTGAAAAAAGAAGGTGCAAACCGTATTTTCATGTTTGCTACCTATGCGTTGTTTACAGAAGGGTTGGAAAAATTCCAAAAGGCCGTAGACGAAGGCCTGATTACGGGTATTTTATCGACCAATTTGACGTATCGTATGCCGGAATTGTTGAAAAAAGACTGGTATATTGAAGTGGATGTATCCAAATATATTGCTTATTTTATTCTGGCCATGCATCAGAACCATTCGGTAACGGAGTTGTTGGATCCGCACCAGAAAATTATGGATTTGCTGAAGAAATACAGAGCTGGACAATATTAAAGCAGGTTAAAAAATAAATAGAGAAGGGAAAACGCAGAGACAGGAATGATCCGTTTCTGCGTTTTCAGAAGGAAAAAAAGATGAAAGGTCATTTTTTTGCAGTCATTAACCGGATGAAATATATTACCCGGTGGGGACTGATGCGGAATACGGAATCGGAGAATTTGCAGCAGCATTCTTTTCAGACCGCCATTTTGGCGCATGCGCTGGCTGTGATCGAAAATACGATGTTTGGCGGACATGCAGATGCTGACCGTGCCGCCGTGATTGCGTTGTATCATGACGCTTCGGAAATCATCACCGGAGACATGCCGACCCCGGTAAAGTATTATAATGACGAAATTCAGAAAGCATATCAGCAGATCGAGGTGCATGCCAATGATTTGCTGCTTGAACAATTGCCGGAATCTTTAAGACCCGTATACACGGACATCCTGCATGCTCAATCTGCTCCGGAATGGGTTTTTGTGAAGGCGGCAGATACGTTAAGTGCGTATATTAAATGCGTGGAGGAATTAAAGGCCGGGAATGAAGAGTTCTTGAATGCGAAAAAAACGATCGAGAAAAAGCTGCGGCAGTATGAATTGAAGAGTTTGCAGCTGTTTTTGGAAGAATTTTTGGAAAGTTATTCTTTAACTTTAGACGATCAGACAAGTTTGTAATTGGCGGAGGCGTTACGAGGGTTGGATTATTATGTTGTGTTGTTGCCACTAGGTATTATTTTAGTGGTATCTAAACTGTTGTCAAAGTTTTGCCGGAAGGTCAACCTGCCACAGGTCATCGGCATGCTGTTGGCCGGTGTTTTGATTGGGGTTTTGAATTATATCCCTACCGTTGGGGAATTTGTTTTAAGCCCGACGGCTGTTACGGGGCTGGGTTTTTTTGCTAAAATCGGTGTGATATTGATTATGTTTGCCGCCGGGTTGGACATTGATATTAAGCAGATTCGTGTAATTGGTGTTCCTGCTATTTTAATTACGATGGTCGGGGTTGCCGTGCCGATGGTATTGGGCTTTGGCGTTGCGCAGTTGTGTATGCCTCAAAATGGGATTGCCGCCAATCTGTTTTATGGCTCAATCTTGACAGCGACATCGGTGAGCGTAACAGTGGCGACGTTACAAGAATTGGGACGATTGAATTCCAAGGTCGGCAGTACCGTTGTGGCGGCAGCGATTTTGGATGATATTATCGGCATTATTGTATTGTCGGTAGTTTCTTCTTTGGGCGGAACTTCATCTGCCGGACAATCGGATGTTTTATGGGTGATTATTAAAACGGTTTTATTTTTTATTGCGGCCATTGTGGTTGGACTGGGCGCTTCCAAGTTGTTTACCTGGATTGAAAAGAAGTTCCCGCATCATCGGCTGCTTCCGATTTTGTCGGTTGCGCTGTGCTTTTTATTTGCGTACAGCAGTGAAATGATTTTTGGAATTGCCGATATTACCGGTGCGTTTGTGGCGGGATTGGTCTTGTCGGTCAATCCGGAACACAGCTATATTGAACGCCGGTCTGATATTATGAGTTATATGATTTTTACTCCCGTATTTTTTGCGAATATCGGGATTACCACGCAGATTACGTCCATTGATTCCGGAATGATTTTGTTTGGGCTTTTATTCATTGTTGCCGGATTGGTTGGAAAGGTCGTTGGCTGCGGCGGAACGGCGCTGTTGTGCCGGTATGGGCTGAAGGATTCGTTCCGGGTCGGAATCGGCATGATGGCTCGTGCAGAAGTGGCTCTGGTCTGTGCGCAAAAAGGCGTGGAGATCGGCATGATCAGCTCTTCCATTATGCCGTTTATCGTGGTTTTAATTATCCTGTCCAGTTTTGTGACCCCGATTTTAATGCGTGCATCTTACAAAAAGGAGCTTGCATCGCCGAAACTTTCCACAAGTGCAAAATAATACTTGTGCCGTTTTGGATGTTGAATTCTATCAGAATTTTTAAACATAAAAAAGAACTCCTCAATATAGGAGTTCTTTTTTATTGCTGTTTTCGAATATGGATGGCGCAGGCGATGGTGTATGCCGGGATGTTCAGTGCAGAACGTTTGATCCGAATGTCTTGCTGGGTACTGAGTCGAATGATCAACGCACCGGTGTCATCGGCGGAGGCTTCTTCGATTTGAGAGAGCAAAATGGGTTCTGTTTTACATAGTTTGATCGCACTGTCCGAAACAACCAGAACGGGGTCTCCGAAGAGATTCCGAACACAATGCAGCAAAGTGCACACCGAAAAGGCTAACCCAACGCAAGATAGCGCAAAAAGAACAACAAGCAAAATCTTGATAGAAAGTGTATCAGATTGCATTTGTACCAGAACACCCTGTCCCATGAATAAGCCCGCCGTGATCGCGGCGCTGAGAATGAGGCCTAAAATGTTTTGCATTTTCGGACGTCTGACTTTGAGTACGGATTGCTGTTTCATAAAACCTCCGGTTGATTTTATTGTTGGGTGATCGTTTTGCCGAGGATCTCAATCCCCTGGTCAATTTGTTCAAAGCTCGGCATGGAATAATTCAGCCGAATGCAGCTGCAGGGTTTGGTTTCATCCGTTAAAAAGGTTGAGCCCGGAACAACGGCAACTTTTTGCTGCAGCAGCTTTTTGGTAAAGGCCGCCGCGTCTATTCCTGCTCCCAGATCGCACCAGATAAAAAGTCCTCCCTGTGGGCGGGTATAGGTTACGGATGAGGGCAAGACCTGATCCATCTTTTGCAGCATTGCTTCATTTTTTTGCCGATATAGTGTTCGAATTTCTGCAATATGGCTGTCGATATCCTTTTGCTTGAGATATTCCGAAACAACCATTTGAAAGAAGAGATTGGTATGTACATCGGAGATCTGTTTGGCAACGACCAGTTTCGTGACGATTTCTTTGGGCGCGCAGACAAAGCCGATGCGCATGCCCGGAGAAAGAATCTTGGAAAACGATCCGCAGTAAATAACAATCCCATCTTTGTCCATGGATTTGATGGTGGGAATGTCCTGGCCGGCAAATCGAAGTTCGCCGTACGGATTGTCTTCAAAAATAATGACATGATACTTTTTAGCAAGTTCATAAATTTGTTTGCGCTTTTGCAAACTGGTGGTTACGCCCATCGGATTTTGGAACGTGGAAATGATATACAGCAACTTGACATTTTGATGCGTCTTTAACGCTTGTTCTAATTTTTCCAGATCCATGCCGTCTTCTTGCATAGGGATCCCGACCAACTGCGTATGATAAGACCGAAAGGCATTGAGCGCTCCGATAAAACTAGGCTCCTCGCAAAGAACGGTATCCGACTCGTTGCACAGCACTTTGCACGAAAGTTCGACGCCTTGTTGGCCTCCGGAGACGATGATCGTTTCGTCATTTTCAGTTCCGATCGAGAATTTTTCTTTCAGCCGTTGTGCAACCTGTGCCCGCAGCGGGGCATATCCCTCCGTTAATCCGTATTGCAGGGCTTTGGAGGCCTGTTTTTCGAAAATTTGCGCAGAGATTTCGGCAAGGTCCTGGGCTGGAAAAGTCTCGGGGGCAGGGTTTCCGCCCGCAAAAGAAATGATGGAAGGGTCCTCCAGCACTTTAAAAATTTCCCGGATTGCCGAGGGCTTCAGCGCCCCGATTCGATTTGAAAATGATATCAACGCAAAAACCTCTTTTCTAATATGTCATCACAAAAATTCCTGTAACAAAGGTTCCAATCTGATGGTATACAATCTCTTTTAAATTGGGATCGTGTGCATGGATTCGAACAGTTTGAATGATGTCGTCAACCATTTGAGTTAAAAATGTTTGCAACGGATATTTTCCTTTAGATAACCGGTCCGGGATCCCGTTGCACAACTTTCCGGCGATAATAATTAAATGTTGGATCAGATCTTCTTTTACGTTTTCAAATTTTGTGCCCTGTGCACAGTCCAACAGTAAAATGGTGTTTTTGGTAAAGAGCGGTTTAAAAACTTTGAGCCATTGGGTAAGCTCTTCGGACAAAACTTTGATGTCTGTAATATTGCGAAAATTAAATTTTTGATCGCTTTGTGCCATCGAACGAATGATTTGCTGCATGGAATGATACGTATCGTTGACGATATAGGTAAACAATTCCTCTTTGCTTTTAAAATAGTTATAAAAATTGCTCATTCGGGTGCCGGCGCGCTCCGCCATTTTCCGCATCGAGGCTTTTTGGTAGCCGTGTTCAAAAAATTCGTCCGTTGCCGCTTGTAGAATCGCTTTTTGGATATAATCTTTTTTGGTTTGCATGGGTTATTCCTCCGGTTTTTCCGATTCCGGCGGCAGATCCTCCGGCCGAGGCTGTGAAATCATGTTAAAGGCCGTGTTCCAGTAAACGCAAAGCGGAATCCCGATGATAAATACAAGGATCCATAATCCGGCCCGGATCGAGCCCATGATGGTGAATTGAATTTGCAGCCACTGGTCCGCAACCAACAGAATGGTTTGTGCCAGATATACCAGTCCGACACCTGCCGAGAGCAGGGTATAAATTTTATGGGCTTTGAGCGAGTAGTGCCACGTGCCGTAAGCGTCTTTGTGTGAAAAACGCTCCATCGGTTGGGCCTGAGCCTGCCGATAGCCGATCTCGGTCATCACGCCAAAACTGAAAACGGCTAAAAATAACGTGGTAACAGCCATGAAAATCGGTTGAAATTGTGTATACACTGAGTAGATAAAAATTAGCAGATATGCCAGCGGCGCCAATGTGCCGGTCAACGTTCCGTTTTCGGAAACCGGTGCGATCATCGTAATATAATAAGGCGATAATTGCGCAGCAAAGGCTAAAAAAGAGGGAATGGCTAAAATCACAGCGGCATTTCCGCAGGATTTTAAGATCGGATTGTGGTAGGAGAGGTTCTCAATGCCGAGAAAGACCAGGATATATCCTAAAAAATCCGGAAAAACATCCAGGTTAATGGTGGAGGAAGAATACAGTGTTGAGACGATGGAGATCTGGTAGAAAAACGGAATCGCCAGTAACCAGAGTCCGAATAAGGTTGATTTTTTCATGTCCGTTTCCTTTCTATTTCAAATTCTTCCAAAGTTGATTTTTCTTTGACGGTAAAATGATACGGGTAGCGCTCATGTAAATATTGCAGATTGCCTTTTTTATTGCCGATCATTTTTGATGTGCAGCCTCGGCCGACATATAAGATTTCATCGGCGACGGGCGGCTGTTTTTGAAAATCTGCTAATAACCGGTTCAAATAGATTTTTTGCTGGACCAATTCTCCGAATGCGGGATGAAACGGCCCCGCAAGGACGCTGTCATCGCTGGAAATCGAAGAGGCGTGCAACCCGGTCCGAAGCACTTTGATATGATTTTGAAGAAACATCGGCACCATCTGCGCACACAGTGCAACGGCATGCTCGGTAGTCAGCGGTTGATAGAGCCCCTTTTCCCACATTGTTTGCAGCGGCGTGTCTTTGAGCACTACGCACGGATAAATTCGAACACCGTCCGGAGCTAATTGGATGGTCCGCTGCGCCGTTTGTAAGATGGTTTGGTCGGTGTCACCCGGCAGACCCGGCATGATTTGTAATACCAGCTGTGTGCCGTTGCTCCGAATCCATTCCGCGGCCTGTTCCACATCGCGCACGGTGTGGCCTCTGCCGCAATTTTTTAAGATAACATCCGATAAACTTTGCGCGCCTAGTTCGATCGTCGTCACGCCGTATTCGTTTAAAATTTGTAAAATACGGGGAGAAATATAATCCGGGCGGGTAGAGAGTCGAATCCCGGTTATGCGCGGGTCTTGCGCACGCGCTTGCGCCGCCGCCTCCAGATAGGCGCGCATTTTATGCTCCTCAATGCCCGTGAAACTGCCGCCGAAAAAGGCGATGTCTACCTCGTCAAAGGAATGCGCGGGCAAACGCTGTAAGGCGGTTTTTAAAAAGGTTTGTATATGCTGGATCGGTTCCGGTTCTGTGGCGCCGGAAATCCGATTTTGATTGCAAAAAACACAGTGGTTTGGACATGCCAAATGCGGGACAAAAACAGAAATGGACGCATGCTTCATTCGGTAATTCCCATCAGTTCCAAGGCACGTCTGGCGGCGTCCTGTTCGGCATGTTTTTTGGATTTGCCGGTTCCGTGTGCAATATCGTTGGAATTGATATTGACGCGGCAAACAAAGGTTTTATCGTGAGCCGGCCCTTCTTCCGAGATAATGGTATAGGAGAGTTGTTCTCCCTTGTTTTTTTGGACCACTTCCTGCAAGATGGATTTATAGTCCCGTACGGTTTTGAGTGAATGAAATTTTTCGGTCAGATACGGTAAAATAAATTGTTTGGCCTGTTCGATTCCGGCGTCCAGATAAATGGCGGCAAGCAGGGCCTCCATAGCGTCGGCAATGGTGGATTTTCTTTTCCGGCCGCTGTGTGCTTCGCCTTTGCCTAAAATCAAGTAGTCGCCCAGTTGGATTTCCGAGGCGTACTCGAATAAGGCGTCTTCACAGACAATGGCTGCGCGGGTTCGCGACAAGTCGCCTTCGTCGCCTTTGTCTTGCATATATAGAAATTCTGCACTGATCAGTCCCAATACCGAATCTCCCAAAAATTCAAGCCGCTCATTGCTGGGACGAAGAAATTTATTTTCGTTATAATACGAAGAATGGGTCATTGCGGTTAACAACAGTTCTTTATCTTTAAAATGATATCCGATTTTTTCTTCTAAAAACGATACATTCATGTTCTCTTCTTTTCATCGAGCGCTTTTACATAATCGCACAGGTCCTGTACGGTTACGATCGATGCGATGTCTGCCTCATCGGTGACGACATCAAATTCCTCCTCAATCATCATAAATAATTCCTGCATATCCTGTAAATCTGCAAAAAGGTCTGATTCAAAGGTGGTTAGGGGCTGAATCTGCGAGCGGTCTGTTTCAAAAATGTCCTCAATGCAAGTACAGATCAAATCAAACATCCTGTTCTCCCCCTGCCGCCAAAGCGTCGGCGATTTCTTGGATCATATGAGATTGCGCATAAGTTTTGGCCTGCCGGATGGCATTTTTGATCGCGCGGGCGTCGCTGGAACCGTGCGCTTTAATAATTGGCTTTTGCGTGCCGATTAAAGGCGCTCCGCCGACTTCTTTATAATCCATCTTATTTTTTAATTCGGAAATGCCGTCTTTGACTAATAAGGCGGCGATTTTAGTCTTGAGATTCTTTAAAAACAATCCTTTCAGGGTCTTCATCAGATAGAGAGCGGTCCCTTCAACGGTTTTCAAAATGAGATTCCCGGTAAAGCCGTCTGCAACCAGAACCCGACATTCTCCCTGCATAATCCCGCGGCCTTCTACATTGCCGATAAAGTGGAGATTCGGGTCGCTTTTTAATAATTGATAAGCACGGACGTACAGGTCGGTGCCTTTGGATTCCTCTGCGCCGTTGTTGGCCAATCCCACTTCCGGGCGGTCTAATCCGAACATGTGTTTCATGTAAATGGAACCCATCAGCCCGTACTGATATAAAAATTCCGGCCGGCAGTCTACCGTTGCTCCGCTGTCCATCAGCAGGGTATATCCTGTTTTGGTTGGCAGAGTGGCTCCGAACGCCGCGCGCTTAACGCCTTTGATTCTTCGAACAATCAGCGTTCCTCCCGATAAAATGGCTCCGGAATTTCCGGCTGAAACCAGTGCGTCAGCCGCACCGTCTTTGAGTAAATCCATCGCAACGCCCAGGGAAGAATTCCGTTTTTCTTTCACCACGCTCAGTGGCTCGTCCTCCATAGAAATAACCTGCTCTGCATCGGCAAAAGAAATTCTGTCCAAACAGATGTTCTGCTCTGCGGCGCATTGCTTGAGTACGGATTCCGGTCCGGTTACAATCAGGTCGACATCCCACTCTGCAGCGGCCATCGCACAACCTTTTAAGATCTCTGCGGGGGCGTGATCTCCACCCATTCCGTCTACGATGATTTTCATACGATTCGCTCCTATATATTCATTTGGTGAATGATTTCAAGACTTCGTTGAGAAAGCAGTTCTTTTTTGTCTGCTTTTTTGATCTTTTTGCTATTGGATTCCAACGGCGGAAATAAGCCGAAATTGACGTTCATCGGTTGAAAGTTTTCTTCCGATGCCGTACAGATGTAATGAGCCAACGCACCGATTGCCGTTCGGGGATCAAACACCACCGGTTCAGACCGATTCGGATCGGCGTTGATTCCGGCAACCAGCCCGGAAGCGGCGGATTCGATATATCCTTCAACGCCTGTCATTTGTCCGGCAAAAAACAGACCTTTCTTTTTCCTCGTTTCAAACGTTGCGGTCAACAGCTTGGGCGCATTTAAAAACGTGTTGCGGTGCATGACGCCGTAGCGGATAAATTCTGCATGCTCCAGCCCCGGAATCATGGAAAAGACGCGTTTTTGCTCCGGGAAAGTGAGGTGCGTTTGAAATCCGACAATATTGTACATCGTGGCCGCCTGGTTGTCCTTGCGCAGCTGAACTACGGCGGTCGGCCGAATCCCGGTTCGGGGGTCGGATAATCCGACAGGTTTGAGCGGCCCGTACAGCAAGGTTTCATAGCCTCGTTTGGCCATCACTTCGACCGGCATGCAGCCCTCAAAAACTTTGTGGTCTTCAAAATCATGCAGCGCAACTTCTTGCGCGGTCGTCAGCGCATGATAAAAGGCATCATACTCTTCTTTCGTCATCGGGCAGTTGATATAATCCGGCGTTCCCTTTCCGTATCTGGAAGCAAAAAAGGCTTTTTCCATATCGATGCTTTCATACGAAACAATCGGGGCTGCCGCATCGAAAAAGGACAGGGACTGTTCGCCGAAAAAGGCCCGGATCGCCTCCGACAGCCGGTCCGAGGTCAGGGGCCCGGTTGCGATAACGGTGGTGTCTTCAAAATCAAGGTCTGTGATTTCCTGTTCGACGATGTCGATATTTTCATGGCCGCGAACGGCTTGTGTTACGGCTTCGGAAAATTGTTGTCGGTCTACGGCCAGTGCGCCTCCGGCCGGAACTTTTGTCTGGTCGGCACATTTTAAAATCAGACTGTCTAACAGGCGCATTTCTTGTTTTAATAAACCAATCGCGTTCTTTAATCCTTCTGCCCGAAAGGAGTTCGAACAGCACAATTCACAAAAATTTTCGGTATGGTGAGCCGGAATCTTTTTGTGGGGTTTCATTTCAAATAAAGTAACATGGACGCCGCGTTTTGCCAACTGATAGGACGCTTCGCAACCGGCGAGACCGGCGCCTACGACATTGACGTTGGTCATTTTTGGGCTCCTTTGTCTGTTTCTTTTTCAGTATATCCGCAGGCTTCATTGAGGCAGATCAGTTGTTTTGCCGCATGCCGGAATAAAGTTTTTCCGCATTTCGGGCACACTTTATCGGTGGGAGTGTCCCAGGTCATAAATCCGCATCCGTCCCGATTTTCACAGGCAAAAAACAATTTACCCTTTTTGGTTTTTTTAGAAATCATTTTTGCGCCGCACTGCGGGCATGCGCCGTCGGCATAATTGATAATCGGCTTTGTATTTTTACATTGCGGATAGTTCGGGCAGGCTAAAAACCGGCCGAATCGGCTGTTTTTATAAACCATTTTGCTGCCGCAGAGCTCACAGGTAACGTCGCTGACTTCATCGGGAATTTTGATATGGACGCCCTCTAGATTTTTCTCCGCCTGTTTCAATGTCTGGCTGAATCCGTTGTAAAAGGTTTGCATGGTTTCCAGATAGGTTTTTTCGCCATGTTCAATTTTATCCAGCTGCGACTCCATGTCTGCGGTGAATTTTACATCAACAATGTCCCGGAAATTCTGGGTCATCAAATCGGTGGTAACTTCTCCGATTTGTGTCGGGGCCAGTGTTTTTCCCGTCCGTTCCACATAGTTGCGTTCAATAATCGTACTGATCGTGGGTGCATAGGTGCTGGGGCGGCCGATCCCGTTTTCTTCTAGGGCCTTGATGAGGGAAGATTCTGTATATCTTGCCGGGGGCTGTGTAAATTTTTGCTCATACAGCAGCCGGTCCAGATTGAGTTTGTCTTTTTCTTGCAGGTCGGGCAACTTTTCAAAGTTTTCCTCGGCTTCTTCCGTGTAATTGTACAGTACGGTAAAGCCTTTGACTTTTAATTTAGCGTCGGTTGCCTTAAAAATATATCCGTTGGCTTGAATGTCCACGCTGATGGTATGGTAGACCGCGCTGGCCATTTGGCTGGCTACAAAGCGGTCCCAAATCAACTTGTACAGCCGATATTGCTCGGACGTCATGCTCTCTTTGACAAGTTCCGGAGTTAAGGCCACATTGGTTGGACGGATGGCTTCATGCGCATCCTGCGCATTGGCTTTAGATTTATAGACACGAGGTGTTTCGGGACAGTAGTCCTTGCCGTATTTTTCGGCAATCAGCGCCAGCGCTGCGTCCTGTGCGTCTTTGGATACGCGCAGCGAGTCGGTTCTCATATACGTAATCATACCGGTCAGTCCGACGCCTTTGATTTCTACACCTTCAAACAGACTTTGCGCGATGCTCATCGTTTTTTGCGGCCGCAGATTCAATTTGGCCGAAGCATCCTGCTGCAAAGAACTGGTGGTAAACGGCGGTTTTGGATTTTTTTGTTTTTGCTGCCGGCGAATCGCGGCAACCGTATATTCCGCCTGATTCAAATCAGATAAAATTTGTTGTAATTGCTGCTCGGAATGAATTGGCATTTTTTCGCCGTTCTTGCCGAAGAACCGAGCTTTATATGTTTTGGAGCCGTTTAAAAAAGAGGCGTCCAGCGTCCAGTATTCCTGTGGAACAAAGTCGCGGATCTCCCGCTCCCGATCTACCACCATTTTGGTGGCAACCGACTGTACTCTGCCGGCAGACAGTCCCTTTTTGACGGTATGCCATAAAAACGGACTGATTTTGTAACCGACGATGCGGTCCAAAACGCGGCGTGCCTGCTGTGCGGCCACCAGGTCTAAATCGATTTTAGTGGGTTGATTGATTTTTTCTGTAACGGTCTTTTTCGTGATTTCATCAAATGCGATACGAATATCGTCTTCGGCGTCTAACCCCAGCAACGCGCTCAAATGCCAGGCAATGGCTTCTCCCTCACGGTCCGGGTCGGTTGCGAGATAGACTTTTTTGCTGTTAGCGGCCGCTTGTTTTAATTCTTTTAAAATCGCAGATTTTCCGTCTTTGCGGGAGACGATATATTCCGGGGTGAATTGGTTTTCGATATCAACACCCAGCCTCGATGCCGGCAAATCGCGGATATGGCCTTTGGAAGATAAAACTTCGTATTTTTCACCCAGATATTTCTTAATGGTTTTTGCTTTTGTCGGAGACTCGACAATCAGCAGATTCTTTTTTGATTTTGCCGTTTGCTTTGCGGCTTTTGTTGTTTTTTTCGTCGTCTTTTTCGTTTTGCTGTCGGTTGCCTTTTTCGTTGTCGATGGCATGTTCTTATCTCCTTAATTTTTGGTTTTATAATAGCCGCCGGCCGTTTGTTCAATCAAGTCCATCAACTCTAATTGTTGCAGGATCTCGACGGCTTCAAAGAATGGAAAATCTGTTTTTTGGCAGACTTCGTCTGCGGTTCGGGGTTGCTCCAAGACAGATAAAACCCGCTTTTGTTTTTCGTTGCATTTCGGCGTGGATTTTTGCCGGTGCGATTTTTGATGTTCTTGGGGCTCTAATCGATGAATATGCGCTCCGAACAGGGGCTGGTATGCGTCGTAAATGTCATTTAATCCAGTGCAGCAAATGGCTCCGGATTTGATGAGTTCGTTGGTCCCCTCACTGGTTGGTGTTCCGGGAAAACCGGGAACGGCAAAGACCCATTTGTTTTGCTCCAGCGCATGGTTTGCGGTGATAAGACTTCCGCCTTTTTTAGCGGTTTCAACCACAAGTGTTCCCTGTGTCAGCGCGCTTAAAATACGGTTGCGAAGCAAAAAGGACCACTTTCCGGGGATGTTAGAACCCGGTAAAAGTTCTGAAATCACCGCGCCATTTTGCTCGATCAGGTCACTCAACTGCGTGTTTTCAACTGGGTATACCCGATCAATGCTGCAAGGCAAAACCGCAATCGTTTGGGCGGTTTTAGCCATTAAACACCCCTTATGGGCATACGTATCGATTCCGTTTGCCAATCCGCTGACAATTTGAAAGCCGCTTCGCGCCAGTCCATAGGACAGTTTTGCTGTAAATTGCTGGGCTCTTTGCGTGCAGTTGCGGGTCCCGACAATCGTGATCGAAGGCGTATTTTCGGTATCCGGCAGCGTACCTCTGACAAATAAGGCCAACGGCGGACAAGCAATTCGTTTTAATCCCGGCGGATATTCCGGATCATAATACGTTATTATCTTTATGTGTTTTTTATCGCAATATTCTACAATGCGCAAAGCTTCTTCCAGCGAAAAATCGGCTTGAAATTTTTGACAGTCTTCCTGGTTGAAAACCGCGCGGTCCAATTGGTCTTCTTTGGCGGCCAGATAGGCTTGCTGTGCGGATTCGTAGCAGGAAAGCATTTTGTACGTTCGGGCAGAACACTGTCCGCCCGCCAGAAGAATCCATAACGTGTAAAGAGTATGATCGGACATTTATGGTTCTCCTTTTGCCTACTGAAAGGTATACATAAAAATGCCGGCAGCAACGCTGGCATTGAGCGATTCTGTATTGTTAATCGGAATATAGACCTTTTCCTGTGCGAGCGCAGACAACTCCCTGTGTACGCCGGCGCCCTCATTGCCAATCAAAATGGCGGGTTTTTGGTAGGCGGGACACTGGTGTATCGATACCGCGGAAGTGTGCAGTTCTGAAGATAGAATGGTATATTGTTGTTGTTTTAATTGCAAAATTCGCTGGTATAAATTTTCTCTTGTCACGTAACACTGAAAAATGGCGCCTGCGCTGCTGCGTACGGTTTTGCCTGAAAAAGGATTGGCGCTGTGTTCCGAAAAAACGCAGCCAAATCCAAAAGCTGCCGCGGTTCGGATGATGGTACCGGCATTTCCGCAGTCCTGGATATCGTCCAGTAGGACCAGTTTCGGGGGACAGGAAATCGGATGTTTTTTAACAACCGCAAGCAATTCCTGCCCGGACGCGGCGTCACAAATTTTATCCATGACCGCATCGGTCACTTCGTAAACCGAAATATCGTTTTTTAAGCAGTCCTGTACCAGCTGCCGGTGCTTTTGCGGGCATGTGGTAAAGAGCTGCAACATATCCGATAAGGGGGTGTCGTGAACAAATTTTGACCCTTCTATAATAAATTGTTCCGCTGTTGGATTGTTTTTGATTTGTACCGTCAAACGAATTTGTTCATTTTGCCGGCTTGTAATAGAAAGAATATTTTTCAATGTGTATACCTACTATTATATATATTATAATATGAATACGGCAATCCGTTTTTTGATGTGCTATTGTATAATACCATTATTTTTCAAAAAGGTCAAGAGCCGCCTTTTATTTTTTCAATACTTTAGATGTAAAATCTTTTTAAGAATCAAAAAACTTTATTGCAAAGGAATTTTGAATATGCTATAATATCAATAAAAGAATGGATGATGGAGGAGCGTTATGCAATACGTTCGGTTTTCGGTCAATGAAGAGCCTGTACAGTATGGGCAGGTTATCGGCGATTCGGTTTTTGTGTTGGACCAAAATTTTTTGGATCATCCGGTCCGAATCGATTGCAGCTATCCGCTATCGGAAGTTCGGCTGCATGCTCCGGTCATTGGCGGAACGGTTTTTGCCGCGGGATTGAATTATCGGGATCATGTGCAGGAATTTGACCTGTCTCAAGCCCCGGAATTTCCTGCTTTTTTTGTGAAATTGCCGCATACGGTGATCGGACAGCATGACGCGATTGTATATCCTCATCAGTCCAACAGGGTGGATTATGAGGCCGAGTTGGGCGTTGTTCTGGGGCAGGATTGTTTTCATGTTACTGCCGAACAGGCACAGCAGGCGATTTTTGGATTTACGTGTGTTAATGATGTAACCGCGCGGGATTTGCAGCAAAAAGACGCACAGTGGACCCGCAGCAAGAATTTTTCTACTTTTTGTCCGATGGGGCCGTGGGTTCAGACCGAAACGGACGGAAAGGGACTGCATATTGAATGCCGGGTAAACGGCCAGGTGCGGCAGCAGGGGAATACGGCGGATCTGATCTTTTCTCCCGCACAATTGATTGCGTTATTGTCGCAGGTGCTTCCGCTGAAAAAAGGAGATGTTCTTTTAACCGGAACGCCGGGAGGGATCGGGCCTGTCTTTCCGGGCGATATTGTGGAAGTTGAAATTGAGCAGATTGGGATTTTACGAAATATTGTGATCAAAGAACGGGAGATGCAGGCATGATGACAAGCAAAAAGAAAAAGGGAATCATTTGGGGCTCTGTTGCGGTTGTTCTTATCGTTGCCGTGATTGTTGTACTGGTTTGTTTTGTTCGGTTTGCCCCGCAGATTAACAATGAGTTGTTCAAAAGCATTACCCCGGTACAGTATGAAGTTGCACGAGACTTTTCAGAAGGATACGCTGCGGTTAAAGTCGGCGATCAATGGGGATTTATTGATATAAACGGCGATCTTGTCATTGAGGCAAAATACGAAGGGACAGGTGCTTTTTCGGAAGGACTTTGTGCGGTCCAACAGGATGGAAAGTGGGGATTTATCGATACAGCTGGCAATATGGTTATTGCGCCGGCCTACACTTCTGTCGGTATTTTTTCTGAGGGATATTGTGTGGTTCGATCAGGCAATTATTATGGATATATCAATGCGCAGGGCGAAGAAATTACGCGGCTGGTTTATGAGTCTGCTCAAAAGTTCAGTGAAGGGCTGGCCGCGGTGGAATATGGCGGCGTCTGGGGATTTATTGACACCACCGGTAAACTTGCGGTTGAGCTGAAGTGGGGAGCCGGCACAGAGTTTCATGAAGGATTGGCTGAAGCCTTCAGCCCGGATGAAACCAACAATCTCAGTGGGTTCATTGATTCAACAGGTGCGTTGGTGATTGCGGCGGACTATGTAGATGCAAACGCTTTCAGCGAGGGACTGAGTGCGGTGATGGTAAAATCCGAAACGGAAGAAAATACGCATGTCTGGGGATTTATCGATAAAACAGGGGCGGTTGTCATTGATCCGCAGTATGAAGCGGTTTGGGATTTTAAAAACGGGTATGCACGGTATGGGTATGCCACCTCGCAATCTACTTATATGTATGGGTATTTAGATTCGAGCGGAACCGAGCGAACGGATATGATTTATCAGTATGCTTATGATTTTTCCGAAGGTCTTGCTCGTGTTGCCAAAAAAGATGAGGCCGGCATAGTTAAATGGGGATTCTTGGATGAGGATTTTTCTGAAAAGATTGCGTTAACTTATGATGAGGCCAAAGACTTTTCGGAGGGATATGCTCCGGTTCGAGTCGGCGAAAAATGGGGTCTGATCGATGCGCAGGGCAATCTTGTTTTAGATCCGGTTTTTGATGAGATCGACACGTTCCGTAACGGATGTGCATTGGTAGAATTTGACGGAAAGTACGGATATATAAAAATCAAATAAGCCGGAATGTTATAAAGCAGATATTGGAGTACGGATAAAAAAGGGGTATTTTCAAGAATATCCCTTTTTTTTTAATAAAATATGGCATAAAAGTTGTTTTGTTGTGCAGGTTGCTCTGTTTGTGTTTTTTGAATTTGTATATATTTAACGAAGTGTTGATTGTTTCAACGTTTTCTATTGCAATTTCGGCATGTTTATACTATAATATAAATGAATCAGTGTCTGCGGAGAGAGAACGACACTCAAAGATCGAGATGTTGTTCCTTCTGCAGAAACACAAATTTACAGGGAGGAAGAAAAATGAAAAAGAGAATCCTATCTTTTATGCTGGTTCTTGCGATGAGCTTTTCGCTCGGCGCTGTTTTTACATTTGCAGCAGATGATACGGGCCCTATAACAGGGATGACTGCGTCTGAACTGAAAACGCAGATTCAGGCCTTTGTGCAAACTGCAAATCCGCTTATCAAGCGGGATGACTGGGAAAAGATTCCCGGGGCGTCTAAGTCTCCGGCAACAACAACTTTGGAGAATCAGATAGAACAAGCAAAGGCTGTACATAAGTCAGGAAATGTAGCTGAAATGGAATCATTCCTGATAGACTTGTTTGGCGGCTGGGATGCTGAGTCAAAGGATTTTGTTTATGGCGATAAGCCGTATTCGGAGTTCAAAGAAGCTATTATGTTAAAAGGCCTTGATGACGAAACAGCTCGAGGCGAAAAAGGATATTGGGACTTGTTGCCGATCATCGGAAAAGTTGAAGTGACTAAGAAGGATGAAGAGGGTAACGAAATCAAAGAAATTGTAGAATTGCGTGATTACACCAATCCTGGACAGTACACTGCAGAAAGTTGGGACAACTTCCGTGAACAGTTAGATTTCTTGAATGTATATCTGACTGTTGTAGATGGTGTAATGCCGTACATGAACGCTACTCGTTCAGAGGTTTATTTCATTTTGCAGGATTATTATGCTGCATATGACGCTTTAGAGTTGTTGCCGAGCGGACAGGACCCAGAGGTTAACCGTTTAAAGTCTTTATTAAAAGAAGTTCTGGATTTTGAAGACCGTAAAGGATATCCCGTTCAAAAATGGTTTGACGGTGTAACAATCAATACGGACTCTGAAGAAATGCAGGCCTTTAAGGATTGGATCGCTGCGGCTGAACAGCTTCTCAATGATCCTGCTGCAACGGCAGATCAATTGAAGCAGTATGTATATACGGGCACATTGATTCGGGATCCGAATGATGACAATGTGTTGATTGAAACTCCGGAGGGGCAGATCGGTCTGTATGGAGGCGCGTATACCTTCTATTATGAAAAGATGCAGACAGCATTTGAGCTGAGTGTTTTATTGGATAACGGTTATCGTGCAGCTCGTAGTGAGATTTATTATGAAGCTCTTTCTGATTATGAATCCGGTCGGTATAAGAAGGAAGATTGGGATGTGTTCCTGAAAGCTTTTGAAGAGGGTGACAGATTGCTGAATATGTCATGGATCAGCAATCAAAAAACAGAGGACCAGTTCCTGAGTGCGTTGCAGAATGTTCAAACTGCTTACTACGATGTTTTGTTGCCTACAAGAGTAAACGATGCGCAGCATGAATTGATTTATAAGAATGCAAAAGCGTTGTATGACGGACTGAAAGAAAAAGACGAGTTGGATTTGTATGTTCCGGATACAGTTGTTGCTCTTGAAAATGCACTGAATGAATATGAACTGGTTTTGGATCAGTTAAATGAGTATAAAGCATCCGGAAATGTTGACAATACCGTTTTAACTAAAATGGTAGAGCGTGCCAACCAGAAGGCTGTTAATATTCAGAACGCTGTTGCAGGGTTAAAGCTGCTTCAAGACGAAAACGCTGCAGGAACGACAGAGATCCTTACCTTTGCAAAAGGTGTTTTGGCAGATGCGAAGCAGTGTCTTGTAAATCTGGAAGAAGACGGCGGCCGGTTTGGCTATTCGATCGACGAGATGTATTTTGCGGATACTATCAGCGCTTACAATGTAGAGATAAAAAATTTGGAAAAGCAGATAAATACGTTGGAAAAAGAAATTGCGGAAGGAAAGACAGAGTATAGCGTAACAAACGCTCAACTGTTGGAATCTGTTACTGCAGTATATTCTGCAATGGTCGATCTTCATTTGAATTTTGATTCTGTTATTTATGAGGAAGACATTGAAGAATAGAGACGTATTGTGATTACATTGAAATATGGAGGAACGCATATGAGCAAAAAGATCATATCTGTATTGTTGTCTGTGACGCTTGTCTTGTCGTTGTTCACCGTATTTATTTCTGCAGATGAACTGAGCCCGGTGATGAAGAAATCATTGTCTCAGTTGCAGGGAGAGTTGAGCGGTTTTTATAAAACGGCAAAATCACAGGTTGCCCGGGATGACTGGGAAAATATTCCCGGCGCTTCTCAGTTACCGGAAACCAAGGTGCTGGATGATCAGGCACAGCAGGCCAGAACATTGGCAAAGAACGGAAACATAGTTGAATGTGAGAACTTTTTAATCGATTTATATGGCGGATGGGACGCCGAGAAAAACGACTATAAAGATGGAAATAAACCGTATACGCCGATGCAAAATGCAGGTTTATTGCGAGGCCGACCTTTTGATGATTATATCGCGCGTGATCCTGAATATGGATACGTTAAGATTTCCGCTGTGTTAGGTGAGGTCACGGCCAAAGCTTACGAAATCGATCCGGAAACCGGAGAGTATAAAGAATTAAAAGATGAGAACGGAAATCCGATTCTTGTACGTCAACAGGGTTCAGAGCCTTTCGGAGTGAGTACAAACCCTGGACAATATACGGTTGACAGTTGGTACAATTTTGCTGTACAGATCAAGAAAATGCAGGAGTTTATGTCGGTAACGCCTCAGTATCCGACCAGCCAACTTTCTGTTTCTAGTCGTTCTGAGGTACAGCAGGCTCTTGACGGTTACCGCGCGGCATATGATGCGCTGGAACTGATTCCGTCAGAAACAGACCCCGGTTTAACGGAAGAGCAGAAAGCTGAGAAACGTGAGATCAACCGCCTGAAATCAATTTTGAAGCTAATTGTTGATTGCTATGACGGATATTCTGTCAGCGATACTACTCAGGTTGATAATGTGCTTGCTTTTGCTGCACTGTGGGATGATTTTTATCAGAAGCAGGATGGCTCTACCACACAGGAAAAAGTAGACGCGCTGAATGATTGGTTTATCATTAACGGAATATCTTATAAAGTTTATATTGCAGATCCAGACTCTACTGAGCCTGAAAAAGATAATGCGTCCTATGTTGCATTGGATGATACGTACCTTCAAAATCTTAAAAATTGGGTAAATACTGCTAATGAATTAATCAATGATCCTAATGCAACCGTTGAGCAATTAGAGCAGTATGTTAATGTCAATGAAACGTATTATGATAAAGACGGAAATTGGAAGTTGGTAGATGAAGCAGAGGATCCTGCTTATGTTCGTGCAAACTTTGTGACCAGTATCACCGATTATCATTATATCAGAGAGCAGGTTGTGGCAGATTATAACGGACATTTGTTTGTAAGCACAAACTACCGGAATGTCAAGATGGCTATCATTGCCCAGGCTGAAAACGACTATAACGATAAAAGATACGAAGGCGCAGAAGCGGAGTATCAAGCGTTGATTCAGTCTTGCGAAGCAGGCGACCGGCTTTTGAACGGAAGCGTTAAGAATCCTACGGAGCAAATGTTCTGGGATGCAATTGCTCAGATCCAGGCTGCATATGAAACGTTATACGCAAAGCGGAAAGAGACTCCGACGCATGTTGTGCTTTATGACAAGATTACAGAATTTGTAAAAACTGTTCCTGTAGACAGCAACGGAACTCAGAGTACTTATACAGAAGATTCTTGGAATGCACTGAAAACTGCTATTGCAGATTATGAGAGCCAGGTTGAAGCTTACAACAAGCTTGTAGAAGAAATAAATGCAGATACGTCTTTGAGTGAAAACGAAAAGGCAGAGGCCATTGCTGCAGAGCTTGAAAAGGTAAACATTAAAGCCTTTTTGATGAACGATAAGTATAATGCTTTGGTGTTGATTTCTTCGAATGTAAGCAGTGAAGATGTGTATAATGCGGCTCGTGCCATTTTGGAAAAAGCAGGGGAATTGTATGTATTGCTTTCGGACGATTTGGATTTAACGCCATATACGCAGGAATCTTTTGATCGGTTTGCTGCTGCATACGAAGCGTTAAAAGAAGCAATGGATACTCTTGCGCAGGAAAAGAGAGACGGTGCCTTGGCGTTAAGTTACGGGGATCAGGAGATTCTGAACTTGGTGGCAGCTTTGATATCTGCTCAGGCACAATTGGAATATAATCCGAATACTTGCAATGACTAATTGTTTTCTCTCCGGAGTTTTTCTCCGGAGAGTTTTTTATAAAAACTTTTAAGAATGTTTAAATGAGTTTTTTACGGGATACAAGTTTGTATGTGGATTGTTTTTAGATGAGCAAAAAATATTTGTTGTTTTAATCGGCGGTGATGTAATTTTAAAAAACTTTGCCATTATTTAGCATATTGCACAGAAAGTGTGCGGATAAAAGCAGATCTGTTTTTAAAAATAAACAGTTTTTTATCTGCGATTTGTGCAATGTTGACGAAATGTCACAAAAAGTATAAAATTATCTTGATTTTGGCAAGGGATTATGATATACTAATAGTACTTGAAATGGGGGGTTTTATATCTTCCATATATAAATTAAGGAGGAATTTTTATGAAAAAGAGGGTGTTGTCAACAATCCTTGCAGTGGCAATGGTTTTGTCCATGTTTGCCGTTGTAACTTTTGCTGACGATACGACCACGACAGTGATGTACGATACGTCGGCCGCTTATGGTTGGACTAATTATCTTAACGCTGTCAACGTTGTTTCCGATAGTTCGGATGAAGACGCTTTCTTGCGTGCAGAAGATACGCCGTACAGTAACGTGTTGGCGGATGTGTTGGCAATCATGAAGGCGCCGGGTCCCGGCACAGGTGCCGATGGCGCATATATGAATGCTTATACCATGACGTCCGGCAGTGCCGCGGGGCAGAATCTGTATGATTATACGCAGGATGTGTTTGGTGCATTTACTTATACGTTGCGCGGCGGTAAACAGCTGGCATATGATATGTGGAATGCAGCAATGCCTGACGAGTTGGATCTGGTGTATGACAATGCCGGATACACCTACGTCAATGAAGACACTCAGACTGTTTACACCCAAGATACATATCATGCTGCTTTGGCAGCCCTCAATACATATCTTGTAAACGCCAATGATAACTATATCTTTAATGTGGATAACACAGGATTGCGTACCTACTGGTTGCAGAAAGAAAGACTGGATGCGCTTCAGACTGCTCTTAATAACCTTGAGGAACCTGTAGTTCTGATTGACTTGACAGGCGTAACGTCTGAAAACACACGTTTGCAGATGTGGATCGATACATACAAC
>CDZQ01056334.1_pt1 | contig 27351 bp, 28 predicted proteins | sample 554831 | NCBI WGS metagenome assembly CDZQ01 (sample SAMEA3182112, study PRJEB8094) | gut metagenome | biome: human; feature: gut; material: Stool; isolation source: human stools | place: Canada | collected 2013-05-06 | reverse complement strand
GCGGGCGTAGCTCATCTGGTAGAGCGCCACCTTGCCAAGGTGGAGGTAGCGGGTTCGAGCCCCGTCGCCCGCTCCAAAAAAAGGCACCAGCCAAGAGGCTGGTGCCTTTTCGATTGAGAAGGGCGGGATCATCCCTCCGGCGCGGTTATTCCCCCCTCCCTTAAATGCGGGATGGTTTTATTGAAAAAGAAAGGTGATTTCACGCGGACAACCATAGATGGGGCCGTGTGAAATCGCTTTTGTGCACTTTCGCGGAGATTGTATCCGGCTCCAATTATCTACCACTGAACAGGAAATCCGCTATGTGATGCGCTTTTTTGCCGCCTTGAATGAGCCCTTTCAAACAATACTGGCAGTAACAGACACATCGTCTGTATGAATTTCTCTATAAACTCCAGACGTTTTTGCGTCCAGACCCGTGCCGGCGGTGGTTGCGGGTTTTGCTCCCTTCTGCAAATCCCGGCTTGCCGGATCCTACGGCGGCCACCCCTCGTTTTATTTTTTGGCTTTTGTATTCATATACACAATTGCCGCAATAACGCTTGCCAGAATAACCGCCGCAAAGCACAGCCCAAGGAGGAGCATGTCCTGTTCATCCATCAGCCCGGAATCTGCCCGGTACCCCAGGTGCGCCAATATACAGAGCATGACGCCACAAAGGATGCAAACAGAGCCGGCTGCTCTGCACAGCTTCTTTTCATCATATCTTTGCCGCTCCTCCTTAGACGCGGTATTGTAACCGGCAATCAGCCATTTTCCTTTTCCCTTGAATAAAAAAATGCCCGCTGTAAAAAACAGGAAGGCGGCGGCAAGGATGCCTATTGCAGTTAACATAAAAATTCCCCTTTCCCTGCTTTTCAGAAGTAAAACATACCAGCCTGCTTCCGGCAAATGGGAAGCTGTTGCTTGCTTGCTTCATAGTGTAACATGCAGACAAGCTGTTTTCAATATACGCTCAAAACACCGGAGATTTTAAGCGTGCACAAATAATAGAGGAAAAGGGACGTGGGAACTGCCGCCTTGACAAGTCCCCCTCAAATCGATACAATATAAAGTCAATGGATACTATTATTTTTACGATACAGGAGACTGAGACTATGGCACAGGATAAGAGACAGGTGGACGCCATCACCGCCCGGGATGTGGACTTTGCCCAGTGGTTCACAGATGTGTGCAAGAAGGCGGAACTCATCGACTACTCCAGCATCAAGGGTATGTTTATCTACCGCCCCTACGGCTACGCCATCTGGGAGAATATGCAGCACGAGTTGGACCGCCAGTTCAAGGCCACCGGCCACGAGAATGTGGCCATGCCCATGCTGATCCCCGAGAGCCTTCTCCAGAAGGAGAAGGACCATGTGGAGGGCTTTGCCCCTGAGTGCGCCTGGGTCACTATGGGCGGCAACGAGAAGCTGGAGGAGCGCTACTGCATTCGCCCCACCAGCGAGACGCTTTTCTGCGAGCACTTCAAAAATATCATCCACTCCCACCGGGACCTACCCAAAAAATACAACCAGTGGTGCTCCGTCCTCCGGTGGGAGAAGACCAGCCGCCCCTTCCTCCGCCACCGGGAATTCCTGTGGCAGGAGGGCCACACCATGCACGCCACCGAGGCCGAGGCCCGGGAGGAGACCACCCGGATGCTGAACGTCTACGCCGACTTCTGCGAGAACGTGCTGGCCATGCCTGTCACCCGGGGCCGCAAGACCAACAAGGAGAAGTTCAACGGCGCCGAGGAGACCTACTGCGTCGAATGCATGATGCACGACAGGAAGGCCCTCCAGGCCGGCACCAGCCACTACTTCGGTGACGGCTTCGCCCGGGCCTTTGAAATCACCTTCACCGGCGCCGACAACCAGCTGCACTTCCCCTACCAAACCAGCTGGGGCGTCTCCACCCGCCTCATTGGCGGCATCATCATGACCCACGGCGACGACAACGGCCTGGTGCTACCCCCCCGCATCGCCCCCACCCAGGCCATCGTGATCCCCGTGGCCCAGCACAAGCGCGGCGTCCCCGAGGCCGCCCAGGAACTTATGGACCGGCTGACCGCCGCCGGCGTCCGCACGAAGATCGACCTCAGCGACAAGGCCCCCGGCTGGAAGTTCGCCGAGTACGAGATGCGGGGCGTGCCCCTGCGGGTGGAGATCGGCCCGAAGGACATGGAGAAGGGCCAGTGCTGCATCGCCCGGCGGGACACCGGGGAGAAAACCTTTGTGCCTCTGAATGAATTGGAGACCACCGTGGCCCGGCTCCTGGACGAAATCCATGACAACATGTTCGCCATGGCCCGGGCCAATCTGGACGCCAACACCTTCACCGCCGAGACCCTTGAGGAGGTCAAGGCCCTGGTGGAGAAAAACGGCGGCGGCTTTGTCCACACCAAGTGGTGCGGCGGGCTGGAATGTGAACTGACCATGAAGGAGAAAGCCGGCGTCTCCTCCCGCTGCATGCCGCTCCAGCAGTCCGGCACCACCGGCACGTGCCCGGTGTGCGGCAAGGAGTGCTCCACCGACATCATCTGGGGCGTGGCGTATTAATGGTATCTTGCAAGTGGGACGGCGAAAGCCGTCCCACTTTTTTTGAAAAAGCTGAAACCTTTCCACAAAAATCCCGACCATATGGGTGAACGCCCGTGAGAGGAGGGACTTTCTTGGAGGATCTTGAGATTATCAATCTCTACTGGCAGCGCAGTGAATCCGCCATCGCGGAAACCGCGAAAAAGTACACGCCCTACTGTCAGGCCATTGCCCTGAACATTCTTGGCAGCGCCCAGGACGCGGAGGAGTGCGTCAGTGACACCTGGCTGGGGGCGTGGAACGCCATGCCGCCCCACCGCCCCGCCATGCTGAACCTGTTTCTGGGAAAGATTACCCGCTCCCTGTCCCTGGACCGCTGGCGGGCAGGCCGGGCAGCAAAGCGTGGCGGCGGGGAGACGGCCCTGGCCCTGGAGGAACTTTCAGAGTGCGTCAGCGCCGCAGGCGGGCCGGCCCAGGCGGTGGAGGACCGGGAACTGGAGGCACTGGTGAATCGGTTCCTCCACACATTGGCGGCCCGGGACTGTGACATCTTCCTGCTCCGCTACTGGTACGCGGAGCCTCTCACAGCCATCGCCCGGCGGCGGGGAATCCGGCTGAACACCGTCAAAACCAGCCTCTACCGCAGCCGCGGCAAGCTGAAGGCCTATCTGGAACAGGAGGGGATTTTGTTATGACACGGGAGGAACGGCTTTTCACCGCCATTGGCGGCGCCGACGAGGCTCTGCTGGTCCGGTGCCGGAAGCCCGCAAAAAAGTGGGGAGGCGCCTGGCTTCCCTGGGCCATGACTGCCGCGGCCTGCCTGGCGGTGGGGATGTTCCTGGGCGCCCACCTCATCAGCGGCCCCGCGGCGGACAGCGGGGAGCCGCCCCCCGGCCCGGTGGATGTGCTGTCCCCGGAGGACCCGGACGGCACGGAGAACCTCCCGCCGCCGGAGGAGGGCGCCGTCCCCATCCAGGCCAGCGGGGCAGGCCGGTTTCACGCCGTGAAGCTGACCGCCTCGGTAGAGCGGCCGGAGATCACAGCCCCCAGCTTTTACCTCTTTGTAGACGAGGAGAAATACACCAGCCGGGAGCGGGACGGCGTGTATGTGATCGTACCCAAAAATGCCCCTGATCCGTCTCTGAACCTGCCGGCCTGCGAGATGACCATCACCCACCAGGAGGCCATCACCCTGGAGGCCGCCGAGGCGGCGGCCCTGGCGGCCCTGGCGGCGGAATATGAGACGGTGGAGAATGCCCAGGACAGCCCCCGGCTGGCCGGCGGCCGGTATCTGCACGCCCACACCGGCCTCGGCTGGGACGCCCCTGTCCGGGATGTCACCCTCCTGGCCGACGGACAGGGCGGCGTCTTCACCATCACCGCTAGCTTCTTTCTGGAGGCCACTGAAGGCCACGGTGCCCGGTTCGCCAACATGGCGGGTACCTTCCGGGTGGTGGACGGAACCACGCCCCGGTGGCTGACGGATCTCCAGCGCACCGCTGAGGATCTGACCCGGGGCATCTTCTCCAACCGCCTGGATCTGGTGGAGGGCCTGCTGACAGAGGACGCCCGGATAGAGGGCTACAGCGGGGATGTGCTGGGAGATATCAGCGTGGCGGGCTTCGACCTCACCGCCGACGATCCCACAAATCCCACCGCCGCCGTGGTGTCGGTGAGGCTGAACCGACTGGAGGACAGCGCCGACTTCCTCACCATTGAATTGCAGTACGAGGACGGCAAGTGGCTGGCCTGCTGGGCCGGCATGGAGAAATAGGCGTAAAAACCGGCCCCCGGCGGCTACCGGGGGCCGGTTTTCTTCCCGCCTGTTACAGTTCCAGCTGCTGGGACGCATCCTCCGCCTTCTGCTCCCCGGCGGCCTGGCCATCGGCCTTGGGCCGGTTCCTGGGCGGCTCCGGGTAGCCAAAATCCTTGGCCACGGTGGCGGTGTCCCGGTAGAGCATGGTCTCCATCACCTTGATATCGCTGACCACATCCATGGCATCCGCGCTGTAGAGCTGATCCAGCTGGTGCTCAAAGCCCTCCACAATGGCGTCCATGGTCTGCTCGATGCGGGCCTTGGCTTCCCGCAGGTGCTCCCCCTCCACACCGGTGGCCTCAAACTCCGCGTAAGTATCCAGCAGCTTCTGGGTGGTGGGCAGGTAGTAGTCGAAAAAGGTGCGAATCCGCTCCCGCTTCTCCGGGTGCTCCTCCACCTCCTTGAAGATCCGGGCGCTGATCTGCTCCAGCCGGTCAATTTTCCGGCTCAGTTCCTCATCGGCGATCCGGTCATTGGCCCGGCGGATATTCCGCAGCACACCGGAATACCCCTCCTCCGCCTCCTTGGGCGGCGCGGCAGGGGCGGCCTCCGGCTCCGGTGCCTGCGTCACCGTGGCGCCGAAGCGGAGGAAGTAGCCCCGCTCCCGGTCAATATAGGCGTCCTCCCCCAGATAGCCCTTGTCAATCAGCTTCTGCAATTCCTTGGCGGCCTGGGCAGGCTTCCGGTTCACCCGCTTGGCAATCTCCTCCAGGGGCATGGCGTCCACATTGCCGATAGCCAGGATGTAGCGCTGGCTGCGGCGGGTCATCCGGGCCAGGTACTGCCCCCGGCCCCACATGATGCCGCCGCCGGCCAAAAAGCCAAGGCTGGCAAAAAACTGCTCAAAATCCACATAGTAGCCCTGAAACACCTGGGAGGCAAAATCCAGGCCCAGGATGCCCGCCAGCGCCAAAAAGCAGATGCCCAGCACCCGCAGCAGCCCGCCGGGCAGCCTGCCTTTTTCCTTCTTTTCTTTCTTCTCCTTCTTCTCCGCCTGCTTCCGGGCAGCCTTGGCGTACACCTGGCCATTCACCGAGGCGGTCTTGCCGCCGGGGGCTCCGGCCCCCTCCGCTCCCGCGGAGCGGGCCTTATCCAGGCTCTCCTGAACGGCGCTCTTGCGCTGGTCCACCTTCGCCGTGGCCCGGGCCATAGCCCGCTCCACCACATCCTCCATCCGCTCCTCCGCCGAGGGCCGGCGCTGGGATACGGGCTGGTTTTTCCGCTTCTCCTCCCCGAAGATGTTCACAAACAGCAGCAGCAGCGCCACCGGCCAAATGCCCATGGCGAAGAGGACGATAATCACCGGCCATCTGTACCAGCCGGAATTGTCCGGCCTCTTCCGGGGAGGGCGCGACGGCGTGGGCTGCCCGCCGGTAAACTTATCCTTATCGTAGTATTGATCCATCTAGTTGTCCTCTCTCCTCTTGAGCTTGCTCCTGGCGCCCGTCTCATCCACCAGATAGGTCTGGTCTAAGTGGCGGCGCAGATTCCCCAGCACCGCGTCGGCGTACTCCCGGCGCAGCTTCTCCCGCTCCGCCCGTTCCGCCTCCGTCAGGCCCTGGGCTTTATGCTTGCGGGCCAGTTCATTGATTCGGTCAATTTTATGCTGCTCCATTCCGCTCCTCCCGCCGCTCTGCCGGCGCCGCTCTATCCCACATACCGGTCAATGGCCAGAATCACCCGGCCCTTTCTCGAAAGCCCATCACACTGGCGCACCACGGCCCTTCCCAGGCCCCGGACCGTGAGGACACTGCCCTGGCCCACCAATTTGTCCCCCTTCAGGCACACCGCGTGATCCAGGGACACCTTGCCCCCCGCGATCAACTCTGCCGCCCGGGAGCGGCTGAGGGAGAAGGCGGAAGCCGTCACCGCGTCCAGCCGCAGGGATGGCACCGTGTCCCGCACCTCCCGCACCTGAACCTGGGGCGCCAGCAACTCCCCCCTGTCAATCTCCGTCACCGTCAGCTTCACCCGGCCCGCGCTCTCCCACTCCCGCAAAAGGAAGGCGCCCAGAGAGGCCGCCGCCACAATGTCAGCGCTGTGGGGGGATACCAGGATATCCCCCAGCTTCTCCCGGGCCACGCCCAGGCCCATGAGGCTGCCCAGGATATCCCGGTGGGTAAGGGAACTGTCCTGCCCGTGGAAGGCGGCCCGCAGGCACACAAGCTGGCTCCCGTCCCCCTCCGCCCAGTCGGGCAGGAAGAGGAGCAGCCGCCGCTCCGCCTCCGGATAGCCCCCGTCCCAGACAAAGCCGTCCCGCACGCCGGCGGTGCGGAGCACCGCCTGGGCCAGCTGCTGCTCCCGGGGGCTGAGAAAGCCGGTGGCGGCGGGGATATTCCGCCGCTCCATCTGCTGGTGCTTATCTAGCACCCGGGCCAGCAGGAGCTGGTCCGACCGCTCCCGGGCCACCTTTGCAATCAATTCCGCCTTATCCATGGAGATTTTGTGTGTGGTACAGCTGGGCATAGTCCCCGTCCCGGGCCAGCAGCGCCTCATGGGTGCCCTCCTCGGTAATGACGCCGTCCCGCACCACCAGGATGCGGGAGGCGCTGCGGACGGTGGAGAGCCGGTGGGCAATAATGAGGGTGGTGCGGCCCTTGGCCAGGGCGTCAAAGGCCCTCTGGATCTTGGCCTCGGTGATGCTGTCCAGCGCGGAGGTGGCCTCATCCAGAATCAATACCGGGGGATTTTTCAGGAAGATGCGTGCAATGGAGATCCGCTGCTTCTGGCCGCCGGAGAGCAGGGCCCCCCGCTCCCCCACATAGGTGTCAAAGCCGTCGGGCATATCCATAATATCGTCATAGATCTCCGCCCGGCGGGCCGCCTCCACCACCTCGTCGGCGGTGGCGTCGGGGCGGCCGTAGCGGATATTTTCCATAATGCTGGCGGCAAAGAGAAACACGTCCTGCTGCACCACGCCGATGCTCCGCCGCAGGCTCTGCTGGGTCACATCCCGGACGTCGTGGCCGTCTATGCGTATGGCGCCCTCGGTGACGTCGTAAAACCGCGGAATCAGGCTGCACAGGGTGGATTTTCCGCCGCCACTGGGCCCTACAATGGCGATGGTCTCACCAGGGCGGACATGGAGTTCCACATGGCGGAGCACCTCCGTATCGTCCCGGCCGTAGGAGAAGCTGACGTCCTCCACGTCGATCCGCCCCTCCACGTCCCGCAGCGCCAACGCGTCGGGCTTATCCCGCAGTTCCGGCTCCACCCGCATCAGTTCCACAAACCGACGCAGCCCCGCGAAGCCGTTGACCAGCATCTCAGAGAGGGTGGAGAGCTTGCGCATGGGGTTGATGAAGGTGCTGACGTAGAGGCTGAAGGTAATAAGGTCCACATAGTTCATCCGTCCGTCCATGATGAGTACGCCGCCCACGGCGATCACCGACACGGGCAGGATGCACATGAAAAACTCCATGGAGCACATGAACCGGGCCATGGCCTGGTAGTAGCCCTGCTTTGAGGTCTTGAACCGCTCGTTGGCCCCCAGGAACTTCTCATTTTCAGCCCGCTCATTGGAGAAGGCCTTGGCGGTGCGCATGCCGGAGATGCTGGATTCAATATCGGCGTTGATGCCGGCGGTGGTCCGCTTCACCTGCTGGGCGCTGCGGCTCATGGCACGGCGGTTCAGCGTCACCACCACCAGAAACACAGGGATCAGCGCCAGCACCACCAGGGCCAGCCGCCACTGGATGGTGAACATGATGGCGATGGCGCCCACCACCGTAACCCCGGAGATAAACAGGTCCTCCGGCCCGTGGTGGGCCAGTTCCGTGATCTCAAAGAGTTCCGCCGTCATGCGGCTCATGAGATGGCCGGTGCGGTGGGTATCATAAAACCCAAAGGATAGGTCCTGCAGGTGCTCAAACAGGTCCCGGCGGATATCCGCCTCCACCAGCACGCCGAAGGTGTGCCCCCAGTACGTCACCACATACTGCAGAAGGGACCGGAGCACATAGGCCGCCAAAAGCAGGGCCACCACGGCGAAAAACGCCCCATACCGGCTGGTGGGGATCAGGTCGTACATGCACATGCGGGACACATAGGGAAAGGCCAGGTCGATCAGGGCAATCAGCAGGGCGCAGGCCATATCCGCCGCGAACAGGCCCCGGTGGGGGCGGAAATAGCTGACAAAAATACCCAGCAGGCTCTGGCGCCGGAAATCGCGGGTCTTCATTTGGGTTCCTCCATTATGCCGTCATTCGTATCGTTTTATTGTAGCATATCCGCATTTGTGATGCAACAGGCTACCCGGTGCGGTTTTTTAAATTTTGTGGAAATTTCCCCCGTCGGGGGAGCGCTTGCGTTTTTTCCCCACAGGGAGTATTATAAGAAACAAGAAACTTTTTTCGGGAGGCGCCGCCATGAACGCGAAAAAACGATCCTTCCCCTACTATGTGCTTGTGCTGCTGGCGCTGCTGGCCCTGCTGGCGGCCCTGCTGCTCCGCTTTGCCGGCGGCGCGCTGTTCTCCAGAGACCCGGCGGAAATCGTCGTCACGGCGGAGGGACAGCAGCTGACCTGGGTGGTGGCCAAAAACCAGTGGCACGGCAGCCAGTACGACCGGGAGCCCACCTTCGTGCTCTACCAGCGGTCAGGGCTGCTCCCCTCCCAGGTTTCCGGCGGCACCTCTGTCTCCATCACCATGAACGGCACACTCCCTGACCAGGTGACGCTGGGGGAATACGCCCTTACCGCCAACGAGTCCTCTGTCTACGGCCAGGCGGACCTGCTGGAGGAGCACGCCTTCTATTTTGACGGCCGCACCGGCTCCTTCCCCCTGCCCCAGGCGGCGGACGCGCCGGTGCGGGGCTACCTGCTGACCTGCTCCTGGGGCGGGAACACCTGTGAGTACGCTTTTGTGGTGCAGCTGCTGCCGTAAAAGGGACGGGACGCACAGAAGGCGCTTCGGAGACTTCCTCCAAAGCGCCTTCTGTGCGTCCCGCTTACTTCCCCACGTACTCCTGGAGTTCCCGCAGGCATCTGGGACAGATGTTTTTCCCCCGAAAAATAGAGATATCCCGGGCGCTGTCACAAAACACGCAGGTGGGCCTGTACTTTTTCAGCACAATGGTGGTCCCCTCCACGTAAATTTCCATGGCGTCCCGCTCCGAAATGTCCAGCGTGCGCCGCAGTTCAATGGGCAGCACAATTCTCCCCAGCTCGTCAACCTTCCGTACGATGCCGGTGGCCTTCATCCAACACTTCCTCCCATCCACACAGTCTGATTCTCTGTCTTCCTTTTGGTGCATATACCGGTTCGAGAGTATCACAGCCCCTCTCTATTGTCAACAAATTTCCGCAAACTTCGACTTTTGTCTGCCGTGTTTTTGCACGACAAACCCGGCTGTGCCGCCTTTCAGACAGGCGGCATACGAAATTTCAGGCATGTTTCTCCCTCCCCGCCTCTATACATAGAGGGACGGCCCTTCCCGGGGCCGCCGGACAAACAGGGTGGAGGTGCGAGGCAATGGCAATGGCGTGGGTATGGACGGGAATGGTGGTGCTCTCCGTGGCGTTCGGCCTGACGGGCGGCACCATTTCCGCTGTGGGAAACGCCGCACTGGAGGGTGCGGCGGCGGCGGTGGAACTGTGCCTGAGCATGGCGGGGATCATGTGCCTGTGGAGCGGCGTCATGTCCGTTATGAAGGACGCGGGACTGACGGAGGGGCTCTGCCGCCTCTTCCGGCCCATTCTCAGCAGGCTGCTGCCCAACGCCTGCAAGGACCCGGAAACCCTGGCGGCACTGTCCGCCAATGTCAGCTGCAACCTGCTGGGCCTGGGCAACGCCGCCACGCCCCTGGGCATCCAGGCCGCCCGCCGGATGGCGGTGGGCACAGGCGGCCGGGCCTCCGACGAGTTGTGCTTGCTGGTGGTGCTGAACACCGCCTCCATCCAGCTGCTGCCCACCACGGTGGCGGGGGTCCGCGCCGCCCTGGGAGCCGCCAGCGCCTTTGACATCCTGCCGGCGGTGTGGCTGGCGTCCATCCTCTCCGTCACAGCGGGGCTGGCCGCCGCCAGGATCCTCTCCCACCTCTGGCGCAGCTAAGGGGGAGACTATGGATTTTTCTGTCTATCTGATCCCCCTGCTGCTGGCCGCCATCGCCCTGGTGGGCATAGGGAAACGGGTCAATGTCTATGACGCGCTGACCCGTGGCGCCCAGGAAGGCCTCACAATCCTGCTGCGGATCCTGCCCGCCCTGGTGGGCCTGATGACGGCGGTATACATGCTCCGGGCCTCCGGGGCCATGGAACTGCTGGGCCAGGCCCTCTCCCCGCTGCTCCTCCGTCTGGGCATCCCCCCAGAAACCGCGGCCTTGCTTTTTATCCGCCCCGTCAGCGGCAGCGGCGCGCTGGCCATCGGCAGCGAACTCATGGCCACCTACGGCCCCGACTCCTACATCGGCCGGGTGGTGGCCGTTATGCTGGGCAGCACGGAAACCACCTTCTACACCATTGCCGTCTATTTCGGCAGCGCCGGCATTCAAAAAACCCGCTACGCCGTCCCCGCCGCCCTGGCCGCGGACCTGGCGGGCTTCGCCGCCGCCGCCTTCGCCGTGCGGCTTCTGTTTGGCACATAACCTCCACTCCTCCCGCCCGGGAAGCGGCAGGCGGCCTTTCCCGGGCGGCGGGCCCCTTCAGCAGACAAACTCCGGCGGCCCGGGAATGATCCCCGGCCACCGGAGTTTATGGTATCAGCAGCTTCGCCCCTTTGGGCGTTCCCGCCCGGAGCGGCGGGATCCTCATTTTATGTGCCGCCCCAGGCGCCGGGTCAGGAGCAGGGCCGCGGCGATCTTGCACAGGTCGGGGATCAGAAACGGCACAACACACCAGCCCAGCACCACCTGCAGGGCCACAGGACCGGTGGAGCGGGTATAGAGATAGAAAAACCAGGCGGTGCCGAAGGCATAGCAGAGGACAAGGCCCAGCAGCATGCCGGCCCCCAGGGCCCAGACGCTCCGGCCCCACAGCCGCTCCACAGCCCACATGGCCAGGGCGGAGAGCAGAAAGCCCAGCACATAGCCCCCCGTATTGCCCAGCAGGGCTCCCACGCCCCCCTGAAAGCCGGCCAGTACCGGAACCCCCACGGCGGCCAGCAGAATATATACCAGCACCGCCAGCGTCCCACGGCGGCCTCCCAGCAATCCCACCGCCAGAAACACCCCCAGCGTCTGCAGGGTAAACGGTACCGCCGCGGGAATGGAGATCCAGGCGCACACCGCCATGAGGGCGGCAAATATTCCGATATATGTCAGGTCCCCCGCCCGCAGCTTCCCGGCAGTCTGTTCCATGGTCATTTCCTCCTGTTCATTCCTGTTGTCAGGGGGATCGTACCATAGCGCGCCCCAATTGTCAACCAAAATTTCCATCAAGGTTTACAATAAAAAATTCCCTGGAGGCGGCGTATGAAATTGGCGGAGGCGGTCAGACTAGGAGCAGAAAAGGAGTGATGCCCACGATGATGCAACTGAAAACCGGCCTGCACAACACCTCAGAAATCGGCAGGCTGCGCAAGGTCATGCTCCACCGGCCCGGCCGGGAGCTGGAAAATCTGATGCCGGAATATTTGGATCGGCTGCTGTTTGACGACATCCCCTATTTGAAGGTGGCCCAGGAGGAGCACGACGCCTTTGCCGCCTGCCTGCGGGAAAACGGCGTGGAGGTGCTGTACCTTACGGACCTCGTGGCCCAGACCATCGCCATACCGGACGTGCGGGCGGAACTGGTGGAGCAGTTTCTGGATGAGGCGGACCTGACGGGACACCGCATCCGGGACATCCTGAAGGAGTACTTCGCGGACATGGAGGACGACGAACTGGTCCGGACCATGATGGCCGGCGTGCGGAAAAGCGACATCCGGGGCTTTGAGACGGGAAAGCTGGCGGACTACCTCAGCTTCCGCTCCGACGACTACCCCTTCCTCATCGACCCCATGCCCAATCTGTACTTCACCCGGGACCCCTTCGCCACCATCGGCACCGGCGTATCCCTGCACCGGATGCACACAGTCACCCGGAACCGGGAGACCCTATTCGGCAAGTTTATTTTCCAGTACCACCCCCAGTATAAGAACGCCCCCAAGTGGTACGACCGGGGGGAGACCTCCTCTCTGGAGGGGGGCGATATCCTGGTGCTCAGCCCCCAGGTGATCGCCGTCGGCATCTCCCAGCGCACGGAGGAGGACAGCATCGACAAGTTTGCCCACACGGTGCTGTCCGTCAGCGAAACCTTCCAGAAGATCCTGGCCTTCAATATTCCCAAGACCCGCTCCTTCATGCATCTGGACACGGTGTTCACCATGGTGGACCGGGACAAGTTCACCGTCCACCCCAATATCCTCCACGAGATCACAGTCTTTGTCATGGAACTGGTGGACGGGAAGGTGCGGATCCAGGAGGAGCAGGGACGGCTGGAGGACATTTTGAAGCGCCACCTGGGCCTTTCAAACGTCACCCTCATCAAATGCGGCAGCGACAGCCCCATTGACGCCTCCCGGGAGCAGTGGAGCGACGGCAGCAACACCCTGGCCATCGCCCCCGGCCAGGTGGTGGTCTACGGCCGCAACTACGTGACCAACCGCATTCTGGAGGAGCACGGCATGACCATCCACACCATCCCCTGCAGCGAACTGAGCCGGGGCCGGGGCGGCCCCCGGTGTATGTCCATGCCCTTCGTGCGGGACAACGTGGACTAGCCTGCCCGCACCCGCGCCCTGTCTATCCCCGCACCCCGTCCGGGACAACGTAAATGAATCAGCAAAAGGAGAATGACCGTATGGCAGTCAACTTAAAAGGCAAAAGCTTCCTCACCCTTATGGATCTGACCCCCCAGGAGATCCGGTACCTGCTGGACCTGGGCCACGATCTCAAGGCCAAGCGACGTTCCTACTGCAAGGGAAAGGCCCTGAAGGGCAAGCACATTGTACTGCTCTTTGAGAAAACCTCCACCCGCACCCGCTGCTCCTTTGAGGTGGCGGCCACCCAGGAGGGGGCCCACGTGACGTACCTGGATGCCGGCAGCAGCCAGATGGGCAAAAAGGAGTCCCTGGAGGACAGCGCCAAGGTGCTGGGCCGGTTTTTTGACGGCATTGAGTACCGGGGCTATGACCAGAAGGTGGTGGAGGATCTGGCGAAATACAGCGGCGTACCGGTGTGGAACGGCCTTACCGACGTGGACCACCCCACCCAGATCCTGGCGGACATGATGACCATCGAGGAGCACTGCGCCAAGCCCCTCCGGGACGTGAAGGTGGTGTTTCCCGGGGATGTGCGCAACAACATGTGCTACGCCTGGATGTACGGCTGCGCCAAGATGGGCATGCACTTTGTGGGTCTTGGCCCCAAGGAACTGGTAGACGGTGTGGATCAGGCCGTGATGCGGCAGGTGGATCAGGTGGCCAAGCAGACAGGGGCCACCATCGAAATTACCAACGACGAGGGCACCCTGGCGGGGGCCGACGTGATCTACGGGGACATCTGGGCCTCCATGGGGGAGGAGGCGCTGATCCCGGAACGGGCGCGGCTGCTGACTCCCTACCGGGTAACGGAGGAGACGCTGCGGCGCACGGGGAACCCCCATGTGCTCTACCTTCACTGCCTGCCCTCCTTCCACGACTTCGAAACCACCCTGGCCAAGGAGTGGCAGGCCAAGGGGGTTGACATCCGGGAGGTTACGGATGAGGTGTTCCGCGGCAAGCACTCCGTGGTGTTTGACGAGGCGGAGAACCGGATGCACTCCATTAAGGCGGTACTGGTTGCCACCATCGGCGCATAAAGCTTCATGCGGCCAACCCGCCGGGATATATGCAGAGTCGTCCGCGCATGAAGGCTTGGCGTATGCGGGCCGGAACGGCCCACGCACTTAAATGATAAAGCCTGTGCCCGCCGCGTACTCCGCGGCGGGCACAGGCTGTTTATGGAAAAATTTTATTGCAGCCGGCAGTCCGGCATTTCCTCTATCGCTGCCCCCGGGGCGGCTTTCCCGCGGGCTTTTTCCCCCGGTACGGCCCCTGCCGGCCTCCGCCTGCCGGCGGCTTTCCCGGCTTTCCGGCAGGCCGGGCCTTTTTCCCGCCTCCCGGCGCCTTCTCCTTCCTGCCGCCAGGCGCCTCCCTGGCGGGCCGCCGCTCCCCCTCGCCGCTGTGGAGGGGGCGGATCAGGCAGTCCCTGCCGTAGCCGATGAGGTCCTCCCGGTGGGCCTTGTGGAGGGCCTCCGTCACCAGCCGCCGCATCTCCGGCCGCTTCCACTGCAAAAGGGCCCGCTGGAGGGCCTTGTCGTGGGGATTTTTCGCCACGTAGACAGGCTCCATGGTCCGGGGGTCCAGTTCCGTGTACCACATACAGGTGGAGAGGGTACCGGGAGTAGGGTAGAAGTCCTGGACCTGCTCCGGCTGGCGGCCGGTCTTATTGAGGAATACCGCCAGATCCACCGCGTCGGAGAGGGTACAGCCCGGGTGACTGCTCATGAGGTAGGGCACCAGGTACTGCTCCAGGCCATAGCGCTGGTTGAGCCGCTCATACTTCTCCCTGAATCGCTCATAGACGTCAAAGTGTGGCTTGCCCATGTAGTCCAGCACCCGGCTGGAGCAGTGCTCCGGGGCCACCTTCAGCTGGCCGGAGATATGGTGCTTCACCAGGTCCGAAAAAAACTCGCTGTTTTTCTCGCAGAGCATGTAGTCGTAACGGATGCCGCTGCGGATGAACACCTTCTTCACCCCCGGCACCGCCCGGACCTTCCTGAGGAGGGCCAGGTAGTCGCTGTGGTCCGGGTCCAGGTTCCTGCAGGGGGTGGGGGCCAGGCAGGAGCGGTTTTTGCACATGCCGTTTTTCAGCTGCTGGGCGCAGGAGGGGTGGCGGAAGTTGGCGGAGGGGCCTCCGATATCGTGGACATAGCCCTTGAAGAGCGGGTCCCGGGTAAAGCCCTCCACCTCCCGCAAAACGCTCTCATGACTGCGGGAAGTAATCATACGCCCCTGGTGGAAGGCCAGGGAGCAGAAATTGCACCCGCCGAAGCAGCCCCGGTTGTGGGCCACGGAGAAGCGGACCTCCTCGATGGCGGCCACGCCTCCCTGCCTGTCGTACATGGGGTGGACCGCCCGGGCGTAGGGCAGTTCGGCCACAAAGTCCAGTTCCTCCCGGCTGAGAGGCATGGCCGGGGGGTTTACCACCAGAGTCCGGTCCCCGTGGGGCTGCAAAATGGCCTTGCCCCGGATGGGGTCGTGCTCCTCGTACTCGATTCTGGTGGCCAGGGCGTAGTCGCCCTTGTCCGCCACGACCCGCTCATAGCCGGGGACCTCCAGGCTGGCGTAGGCGCAGGCCGGGGCGCTCGCGGCGTAGGCGGTGCCCCGGATGTCCGTGAGATTCTCCACCGGTTCGCCCTTGCTGAGCCGCTTTGCAATCTCCCGGGTGGCCCGCTCCCCCATGCCGTAGACCAGCAGGTCCGCCTGGGCGTCAAAGAGGATGGACCGGCGGACCTTGTCGTCCCAGTAGTCGTAGTGGGCGAAGCGGCGGAGACTGGCCTCCAGGCCGCCGATGACCACGGGGGTGTCGGGGAATGCCTCCCGGGAGCGGTTGGCGTAGACAATGGTGGGCCGGTCCGGCCGGAGGCCCATCTTGTTGCCGGGGCTGTAGGCATCGGCGCTCCGGCGCTTCTTGGCGGCGGTGTAGTGGGCCACCATGGAGTCGATGTTGCCGCCGCCGATCATCACGGCGTACCGGGGCCTGCCCATGGCCCGGAAGGCGTCGGCGCTGTGCCAGTCGGGCTGGGCCAGCACCGCCACCCGGTAGCCCTCGGCCTCCAGGCACCGGGCGATGATGGCGGTGCCGAAGCTGGGGTGGTCCACATAGGCGTCGGCTGTCACCACCAGAAAGTCGTAGTACCACCAGCCCCGGTCCTCCATATCCTCCCGGCTCACGGGCAAAAAACGCAAAGTATCCATGGTGCATCTCCTTTGCCGCCTTGGGGCGGAGTTATCGCAGTCAGTATACCAGATTCTTCGCCCCATTTCATCCCCTATTCGTGTTTTGGGCAAAAAAACCGCCGACACCCCGGTCGGGACATCGGCGAGGGATGGGGAGGGACGGCTTACCCCTGGTCCGCGGACTGTGCAGCGGGGGCGGTTCCATCCAGGGCCATGAGGGCATCCACCCGGGCCTGCCCGGGATAGGAGAGCATCACCGCCCCGTACCAGGCCAGGACCCGCTGCCCCACCTGGAGGGTCTCCGCCGAGACGGTCCGGCCCTCCTGATAAGCGGACAGTTCCGTCCCCTCTTCTACCGTCAGCAGCAGGCCGCCCCGGTCTGTGGTCAGGCGGACCCCGCCGTCCGCCAGGGGATCCACCGCCTCAATGGTGTGATACAGGGGACAGCCGGCGTCCTGGGGCACGTTCCGCACCACCACATAGGCCGCCGACTGGGGCGGCAGGGAGCGGGTGGCCGCCAGGCTGTGGAACACATAGACCGTCTCCCCCAGGGTGAGATCCCGGCTGTCCGCCCTCTCCCGGCGGCCGCCGTCCACCCAAATGGTGGCGGCGGACAGGTTCATGGCGTAGTCACCGCCGGCCTGGGAGGTCAGCAGCAGCTGGGACGGATTTCCCGCCTCATCACGGGTCACGGCCTCAATCTGGCCGCAGTACAGCCCACTCTCCGGCATCACAGGTTCCTCCTTCGGCATATGAATATCAGCCCCCGGGTCAGCCGCCAGGGCATAGGCTCCCGCGGCGCAGAACACCAGGGCGGTCAACAGACAGGCAGCTATGGTTTTCCTCATCCTCGGATCCCCTCTTTCCAGATATCCGGAGCCAGCGCCCCGGCAGTCTGTCCATATAGACGCTGCCGGCGGGAAAAAGGTTCCCGCCGGCAGGACATCTACACGTAGCTTTTCTCCACCTCCACCACCGCGAAGTAGTTGCCATCCAGCGCCCGGACGGCAGTCTGAATGCGGCCGGCCACCTCCCGGTCGCTGAGGGGGCAGTTAAAGGGGATCACCGCGTCAAAAATCACATTGGTATGGGTGGGTCCCGGCACCATGCGAAAGTCATGGATGGTGATGCCCGGATCAATAATCTGCACCAGTTCCGCCACCCGCCGGCGGGTATCAGCGGTGAGGGCGTCTTCCGTCACCACCGGGTCCATATGGATGGTGGCCAGGCACCCCATGGTCCCGGCCAGCTCCCGCTCCGCTGAGTCCACCACGTCGTGCAGCACCAGAATGTCCCCGCTGGCGGGGACCTCGGCGTGGAGAGACAGGATCCGCCGACCGGGGCCGTAGTCGTGGACAATCAGGTCGTGGATGCCGATGATCTCCGGGTGGCTGAGGACCAGGTGCTGGACCTGGGCCACAAACTCCGGAGCGGGGGGCTGGCCCAGCAGAGGGCTGATGGTCTCCCGGGCGGCGTTGATCCCCGCCCAGAGGATGAAGCCGGCCACCGCCAAACCGCACCAGCCGTCAACCTGAATCCCCCAGAGATGGCCCGCCAGGGTGCTCAGCAGCACCGCGCCAGTGGCCAGGCAGTCCGAGAGGCTGTCAGCGGCGGTGGCGGCCATGGCGGCGGAGTCGATGCGCCGGCCAACGGCCCGGTTATAGAGGGCCATATACAGCTTCACGGCGATGGAAGCCGTCAGGATTACCGCCACCAGGGGGCTGAACACCACCCTCTCGGGGTGCAGGATTTTGTCCACGGAGCCCTTGCCCAGTTCCAGGCCCATCAGCAAAATCACCATGGATACCACCAGGCCGGACACATACTCCAGCCGCCCGTGGCCGAAGGGGTGGTGGCTGTCGGGGGCCTGGGCGGCCAGCTTGAAGCCCAGCAGGGTCACCACCGAGGAGCCCGCGTCGGAGAGGTTATTAAAGGCATCCGCCGTGATGGCGATGGAGCCGCTGAGAATCCCCGCCAGCAGCTTCCCGGCGAAGAGCACCAGGTTCAGCGCGATGCCCACGCATCCGCACAGCACACCGTAGGCCCGCCGCACGGCGGGATCTGTTACATTGTCCCGGTCCCGGATCAGCCGCCGGGCCAAAAATTGAATCATCGTCAGGAGTCTCCCTTCTCACTGGTTTTCCGCTCCGGATAGAACCATCTCTTGGTAAAGGCATAGCACAGGGGCGTCAGCCACAGCAGCAGCCCGTAGGGCACCGCCCCCACATCCGCCCGGAGCATGGACAGCGGGACGCTGCAGGCGATGGACCAGGGGATGAGCCCCGCGATCATAATGCCGGAATTTTCGATATCCATGGCCAGTTCCTCCCTGTCCTCATAGTTCCGGCCCAGCAGCTGGGCGGAGAGCATGGTGGTCACAGCCTGGTTGCAGAGCACCCCCGCGCAGAGGGTGGACACCGCCGCCATGGCGGGGAACCGGCCCACCCGCTCCGTCAGAGCGGCGGCGGCCTTTTCCAGGGGCGCCAGGCTTCCGGTGCCCTCCAGCACGCCGGAGTACAGCCCCGTGAGGGTGACGATCACATAGCTGACGGCCATGCTGGTGACGCCGCCGCCGGAGAGCACCGCCCCCAGCGCCGGGTCCTCCGGATGGTAGCCGCCCCAGGCGATGGCCAGCAGCTGCGCCGGGGCAAAGCCCTGCACCGCCCAGGCCAGCACCGCCGCCGCCCCGATGCTGACAGCCATGGCCAGCTTGATGGGCACCTTGAAAAGGGGCAGCAGGAACATAATGAGCGCCGGCAGCAGCGCCGTCCAGGAGATGGCGAAGCGGCCGGAGAGGGCGGAGAGCACCGCCCCATCCACCCCGGTGATGGGGTGGCACAGGCTCAGCAGCAGATAGGCCCCCAGGGTCAGGAGGGTGGGCAGCAGGCCCGTGCGCAGCATCTGGCGGACATTGCGGTACAGTTCCGTCTCCGTCACCGCCGCCACCAGGCTGGCCGCCGAGGAGGCGGGGCTGCACCGGTCCCCAAAGTAGACCCCGGAGAGGATGACACCCGCCGTCACCGTGGGGTCCACGCCGCCGGCCCGGGCCAGGGCCATCAGGATCACCCCCATGGTGCTGCTGACCCCATAGGAGGTGCCCAGCACGTAGCTGAGGGCGGCGCACAGCAGAAAGGCCACCACCAGAAACAGCTTCGGCGTCACCAGCTGCGTGCCCCCCACAATACAGTAGGCGATGGTGCCGCTGGCCCGCCAGAGGCCGGTAATCACCCCGATAAGGGCGATCACTGTCACCACAATCATGGATTTTTTGCAGGAGCGCCAAGCCATCTCCCACAGCTGGCGGTTGGTAAAGCCCCGGTAAAGCCCCAGGCCCCAGAACAGCAGCAGCCCGCCCAGCAGGGCCCAGGCCACGGACCACCCCATGGCCAGGCAGGCGATGACCATGGCGAAAAACAGCAAAAAGCAGGCGCTCAGCATTCCGCCCTCCCCTTGATGGTGAGGGTGTACTGGCAGCACAGCCGGTCCAGGTCCTCATCCGTGGCGGCGGGCAGCCGCAGCCGCCCCCCGCAGGCCCGGCACGTAAGATCCACAGAGGCGCCGTGGACCTCCACGGCGTAGTCCCGGCTGCCGCAGGCGCACCTGACACCGCCCCGGGCCGCGATGTCCCGCAGTTCGGAGAGCACCTCGTACATGACGACGCTGTCCACAAAGGCGTCGTCCCCGCCGTCCCTCCGCTTTCGCACCGTCTCCTCCAGATCCGCCATGGCGGCCTCCACCCGGCGGGGCTCCCCTATATAGCAGCACAGCTGCCGGGTGCCGGGGCAGGCCAGCCCCACGCCCTCGCCCTGAAGCACCCGCCCGGCGTCCACCTCCGCCCGGTGCTCCCCGCCGCAGACGCCGCAGGGTACCGTCAGGCGAAACACCCGCCCGTCGCTCTCCGCCGTCAGTTCACTGCGGCCGCAGTCGCACACCAGCGCCACCGCCGCCGCGTTCAGCGCAAACCGGGTCCGCTCCCCGTATACCCGCTTTCCGCAGGCGGGACAGATATAGCCGAAGGCCCTCATTGGTTCAGACATGGGTATCCCTCCAAGATCGTAAAAGTGGACTGCCGCCTGGCACATGCAAACACAGAAGAAAACATAGAAATATATTATACAATACTTCCCCTGGAATTTCCACTGGGAACACATAATTTTTGAAAAAACAGCCACTCTAAGGGAACAGGCCAACTCGGCCAATCCAGTCACGGAGGCGAAGACCATGCAAAATCGATTGGGGCGGCAGACCGTCGCCCTCCAGCAGCCCAGCGTCATCCTCTCTCACGCCGCCGTGGGCGGCCGGCAGGAGGGCCAGGGGCCTCTGGCCGCCTACTTCGACCACCTGAGCAACGACAGCTTCTTTGGGGAAAAGACCTGGGAAAAGGCGGAGAGCGCCATGCAGAAAAGCGCCCTCAGCAAAGCCCTGGAGAAGGCGTCCCTCTCCCCGGGGGATCTGGACTATATGCTGGCGGGGGACCTGCTGAACCAGTGCATCGGCACCTCCTTCGGCCTCAGGGAGTTCGGCATCCCCTTCTTCGGGCTGTACGGCGCCTGCTCCACCATGGGGGAGAGCCTGGCCCTGGGGTCTCTGCTCATCGCCGGGGGCTTTGCCCACAGGCTGGGGGCCATGACCTCCAGCCACTTCTGCACCGCCGAGCGGCAGTACCGCATGCCCGTGCCCTACGGCAGCCAGCGCACCCCCACCGCCCAGTGGACCGCCACCGCCGCCGGCTGCGTCATTCTGGGCCGGGAGGGAAGCGGCCCCCGGATCACCTGCGTCACCTGCGGCAAGATTGTGGACCAGGGCATCACCGACGCCAACAACATGGGTGCCGCCATGGCCCCGGCGGCCTACGACACCCTGTCCGCCCACTTCGCGGCCACCGGCACCAAGCCGGGGGATTACGACCTGGTCCTCACCGGGGATCTGGGCGTCCTGGGCCACCAGATCGTCTCGGACCTCTTCGCCCGGGACGGGGTGGATATGTCCCGCAACTACCAGGACTGCGGGATGCTGCTCTACGACATCCAGCAGCAGGATATGCACGCCGGAGCCAGCGGATGCGGCTGCTCCGCGTCGGTGCTGTGCGGGTACCTGCTGCGGGAAATGGAGGAGGGAAAATGGAAGAAGCTTCTGTTTGCGCCCACCGGCGCCCTGCTGTCCCCTACTTCTACTTTCCAGGGCGAGAGCATCCCCTCGATCTGCCACGCCGTTGTGATCGAGCGGGAATAGGGAACCCATTTCAAGGAGGAGGAACCATGTATGCAGTATTTGAACGCCTTCCTGTGCGGCGGCATCCTATGTGTCATCGGACAGATTTTCATCGACAGAACCCAGCTGACCCCTGCCCGTATTCTGACGGGGTATGTGGTGACAGGCGTGTTTTTGGAGGCCATCGGTGTGTACGGTCCCATTGCCAAGTGGGGCGGGGCGGGAGCCACCGTGCCTCTGACGGGCTTTGGCTCTAGCCTGGCCAAGGGGGTGTCCAAGGCCGTGGCGGAAAAGGGCCTGCTGGGCGTCTTTACCGGCGGGCTCACAGCCACCGCCGGCGGCATCGCCGCCGCCGTGCTCTTTGGCTTTTTGGCGGCCCTGCTGTTTAAGCCCGGCGAAAAACGGTAAAACACGGCGCCCGGCGAATTTTTCGCCGGGCGCCGCTCTGCGGGGGAAATCAATTTTTTGCGAAAGGCTCTTGACAAAATACCCCCTAGGGGTATACAATAGCCGTGTAAGCAGGATACCCCCCAGGGGTATAAATAACAGCCCGTCCGGGCACGGGGAGGAACACCATGAGTCAGTGCTGCGCCTGTCACAAGACCAGAGAGCGAAACCAGGAGGAACTGAAAAAGCTGCGCCACCGCCTCAGCCGCATTGAGGGCCAGGTGCGGGGCCTGCGGGAGATGCTGGACCGGAACGCCTACTGTCCCGACATCCTGGTGCAGGTGTCCGCGGTCAGCGCAGCTCTGGGCAGCTTCAGCAAGGAGCTGCTGGCGGAACATATCCATACCTGCGTGGCGGACGGCATCCGCCAGGGGGACGACCAGGTGGTCGAGGAACTGGTCTGCGTGCTGCAGAAGCTGATGAAGTAGGCGGCGAAAGCCCCCATAAGTTCCCGGCGGGGGCGCGCAGATGGGAACTTCCCGGATCCGCCCCGGAATATCACACAGAAAGTCAGGTGAATCCCCTATGAAGCAGACCTTTCCCGTCACCGGCATGACCTGCTCCGCCTGCTCCGCCCACGTAGAGAAGGCCGTGTCCAGGGTCCCCGGCGTCAGGGCCGTGGCCGTAAGCCTGCTGACAAATTCCATGGTCGTCACATACGACGAATCCACCGCCACGACCCAGGCCATTGTGCAGGCCGTCGCCGACGCCGGCTATGGGGCCTCCCTGCCCCGGGAGGGCGGCAAGGCCCGGACCCCTCAGCCCCGGGAGGATGTAATGGCCGGGGAACTGCGGCAGATGAAGCACCGGCTGGTCTGGTCCCTGGTGTTTCTCATCCCCCTCTTCTACATCTCCATGGGCCACATGATGGGGGCCCCCCTGCCCGGCTTCCTCACAGGCATGGAGAACGCCCTGGCCTTCGCCTTCACCCAGTTCCTGCTGGTGCTGCCCATCATGTATCTCAACGACAAGTACTACAAGGTGGGCTTCAAAACGCTGCTCCACGGCGCCCCCAACATGGACTCCCTCATCGCCGTGGGCTCCATGGCCGCCGTGATCTACGGCGTGTTCGCCATCTTCCAGATCGGCTGGGGCCTGGGCCGCGGCGACATGGAACTGGTGGCCCAGTACCACATGGATCTGTACTTTGAGGGGGCGGGCATGATCCTGACCCTCATCACCCTGGGCAAATTTCTGGAGACCCGGTCCAAGGGCAAAACCAGCCAGGCCATTGAGCGGCTCATGGATCTGGCCCCCAAAACCGCCAGCGTCCTGCGGGATGGGGCGGAGATGGAGGTGCCGGTGGAGGAGGTGCGGGTGGGGGACCGGGTGGTGGTCCGGCCCGGCCAGGCCATCCCCGTGGACGGAGTGATCCGGGAGGGAACCTCCGCCGTGGACGAGAGCGCCCTCACCGGGGAGAGCCTGCCGGTGGACAAGGGCCCCGGCGACAGGGTGGCCGCCGCCGCCATCAACCGCTCCGGCTCCTTTATCCTTGAGGCCACCCGGGTGGGCGAGGACACCACCCTGGCCCAGATGATCCGCCTGGTGGAGGAGGCCGCCTCCTCCAAGGCCCCCATCGCCAAGCTGGCTGACCGGGTATCCGGGGTGTTTGTCCCCGTGGTCATGGTCATTGCCGCCGTGGCCGCCGCCGTGTGGCTCATCGCCGCCGGCAGCGTCACCGAGGCTCTCACCGCCGGCGTCTCCGTGCTGGTGATCTCCTGCCCCTGCGCCCTGGGCCTGGCCACCCCCGTGGCCATTATGGTGGGCACCGGGAAGGGAGCAGAAAACGGCATTCTGGTGAAGTCCGCCGAGGCCCTGGAAAAGCTGCACGCCATTGACACTGTGGTGCTGGACAAAACCGGCACCCTCACCGAGGGAAAGCCCCGGGTGACGGACATCCTCCCCGCCCGGGGGCTGACGGAAAGCTCCCTGCTGGGCCTGGGCGCCTGCCTGGAGGCACCCTCGGAGCACCCCCTGGCCTCCGCCATCGTGGAGGAGGCCGCCCGGAGGAGCCTGCCCCGCACCGGAGTGGCGGACTTTACAGCCATCCACGGGCGGGGGATTCGGGCGGTGCTGGGGGGCCGGACCTGTCTGGCAGGCAACCGGCTGCTCATGGAAGAGGCCGGCGTGGCGCTGGACGACTGGCTGGACCGGGCGGAGGAACTGGCCAGCCAGGGCAAGACGCCCCTCTACTTCGCCAAGGACACGACTCTCCTGGGCCTCATCGCCGTGGCGGACACCCCCAAGGCCACCAGCCGGGAGGCCGTGGCCGCCTTTCGCAGCCTGGGCCTGAGCGTGATTATGCTCACCGGCGACAACCACCGCACCGCCGACGCCATCGGCGAGCAGCTGGGGGTGACGGACGTGCTCTCAGAGGTGCTGCCCCAGGACAAGGAGCGGCAAATCGCCCAGCTGCAGAGCCGGGGCAAGCGGGTGGCCATGGTGGGCGACGGTATCAACGACGCCCCCGCCCTGGCCCGGGCCGACGTGGGTCTGGCCATCGGTGCCGGTACCGACGTGGCGATTGAGAGCGCGGACATCGTGCTTATGAAGAGCGACCTGATGGACGCCGCCGCCGCCGTGGAACTGAGCCGGGCCACCATCCGCAACATCAAGCAGAACCTGTTCTGGGCCTTTTTCTACAATACTCTGGGCATCCCCCTGGCGGCCGGAGTGTTTTTCCCCCTTCTGGGCTGGCAGCTGAACCCCATGTTCGCCGCCGCCGCCATGAGCCTCAGTTCCGTCACAGTGGTGTCCAACGCCCTGCGGCTGCGGTTTTTCAAGAGCCGCTTCCGCTCCGCCGGCGCCAGCCGTCCCCGGGAGGCCGCCCCCGACGGCGGCTGCCCTGTTCATATTTCTGAAACCAATGAAACCACAAAACAAGGAGGAACCGCAATGGAAAAGACCATAAAAATCGAGGGCATGATGTGCGCCCACTGCTCTGGCCGGGTGGAGGCCGCCCTGAACGCCTTGCCCGGCGTGACTGCCACGGTGGATCTGACCGCCGGCACCGCCACTGTCCGGGGCGAGGCTACCGACGAGATGCTTACCAAGGCGATCACAGACGCCGGCTACAAGGTGCTGGGCATCGAATAAGCCGGGGAGCACAGTTCCCGCCAGACCGAGCCGGCGGATATCCCCACAAAAAAGCGCCGTGGAACTGCTTTTCCGCGGCGCTCAGTCTGTCGAGAAACCCTTTGCCAAATGACAACAAAAGAGTTCAAACATTTTTTGAAAAAGCCAAAGCCGCAGAGATTTTCAAAAAATTTCTGCAGCTTTGGCTTATTGAGTTAATTATAATCTGCCATTTTGAATTGCTTGAATACTTTGCCAAATTTTTTCAATCGGCCAATCCCACCAGCGCAATGCCAGAAGGCGGGAAATCACATCATCGGAGAACCTTTTGCGAATTTCCTTTGCAGGAACACCACCCACAATGGTATAGGGCGGGATGTCCTTTGTCACAACCGCCCGCGTACCGATAATGGCACCGTCCCCTATGGTTACACCTGCCAGAATGACGGCCTCATATCCAATCCAAACATCCACAGGCAATCGAAACAAGGCTTTCCAATTATCAGTTTATCGTCATTGATTGGATAGTAATATAGCACGTTGTTTTTCTCAAACTGGCGAGGGTCAGTCACGAAGTCGTTATACATCGTGAAGTCTCCTATGGGGAATTAAGAATTTAACAAAATCCTCTTTTTTGTGCTTCTTTTATTAGCTTTGGCTGAATTAAAGGATATGTCCAGTTTTCTATCAACTCATTTGTAATCACTATCTTCTCGATTTCACTATCTATTTCTTCAAAAGAAAATATTTCTGCACGGAAAAGCATCCCAAACGTTTCTTCATCATCATTTTTATTTACCTTGGTTTTTCCTTTAACAGAATATACACAAATGGGTGTAATATTAAAATTTACCGCCCCTGTCTCTTCTCTTAGTTCCCGTTGGGCAGTTTCCATAATGGTTTCATTTTCTTCTCTATGTCCTCCGGGTATTTCATAAGTATTACGCTCTTTATGCTTGCAAAATACCCATTTACTGTTTGTTTTCGATATAATTACTGCAAATTTTAACAAGTTATCATCCATATTTTCATAGAAATTTACTTCTAACATCTATTTTTCCTCTTTGTTAAACATCTGATTTATCGAACTCCACAGCATATATATTATGTCATTTAGATGTGAATTTTTCTATTCTAATTCTGTTCTGTATGGAATAACAAAACCGGTCCACCCCCGTCAACGGTCAAGATGAACGGGCTTTGCCCGCCGTTGACAAGTGCGTCTGCCCCTGCTCATGAGGCAGACAAGGGAGCGAAGGCAATGAGTGCTTTTGCCCTCGCATAGTATGGTTTTTTGTTATATCTGCCCGTATCGCTTTATATCGCCATAGGAAATCTGGGCACCATTTGGGCACCAAAGCGGCAAAAATCATTGTTATTTTGAGTTCTTCAACGGGCGAAAAAGTCGGTATTTGCAAAATTTTTCACGGTTCAAGGCATTTTGATAGAAAAAAATCTAATACTATTTTTTATTTCTCCCGGGAGCGCTCCCGCATAACCTCCACCAGCCGCACCACCGCGTCGACCTCCGCCGGGGTCAGCCCCTCGGTGTGGATCACGGACTGCCGCCGGGGAAACACCAGGTCGTCCACTGAAAAATCCAGCAGCGCCATCATCTCCAGCAGCAGCGGAACCGACGGCTTCCGCCGCCCGCTCTCCATGTTTTTCAGATGTGTGGGCGTCACATCCAGCCGCTCCGCCAGCGCCTCCTGGGTGAACCCCCGCCGGATGCGCGCCGCCCGAATGGTCCCGCCCAGTTCCTTCTCCCACGCAGCCATAACTTTCAGCTCCTTTTTTCGTTATCATACAGATAATATTTTAGGTTGAAAATTATCTTAAAGAGTAGTATTATAGTATCTGTAAGATACTGTTCCTGGAGGGACAAGAGATGTGGATCGTATTGCTGGCCGTGGCAGCCGCCGCGGCCTACTGGTGTGTCAGCACCCTACTGGAGGTCCGGCGGCAGGCGGAGGGCCGGACAGAGGAGGCCGGGGAATCCACGCCTGCCCCGGTGGACCTCTCCCCCCTGGCGGCAGTTCTGGAGCCGGCGGTTCGGCGGCTGCTGTGCCAATTCCGCACCAGAGGGGAGACCATCGGGCAGCTGGCGGCAGTTCTGGAGCCGGCGGTTCGGCGGCTGCTGTGCCAATTCCGCACCAGAGGGGAGACCATCGGGCAGCTGGCGGCAGTTCTGGAGCCGGCGGTTCGGCGGCTGCTGTGCCAATTCCGCACCAGAGGGGAGACCATCGGGCAGCTGGCGGCAGTTCTGGAGCCGGCGGTTCGGCGGCTGCTGTGCCAATTCCGCACCAGAGGGGAGACCATCGGGCAGCTGGCGGCGGCCCTGACACGCCGCCGGGCGGATCTGCAG
>CDZQ01025385.1_pt1 | contig 27361 bp, 34 predicted proteins | sample 554831 | NCBI WGS metagenome assembly CDZQ01 (sample SAMEA3182112, study PRJEB8094) | gut metagenome | biome: human; feature: gut; material: Stool; isolation source: human stools | place: Canada | collected 2013-05-06 | reverse complement strand
GACAGCGGCGGCTTTCAGATTTTTTCCCTGGCGGGGCTCCGGAAGATCAATGAGGACGGCGTCCGCTTTCAGTCCCACGTGGACGGGCGGAAGATTTTTATGGGCCCGGAGGAGAGCATGCGTATCCAGTCCAACTTGGGCAGCGATATCGCCATGGCCTTTGACGAGTGCATCCGCATCCCGTCCCCCTATGACTATGTAAAGGAGAGCTGCGCACGCACCGCCCGGTGGCTCCGCCGGTGTAAGGCGGCCCTTGCAGACTATAACAGCCGGGGTGACGCGGTGAACCCGGGCCAGGTCCTCTGGGGCATCAACCAGGGGGCGGTGTTCCACGACCTGCGTGTCGCCCATATGGAGGAGATTGCGGAACTGGATCTGGCGGGCTACGCCATTGGCGGCCTGGCGGTGGGGGAGACGGCCCAGGAGATGTACGACACCATCCAGGCCCTGGAGCCCCATATGCCCAGGGACAAGCCCCGTTACCTCATGGGGGTGGGTACCCCCACCAACATCATCGAATCCGTGGCCCGCGGCGTGGACTTTTTCGACTGCGTTATGCCCGCCCGGAACGGGCGCCACGGCCACCTCTACACCTGGGAGGGGGTCATCAACCTCAACAACGAAAAGTACAAGCTGGACGAGGGTCCCATCGACAGCGCCTGTTCCTGCCCGGTATGCCAGCGGTATTCCCGGGCCTATGTCCGCCATCTGTTCCGTGCCGGGGAGATGCTGGCCATGCGTCTGGCGGTGCTGCACAATCTGTACTTTTATAACCAGCTTATGGCCCGGATCCGCACCGCCCTGGAAGAAGACGCCTTTGCCGATTTCCGCCGGCGCTGGAGCGGAACCCTGGACCGCCGGATCTAGGGCTTTCTTCCCGATTGCGACAAAACCCTTGCAATTCCCGGGACAAACCATTATAATCATTATCACATACTTTCTGCGCGGCGCACGGTGTGCGGCCGTGAGAAGAACATTCATTTGGAGGTCATGTAAATGACAAAGCTAACGCGCATCCTCTCCGCCGCCATGCTGGCTCTGGTCTCCGTATTTCTCCTGGCCGGCTGCACGACCACGGGTAGTACCGGCGCAGATGCCACTTCTGGCAACGTGACCATGATCATCATGATGCTGGTCGTGATCGTCGTGTTCTACTTCTTCATGATCCGTCCGGAGAACAAGCGGAAAAAGCAGCAGCAGGCCATGCGGGATTCCATCGCCGTGGGCGACAAGATCACCACCATCGGCGGCATGCTGGGCCGCGTGGTCAGCGTGGGCAGCGACCACCTCACCTTTGAGACCGGCGAGGATCGCGTCCGCATCCAGGTGACCAAATGGGCGATTTCCAGCGTGGGCAAGGACAGCGACGAACCCCAATAACAAACATCTTTCCGGGCTGCAGCCCGGCATCACAAACGCCGGAAAGGCCGTCTCTCCCGTTTTCGGAAAGCGGGGGGCGGCCCTCCGGTGTTTTTTATAATATTATAATAGGAGTGGGAACGGAACATGCGGATCACTGTGCTGATTGAGAATACTGCGCCGGAGCATTCCGGCCTCCAGGCGGAGCATGGGCTTTCCTTCTTGATCCGGACCGGCGGACACCTGCTTCTCCTGGATGCCGGGGAGACCGGAGCATTCTGGGACAATGCCGTCGCCCTGGGAGAAGACCTGGGAACTGTGGAGCTTGCCGCCATCTCCCATGGCCACCATGACCACGCCAATGGCTTTGTGCGCTTCTTTCAGGGGAACGCGTCTGCGCCGGTGTACCTCCGGGCGTCGGCTTGGGGAAACTTTGTCGCCCCGAGAGGAGGAGAACTGCGCTATATCGGTATGGCTGCCGCGCTCCGGAAATACGCCGGGCGTTTCCGCACAGCGGAGGGGATCTGCTCCCTGCTGTCCGGCGTGTGGCTGACGCCGCCGCCGGAAGAGGGGAGGGGAGCGGACACCTCCCTTTGGGAGCGGGACGGAGCCGGCGCGCTGGGGCCGGACCGTTTTGCTCATGAACAAGCCATGGTTCTGGATGAGGGGAAGGGGCTGGTAATCTTGAGCCCCTGCTCCCACTGCGGAATTGACCGCATCGCCGCCGCGGTGTGCGCTGCTTTCCCGGGGCGTCCCCTGTTGGGCGTCCTGGGGGGGTTCCACATGCGTGCCGGAGCGGTGGGCGGCCTCAACCGCCCGGAGGAGGAAGTGCGCCGGGTGGCCCGGCAGCTTGCGCGGTTGGGCGCAGGCAGGATCTGGACAGGCCACTGCACTGGGAACGCCGCCAGGGCGATTCTCCAGGAGGAACTGGGGGAGCGCCTCCAGCCCCCGCTGATGACAGGCCTGTCCATAGAGCTGTGAAAAGTATCTGGAATACGCAATGCCTTCGCCGGTTGGCGAGGGCATTTTTTTGCGCTATGGCATGTCTCGGCAGAGGGAGGAATATGCTTGGGACAGGACGTGACATAAGGAGGGGATGCCATGAACAAAACGGAACGAAAAAGCCAGGGAGCCCCAGCCATGTGGCGGCGGGCGGTATTGGCCACGGCCACGGCAGCAATCCTGGCCCTGGTACTGATGGAACTGATTGCGGTATTGCTGCTGCAGGGGAAGCTGCCGGAGGATTATGCCCCGCTCTATGCCTTGGCCTGCGCCGTGGTCACAGCGTTTCTGCTGGGTCTGCTGCGGCCAGGCGGGCAGGGCGGGGTAGAGGCGGCGATTCCACCGGCCATCCTGGTGGTCATCGGAATGTGCGGCCTGCTTCTGGCCACAGAACCGGGGCCGGATATCGGGGTTCTTAGCCGGAATTTTCTGATCACGATCTTGGCTTACGCTGCCGGAACACTGATCAAATTGAACAAAAGCCGGAATTCCAAAAGAAAGCGCAAAAATAAAAAATACAAATAGTTATCAGCTCGAATAGTTTACATAATGAATGAGTGATAACCAATATATAGTTATTATTACAATTTGAAATCACTAAATATGGAAGTAAAGCATTGAAATACGGGAGCGTCAGAGGACGGCAGTATACTAAGTTTACATAATATTATTTACATAATATTATAGCATAATTCACAAAAATGCGGGAATTGCTCCAAAAGGGTTGATAACTGAATGAATTTGTATTATAGTTTCAAATACAATCATTATGTAAAGTGCGGAATTGCAGCCGCAGCGGCGCAGGTGTGCCGGAGGGGGATGTATGCGTTTGCATAAAGGGCCTGGAACCCTGTCTTCCACCCTGGCGCCGCGCTGTTGGCGGCAGAGTACGCGCCTGGTCCTCCTGGGTCAGCTGCTGCTTTTTCTAGGCGGTATCTTTACCTGGGGCGGATTGCCTGCCTGGGCGGATTGGGTGTGGAAGCTGGAGCTTCTGGCCTGGGACCCCAGCCGGGGATTCTGGCTGGTTTTCCTGTCCCGGCTCTGCTTTTCCGTGGCCATGCTGCTGTCCTCTGTTTCCTTGGCGGGGGCGGCGCTGCTGCCGGGCGTGCTGCTGTGCCGCGGCGCGGCGCTGTGCGGTACGGCGGCGCATATCGCTTCTGCCGCTTCCGAACATGCGTTTTTTCTGTCGCTTTTTCTGGCGGGGCTTCCCGCGCTGGTAACGCTGCCGCCGCTGCTGATCCAATGGGCGGAGGGCATGTGCTTTTCCCGCGGCCTCCTGCGCCCCGGCGCTGCCGGGCCGGTGGGCGGCTGGGCTGGGGTGGCGGCCGCGTTTTCCCTGGCTTGTGTGGCGGCGCTTGTCTGTGTACTTCTGGAGCGAACGGCGATACCGGTTTTGGTGTCGTTGGTTTGATCATATATGAATTTGAGAGAAAGGGGGGGCTGCAATGTCAAACGCGTCTTGCTATGAGGCATTTTCCGCGTATCTGAAACAGGAAAAGAAGGCATCGCAAAACACCCTAAGTTCATATCTCCGGGATATACGGCAATTTGGCGACTACCTGGATTCCCATACGGACCTCGATTATGCGTCCGCCGGGGAGGAAACGCTGAGTGCCTACACGGCCTGGCTCAAGGCGGCAGGGAAATCGGTGGCCACGGTGAGCCGGAATATCGCTTCCCTGAAATGCTTTTACAGTTTTCTACTGTCCCGGGGCCTTGTAGACAAGAACCCTGCCGGGAAGCTGGTGCCGGACAAAAGCGACCACAAACTCCCCCAAATCCTCACCAGCAAGGAAGTGGAACTGCTTCTGGAACAGCCGGAGTGCACCGACATGAAGGGATACCGGGACCGGGCGATGTTGGAACTTCTGTACGCCACAGGCATCCGGGTCAGCGAGCTCATCGACCTGGATGTGGGAGACGTGAACCTCTCTGCGGCCTTTATCCGTTGCCGGGGGCGGGATAAGGAGCGTGTCATTCCTCTGTATCCGGCTGCGGTGCGGGCACTTTCGGAGTACATGGACTTTGTCCGGCCGCAAATGATCCGCTCCCCGGATGAGAGCAGCCTATTTGTGAATGTCAGCGGGGAGCGCATGTCCCGCCAGGGCTTCTGGAAGATCATCAAGTCCTACCAACACAAGGCGGGCATTCAAAAGCCGATTACGCCGCACACCCTGCGCCACTCTTTCGCGGCGCATCTTCTGGAAAACGGGGCGGATCTCCGCTCCATCCAGGAAATGCTGGGCCACGCGGACATCAGCTCCACGCAGATTTACTCCCAACTGGTCAAGAAGCAACTGAAGGATGTTTACACCAAAGCCCATCCCCGGGCCTGAGAGAAGTGGATCCAGCTATGGGGACAAGAAAATGGATCACGGAACCGCACCCCTTGACGCAGGTAACCGACTGCACCAGGGGGTGCGGTTTTTGCTTCTCTGCAGATGGGCCCCACGCTTCCGCCTGCGGGCTGCTTGGTACGCTTCATAAGTTCATAAGGCAACTTCTGGGCAGACGTGCTTTTGCCCCGTGTTTTTTCTCCTTGACACTTGGTTTTCCCGGGAAGTGACAGGAATTTCCAGCAGGGAATGACCCCTTTCACGGTACGGCTTACGTATAATTTATGTAAACCTATCAACCGTACAAGGGGGAGAATGTCTTGGCTGTCAAGGGTAAGCTGGCGTTTTGGAACAAAGAGAGGGAGGGGGGCGCTCTCCTTTCGGGGAACGCAGCAGCGGCAGCGCCCATCTGGGGCTATCTGCTGTATTTGGGCTTGGGCCTGGTCATGGGCCTTGCCCGGTGCTTTGGCAGCTGCGGGCCCTTCGGGATCGCCATGGTGGCCCAAGCCGGGGGCGGCCTGCCGGGGATTTTCTGCCTGGCGGGGGCCAGCACTGGCTATCTTCTCACCGGGGGGCTCCAGTGGGGCATCCGTTATGTGGCCACGGCCACATTGGTGTACACCGCCACCTTTGTGTTCCAGAGCTTGAAAATCAGCCGCAGTACTTGGTTTATCCCTCTGATCACGGCCCTCATCACGGCCACCACTTCCTTTCTCAACGCCTTTGAGCTGGAGCGGAGCATCTCCGCCGTCATTGCCATGGTCACAGAGGTTACGCTGGCAGGAGGCTGCACCTATCTTTACCGGCAGGCTTTGAGTTCGGTCCAGCGGAACACAGATTTGTCGGAATTCCGCTATGGCATGGGCGTTATTGTCTTGTTTGCCACGCTGCTTATGGCCGTTGCCCCTGTGGAGATCGGGGCCATATCGGTGGGGCGGCTGATGAGCCTGCTGCTGGTGATGGCCATTTCCTGCCGGTCCAGGATGCTGGCAGGCTGCGCCGCGGGGATCACGCTGGGCCTTGCCATGGACCTCACCGGCTCCACCGTGCCCCGGTATCTGGTCTGTTATGCCTTTTCCGGCCTTTTTGCCGGGTTGTTCGCCAAGCGGGGGCGTTTTATTTTCACGCTGGCCTTTACCCTCTGCGGGGCCCTGAGCGTGTTGTGGTCCAACCCGGAGCAGGTGCCTGTGGATATGCTTCTGGAGAACTTTGCCGCGGCGGTGATCTTTATGATCCTCCCCTCTGGGCTGCTGCAGATGGCAGGGCTCCTCTCGCCCAGCACTGTTGGGAAGGGCGAGACCGGGCTGCGGGTCTACGCGGCCCGGCGGGTGGAGAACATCGGAGACGCCTTCCGGGACCTCCACGACACCATCCAGCAGAGCCTACAGGAGAGCACCAACGATAACGACGCGGCCAAAGTCTTTGACCGGGCGGCAGATACCGTCTGCATCCGATGCAGGAACAAAAACTCCTGCTGGCACCAGGACTACATGGACACCGTCTCCATTATGAACGACGTCACGCCGGTGATGCTGGAAAAGGGCTGCCTCAAGTGGGAGGACATGCCCCAGCGCTTTCTGGAGAAATGCCCGGAGTCCCGGGATTTCCTCAACGCGGTGAACCAGGAACTTCGGGCGCTGCTGTATCGGCGACAGTACCGCTCCCGCCTGGCGGAGCACCGCACCGCCGCTTTTGGACAGTACGCCGACCTCTCCCGTATCCTGGAGGATGTGGCCGGGGAACTGCGCTCTGCCTCCGGGGCGGATCCCCTGGCAGAACGGCGGCTGCTGCGCTTTCTCAACGCGCTGGACATCGACTGCGACGTATCTGTATTCCGGGACCGCAGCGGCAGGCTCCGCGCCACGCTGGAGAGCGGACAATTGGTGGAGCTGATCAAGGACGGGGAGTACCTGAACAAACTTTCCGGCGTCCTGGGCGTGCGGCTGTGCCAGCCGAACGTGGAAGAAGTGGTTCAGAACGGGCGGATGACTCTGCTTCAGGCCGAACCTTTAGCGGTGAGCGTTGGGATTGCCGCCATGAAGAAAAAAGGGGAGAGCTGCAGCGGGGACCGGGGAACTTACTTCAAGACGGATCAGGGAGTGCTGTGCGTGATCCTCTCCGACGGCATGGGCAGCGGCGAGGAAGCCGCCCGGGAGAGCGTGGCCACGGTGCGCATCCTGGAGCGCTTTTTGAAAGCCGGGGTGGAGCCCGGCACCGCCATGAAGGTGCTCAATTCCGTGATGCTTTTGAAAAACAGCGAGGAGTGGGGCTTTGCCACGGTGGACCTGCTGTGCGTGGACCTCTTTACCGGGGAGAGCTGCTTTTACAAATACGGCGCGGCCCCGTCCTATGTGCGCAACGGCAAGAACATCCGGAAGATCAAGGGCCGGAGCCTGGCTGTCGGCCTCTGCGGAGGCGAGGGGGCCATGCCGGACCTGCTGCGGATGCAGCTGCGGCCCGGTTCCCTGGCTATCATCGCCAGCGACGGCGTGCTCATTCAGGATGACGACACCTGGCTCCGGGAGCTGCTGCTCCAGTGGGAGGGGGAGGAGACACGGGAACTGGCCCGGGAGGCCCTCCAGGGCGCCGTCAAACAGTACGGCTGCGTGGATGACATGACGGTGCTGGCCGTGCGCATTGAAAATCGCGGATAAATTCGGCGCAAGCTGTATGTGCCGGGAAAAAATGGGGCACAATCCCCGTATCTGGTCCGGAAGGAGGCAAAACCTGTGCTCAAGGGGACGCAGCGCCGCATGATCGTGGTCCGGTCACCGGACCCCCGGCTGTTTGAAGAGGCAATTTTTATTCTGCGTGACGATATCCTCCACATGGAAAAGGGCTCCCAGGAAGACATTCTCCGTCAGGCCCGCCGGGCAGCGGAGGAATATACCAGGGCCCACTGCCCAAGGGGCCGCCTGGGCCGGTTGTCGGCGCCGCTTCTGGCCGCGCTGGGCGCCGGCCTCACTGGCGTGGCCTGGCTCCTGGCGCGCATTCTGGGGGTGCTGGTCGCCTGACCCCATGCCGCAAACGCAACAAGATGAGAAGCTCCACACGGCACGCCGTTCCCGGCGAAATCCGTGTGGGGCTTCTTGTGGTTTCCCGTGTATTTTTCTTGTAAATACCGCCTGAGAGTGTTAAAATGGTGAAGCGGCGTTACAAGAAAGGCGGGGTAATATGGAGCTATTACTGCAGGGCGGCACTGCGCTGCTGCCAGACGGAGGCGCAACGCGCTGCGACGTCTATATTTCCGGGGACAGCATCCGCTCCCTGGACGGGGCCCCGGCGGATGCGAGGGGATTCCGCACGCTAAATTGCAGCGGAATGGTGATCGTTCCGGGGCTTGTCAACGCTCATACCCACGCGTATATGACGGTGCTGCGCTGCTGTGGGGACGATCTGCCTTTTGACCGGTGGCTGTTCCGCAGGGTCATGCCCCTGGAGGAGCGTATGACGCCGGAACAGGCCAAATACAGCACCCTCCTGGGCTGTATGGAGATGCTCCAGGGTGGGGTTACCGCCTTTTTGGATATGCACATGTTCCCCCACGCTGTGGCGGAGGCGGTGGATATCAGCGGCATGAAGGCCGTCCTCTCCCGCGGCCTGTCCGGAGGCGAAGACGATCCCCAGGGTGGCGCCCGCCGTATCCGGGAGGCTTTGGAGGAGGTGGATTCCCTCCGGGGGCACCCCCGCATCTCCTGCATGCTGGGTCCTCACGCGCCCTACTCCTGCGGCGAGGCCTATCTCCGGGAGATCGCCGATCTGGCCGGGGAGCGGGGACTGCGCCTCCACACCCATCTGGCCGAGAGCAAGGGGGAGACGGTGACGGTGAGAGAGCGCTATGGCTGTTCCCCTGTGGAGTTTTATGACCGGTGCGGCATCCTCCGCCCGGGCACCGTGGCCGCCCACTGCGTGCAGCTGGAGGAGGCGGATACCGCCATCCTGGCTGAACGGGGCGTTGCCGTGGCCCTGAACTGCGCCAGCAATTTGAAGCTGCGCAACGGCACAGCTCCGGCGGCGGCCCTGCGGGAGGCCGGGGTCTCCCTGTGTCTGGGGACGGACGGCGCGGCCAGCAACAACAGCCTGTCCATGCTCCGGGAAATGGGACTGTGCGCCCTGCTCCACGGGGATTTCAGCGCCCGGGACTGTTTGCGCATGGCCACCGCCGGGGGAGCCGCGGCCCTGGGACTTGCCGATACCGGGGCCATTGCCGTGGGAATGCGGGCGGACATCGCCGTATTCGACTTGTCAGGCGCGGCGCAGCAGCCGGTATATGACCCGGCGGCTACGCTGGTCTATGCCGCTGCGGGGCTCACGGCGCGGCACGTCCTGGTGGACGGTGTGCCTCTTCTGGAAGACGGCGCGTTTCAGACCATCGATGCGGAACGGGTCCTTTTCGAGGCCCGGCGCATAGGTATAGCTTATGAGGAGATCCTGAAGGAGGACGCCTATGTATGAAGTGAGAGACATTTCCCTCGCCGCCTCCGGCGAGCGGAAGATCCAGTGGGCCAGCGCCCACATGCCCGTCCTGGGCAGCATCGCCGCGGAGTTTTCCAAAACCCGGCCCCTGGCGGGGCTGCGTGTGGCCCTGTCGGTACATATGGAGGCCAAAACCGCTTGGCTGTGCCGGGTGATGGAGGCCGCGGGCGCAGAAATGCACGTGACCGGCTGCAACCCCCTCTCCACCCAGGATGACGTGGCCGCCGCGCTGGCGGCGGGAGGTATGGATGTCCACGCCTGGCATGCCGCCACGCCGGAGGAATATGAGAGACATCTCTGTGCCGTGCTGGAGCCCGGCCCTCAGATCATCATTGATGACGGGGGAGATTTGGTGCATCTGATGCACACCCGCTTCCGCCGCCATATCCCCGGCGTCATCGGCGGCTGCGAAGAGACAACCACGGGTATCCACCGGTTGAAGGCCATGGCTGCGGCCGGCACCCTGGGCTTTCCGATGATGCTGGTGAACGACGCCGACTGCAAGCATCTGTTTGACAACCGCTACGGCACCGGCCAGAGCGTGTGGGACGGCATCAACCGCACCACCAACCTCATTGTGGCGGGGAAGACCGTGGTGGTCTCCGGCTACGGCTGGTGCGGCCGGGGCGTCGCGCTCCGGGCCAAGGGCCTGGGCGCCCGGGTCATTGTCACGGAGGTGGATCCTGTCCGGGCCATCGAAGCGGTGATGGACGGCTATGCCGTCATGCCCATGGATCAGGCCGCGGAAGAGGGGGAGATCTTTGTCACCACCACCGGCTGCCGGGATATTATCGTAAAGCGTCACTTGGAGCGGATGCGTTCCGGGGCCATCCTGGCCAATGCCGGGCACTTCAATGTGGAGATCAACCTGGATGACCTGAAAAGCCTGGCACAGGAGGTCTTTACGGCCCGGCAGAACATCCAGGGTTACCGCATGGCGGATGGCCGGGTGCTCTATGTCCTGGCGGAGGGGCGGCTGGTGAATCTGGCCTCCGGGGACGGACACCCTGCAGAGATCATGGACATGAGCTTTGCCGTCCAGGCCCTGTCCGCCCAGTACCTGGCGGAACACCGGGACAGCCTGGATCCAGGCGTTTACCCCGTTCCCCCGGAGATTGACCGGCGCATTGCCATGCGGAAACTGGAGACCATGGGCATTACCATTGATGCGCTGACGCCGGAGCAGGAGACCTATCTCCGCAGTTGACCTTGCATTTTTCCACAGGGAGGTGAGAAAAGATGGATGAACAGGAGGCCCAGGAACTCTACACAGAGCTCAAGGAGCTGCTGGAGGCCCGGCGGATGCGGGATCTCCGGGAACGGCTTTCGGAGATGAACGAGTTCGACGTGGCGGAGTTCCTCACGGAGCTGGAGCCCCAGCCCATGGCCATGGTCTTCCGCATTCTCCCGAAGGAACAGGCCGCGGAGGTTTTTGCCAATCTGGACGTGGACGCCCAGGAGCACATCATCAACACCGTCAGTGACCGGGAGCTGGGAGAAATCATTGAAGAGCTCTATGTGGATGACGCGGTGGATATGCTGGAAGAGCTCCCTGCCAATGTGGTCAAGCGCGTCATGCGCACCGCCACCTCCGAGACACGGGACCTGATCAACCAATTTCTCCAATACCCGGAAAACTCCGCCGGCAGCATCATGACAGCGGAGTTTGTGGATCTGAAGAAATATATGAATGTCCGGGAATCCTTCGCCCGGATCCGCCGCATCGGCGCGGACAAGGAGACCATCTACACCTGCTTCGTCACCTCGGCGGACCGCCACCTGGAGGGCGTGGTCACGGTAAAGGACCTGCTCCTGGCCAAGGATGAGGATATCCTGGAAGACATCATGGACACCAATGTGATCCATGCCACCACCACGGATGACCAGGAGGAAGTCTCCACCCTGTTTTCCGACTACGATCTGCTGGCCGTGCCCGTAGTGGACCGGGAAGGCCGCCTGGTGGGTATCGTCACCGTCGATGACGTCATCGACGTCATGGAGCAGGAGGCCACCGAGGACATCGAAAAGATGGCCGGTATCACCCCCTCCGACAAACCCTATGCCCGCACGGGCGCGATTGAAATCTGGAAAAACCGGGTGCCCTGGCTGCTGTTCCTGATGATCGGCGCCACGTTTACCTGCATCATCATCAACAACTTTGAGTCCGCTTTGGCGACCCAGGCGGTGCTCATCGGCTATATCCCCATGCTGATGGGCACGGGCGGCAACTCCGGAAGCCAGGCTTCCGTGGCGGTGATCCGAAATCTGTCCATCGGAGAGCTGGAGTTTAAAGATATTTTTTCTGTGCTGTGGAAGGAACTGCGCGTGGCGCTGCTGTGCGGCGTGACGCTGGCCTCCGCCAATTTCGTGAAACTGCTGCTCGTTGACAGGCTTCTTTTGCACAATCCGGAGGTCACAATCCCCGTGGCGGCTACCATCTGTGTGACCATCATCTTTATTGTTTTTGTTGCCAAGGCCATTGGATGTACCCTGCCCATGATCGCGGAAAAGCTCGGATTTGACCCGGCGGTGATGGCAAACCCCCTGATCACCACCATTCTGGATACCCTGTCCTTGCTGATTTACTTCCTGGTGGCCCGGCTGATGCTTGGCATTTAGCGCTTCCCCACATGGAAAATGCCGGCGGCGTAGCATGCGCCGCTGGCATTTTCCCATTTCAGCCATATTCATTTCAGCTTGAAGCGCCAGAGCCTGGCCTGATCCTCCGGCGCGGCATAGGCAATGCCGACCCGGGTGTCCGTGGAGACGGCGCAGACACTGCCGTCCGTTTCCAGCCAAAGTTCCGGGTTCTCGGCGCAGGGTGCGCCGTTCAGGGTACCGGTAATCCCCAGGCGCCTGGTCAGCCGCCCGGGACCGGGAAAACCTTCACAGGCCCGGATCAGTACGCCCTGGGGCTGCCCTTCCGCCCCGGAAACCACGTTGAGCAGCCAGTGGATGCCATAGCAGAGATAGATATAGTATCGTCCCGGAGGCCCGTACAAAGGCTCTGTCCGGGGCGTGCGGCCTTTGTGGGCGTGGCAGGCGGTGTCCTCCTCGCCCCGGTAGGCCTCTGTCTCCGTGATGCGAAGCCGCGCCACGGTGCCATCCGGAAGCCGGCGGGCCAGATATTTTCCCACCAGGGCGGGGGCCAGCTCCAGGCAGTCCTGCTGGTAAAACCCCGCCGGCAGTTCAGTCCACGTGTTCATAGGTATACGCCCCGCCTTCCAGGTGAAAGTCCAGTTCTCCCGTGACCACAACGCGGCCATCCTGGGTGATGAGTACCAGGTCATAGGAGATTGCGCTCTCCGCCCGGTGCCGCAGCGCGCCGTCTTCGCCCAGGATAAACAGGGCGGTGGACAGGGCGTCTGCCGCAGCCCCATCGGCGCAGACCACCGTCACGGACAGCAGGCCGCTGTCCGCCGGATACCCCGTTTCCGGATCCAGGATGTGGTGATAGATAATACCATTCTCCTCAAAATAGCGCTGGTAGCCGCCGCTGGTGACAACGGCGGTGCCGGCGCCCACCGTGAGGATGCCGGCGGCGCTGCCGGTGTCCTGGGGGTCCAGGAGCGCCACCTGCCAGGGGCTGCCGTCCGGATGGAGGCCCAGGGTCTGGACGTTCCCGCCCAGGGAGAGGATAGCGCTCTCCACCCCGGCGCCCTGAAGGGTCTCCGACATCTTCTGGGCGATATAGCCCTTGGCGATGGCTCCGAAGGAAACCTGCATCCCCTCCGGCAGGCGGACCGCGCTGCCGCTGCGCTCTACCCGGGAGAAGCCCACCAGCTCCAGAGCAGCGGCCAGATCGGCGTCAGCGGGCTGGGCGGGGTTCTCCGTGCCAAAGCCCCAAAGGGCGATCACCGGCTGGATACTGGGATCGAAGACGCCGCCAGTGGCGGCGTACATGGTTTCCGCGTCCACCCAGAGTTCCAGAAGGGCAGGGGAAAGGGCGCTGCTCCCGCCAGCGGCGTTGAGCTGGGAGAGTTCGCTGTTTTCATCATAGACATCCAGCATGGCGTCCATTTCAAACAGGAGCTCTGTCGCGGCGTCCAGGCCGGCTTCCGCCTGGTCTCCATAGGCTGTGAGCTCGATGAGAGTGTCCAGGGCAAACAGCTGCCGCTTCACCTGGGCGTCTCCGGCGCAGCCGGAGAGAAAAAGGGCCAGCATGAGCCCCAGGGCCGCCAGGGCCCGCTTGCCGGGTACAACCCGGTGACGATCCATATGTTTCATGGCGTTACTATACCATGATTTTGAAAAAAGTGCAATCTTGCTCTTTACAAAGTCAAAAATAATTGGTATAATACACTTCGCGCCGTAAAGATAGTATATGCGCCCGTAGCTCAGTTGGATAGAGTGACAGACTCCGACTCTGTAGGTCGCACGTTCGAATCGTGTCGGGCGTACCAGCTCGCCGCAAGCGATGTATCGCTCGCGGCGAGCTTTTTTTGTTTTCTTGCAAAGCGCATTTCCCACTCAGGGCCGTTTCAGGCTGGCGGCAAAGAGTAAGCTGACCATGCCGGCGGCCAGAAGCACAGCCAGGGAAACCAGATAGTCGCCCCGCCCGGAGGCAAGGGAGACCACCAGCGCAGGCATGAAGGCGCTGGGGAGCAGCGTGGTGTTGGCGATGCCGAAGTTAGAAGCAAAAGCCCGGCGGCCATAGAAATTCGTCACGAATACCGCCCCCAGGGTGGGCGCGCAGCCATAGGAGAGGCCGGCAAGGCAGATGCCGGCGGCGCAGGCCGCCACAGAGGAAAAATACTCCGCCGCCAACAGGGCCAGGGCGGTGGCGACAGCCAGGCCCCCGGCGAGAAGCATGGATGGCCGCCGACCCAGCCGGTCACAGACCAGGCCGATGCACACCCGGCTGACGCCGTTGCACACGGAAAGGGCCCCTGCCAGGGTGACCGCCAGCTGTTCCGGCGCGCCCAGATGCAGAGGCAGGTCCCGGGCGATGCTGATCACCGTGCCCCCCACGGCGCACAGGCAGACGTTGAAGATGTAGTAACGGTAAAAGCTGCTGCGGCGGAGCATCTCCCCGGTAGTGCATTCCTGGGGCGGGAAGGCTTCCCGCCAGGCCGCCGTTTTTTTCTGGCCCAATTCCGCGGGCAGTTCCTCCGGCCTGGGCATGCGGCTGAAAAGCCCTGCCAGCAGCAGTACCGCACCGGTGCCCACGCTGAGGCACACATAGGCAAAGGGCCAGCCGTATCGCTCCATCAGTGCCGCGGCGGCGTTGCCCAGCACCAGGGTGGAAAGGCCAAAGCCCATCATCATCACCCCGGAACAGAAGCCACGCTTGTCCGGGAACCAGGCGCTGGACACCGTGACCAGGGCGTTATAGGCAAAGCCGATGCCGAAGCCGCACAGGACGCCGTAAGCCAGGTACAGCATCGCGATTTGCCCCTGGAGCCGGGAGACCAGGAAGAAGCCCAAGGCGGTGAGGACGGCCCCCAGAAGGACCACCAGTCGCGGAGAGAGGCGGCGCAGCATCTGCCCGGCCAGCATGCCGCCCAGGCAGAAGCAGCAGATGGTCACCGTGTAATTCAGCGCGAGGGCGGTGTCCGTCCAGGCAAACGCCTCCTGAAATGGGGCCTTCAGAATGGACCAGGCATAGAGGATCCCGGCAAAAAGCATGGCCGCAAAACTCAGTGCCAGGTAAAACCAGCGAAATCCGGGGGAAGCCTTAACTCTCATGAAACCGCGCCTCCGTAATTTATCGTTTTAAAGTACTATAGCACAAAAGAATGGGAAGCGCAAGAGGCATAAAACGAAAAGCCATGGCCGTTTTTGGCCATGGCTTTTTGTACACACAGGGTTTATTGGCTCAGGAAAAAGACATCCTTGTCCGAGGCGAAATTGCCGGCGCTGTAGGTGAGAAGGACGCTGTCCACGCCCTCGTCCCGGACCAGACCATCTATATCGCCCTTGTAGTACCGGAGGTCCACCACGATGATCCGGGAAAAATCCTCGAACCAGAAGGGATTCTGGCAGTCTGCGTAGGAGTCCCGAATCACCAGCAGCACGGGGAGATCCGCATCCGCCCCGGTGGTGATATCCAGCATGGGGGTATTGCCGCCGAAGAAGCTGGAATACTTGTCCTTCTTTTGGAGGAAGCTCCGGTCATAGAGTACGCCCTCCACTGGTTCACCCTTAGGGTAATTGGTGATTTGCAGCCCCGCGGGCTCCTGGACCCAGTACTCGATGGTATCCGGCGGGACCCAGCTGAAACCGGAGGTGGAGTAGACCGTGCCATAGAAGCTGTCCGAGGCGATTTCCGGCGTAAAATCGGACTTTTCCCGGGGCGTAAGGCCCATGGCCTCCGCCGCAGCCTGATACGCGTAAAACGCGCCCAGCGTGGTCCAGTGATGGTCCGTGTGATAGTAGATATACTCATCCTTGTGCGCGTCCAGAACGCTGGAAACATCAATGGTCGTGACATCCACCACCTGGGAGTAGATCTGGTGGATGAGATCCTTCTGGTTATAGAAGGGGGCGTTTTCCGGCAGGGCATCCTCCCAAACGCTGCCGCTGTTGGGCACCAGCTGGAGGTAAACGGGAACGTCCACATTCTCGGCGAAGGTGTTGAGCGCTGCGATATTGCTTTCTGTCTGAGCCGGATCCGGCCGCGTGGCCCGCTCGATGAGCAACCCGCCCTCGCAGTAGTAGACGCCGTTATTCTCGCTCTTGCCCTGGGCCAGCTCCGCGCCGGCTTTCAGGGTGGTCCAGGCGTCCCGGAAGGGGAACTGGTCCGTGGTGTATTTTTCAAAGCTCGCCATGAAGCTGCCGTCTTCCAGGGCCTCCAGGGAGAAATCGGGAAGCTGTTGGAGGTAGCGGTTTTCCTGTTCGGAGAAGGTCCGGTCCGGCATCACAAAAATCAGGAGGCAAAAGCCCCCGATGAAGACCAGGAACAGCACGGTGGTGACGATACAGGCTCTTTTGCTCATAATGCCCTCCTTAAAACCGGAAATAGAGGAAGGGGTTGTAGGTGGCGTCCACCAGATACGCAGTGGACAAAACCAGCACCAGCAGAATCAGCACCGGGGAGAGGATACCCTTCCACTTGGTGGAGAGCTTGTGGTAGAGCTGCTTGCCCCACGGCAGGCTGGCGATGACGCCCACCAGGAGAATCACCGCAAAACTGCGGAGATAATAGAGGTCCATGCTGCTCACCAGGCCGTTGGCGCCCATGCCGAACATGGCCTTGTAATAGGTTTCGCACAGATCCAGCTGGGCCAGGTTGAACAGCGGCCAGCTGCAAATCATGGCCACATTGGTATAGAGTACCCCGACTGCCGCGCCGAAGCCTTTCTTCAGGTAACGGCCGTAAATAAACTTTTCCAGGATCAGCAGCACCGCGCTGTAGAGGCCCCACAGCATAAAGGTCCAGCTGGCCCCATGCCAGAAGCCGGTGAGGGCCCAGACGATCAGGATGTTGAGAAGGTGGCGGACCGGCCCTTTCCGGTTTCCGCCCAGTGGGATATACACATAGTCCCGGAACCAGGTACCCAGGCTGATATGCCAGCGCCGCCAGAATTCGGTGACGGACTTGGAGATATAGGGATAGTTGAAGTTTTCCAGGAATTCAAAGCCCAGCATGCGCCCCAGGCCAATGGCCATGTCGCTGTATCCGGAAAAGTCGAAATACAGCTGCAGGGCAAATCCCGTGGCGCCGATCCAAGCTCCCAAGGTGGTCAGCTCCGGGCCCTGGCTGCCATAGACGTCCCAAAGCATGCCCAGATTGTTGGCCAGAAGTACCTTCTTGGCCAGTCCCACGGTAAAACGCTGGACGCCGGAGGCAAACTGGTCCACACTCCCGGCCCGGAATGCGAGCTGGCTGGCCACGTCCTTGTAACGGACAATGGGACCGGCGATGAGCTGAGGGAACAGGGCCACAAAGGTCCCGAAGCTGATGTAGTTGCGCTGCACATCCGCATCGCCCCGGTAGACGTCGATGGGGTAACTCATGGTCTGGAAGGTATAGAAGGAAATACCGATGGGAAGTTCCAGGCCCATAGTCGGAACGGTGACGCCCGGGATCATGCTCAGGGAGGACGCCACCAGGTCGTAATACTTGAAGAAAAACAGCATTCCCAGGTTTACAACGGTATTCCCAGCCAGCCACAGCTTGGCCTTGCGGGGGCAGGTGAGGCGGTGCTTCCCCACCATGGCGCCGGCGATGTAGTTGATGGTGATGGAAAACAACATCAAAAATAAATACACCGGCTCGCCCCAGCCGTAAAACACCAGGTTTACGGCAAAAAGCCAGACGTTCCGGAAACGCCAGGGGGACAGGTAATAGACTGCCAACACGATGGGCAGATACAAGAACATGAAAACAATGCTGGAGAATACCATAGGGGGATGCTCCTTTGGCTTGCGTATTCTTTTTGTTTCCCCGCCCCGGCGCCAACGGCGCCAAGGCGGGGAAACGCGGAGATGCGTCGGATGCTGTTAGGCCTGATCCCCGCCGTAGGCCGCCTGGAAGGCGGAAAGATAGGCGTCGCTGCCCTCACCGCACAACAGCAGCACATAGCTGCCCTGGGTCACCACCTGGGCGCTTTCCCAGGCGGCAATGGTGGCGGGATAGAACGCGCCGCCTTCGATTTGAGAGGCAATGCGCGCGTCGAAGATTTCCTTTACCGCGGCGGTCTGGTCCGCGCTTTCGCACTGGACGGCGGCCACTTCAAAGGCCACGGCGCTGATCATGGCCATCTGGGCCATGGCCTGCCGGGGCGCCAGCTCTGTAAGCCCGGGATAGGCCGCGTCCAGGCTGGCCTCGTCCATGGCAACCGTGGCGGGAAGCTGGTCGTTGTCCGTGGCGAGCTCCGTCCAAAGGGCGGAAAGGTCAATCTCCGGCTCTTCCTGGGTAGACTCGCCGCCGCTGCCGCAGCCGGCAAGAAGCCCCAGGCACAGTACTGCCGCGAGAATGGCGGCAAGGGTTTTGGTCTGCATTTTCGTTTTGACCTCCATATTCGTCCTCGCCCCGCAAGGGAGCGGCGGAAGGTTAAGACGCACACACGGGACAAAAGTTCCCGAATATGGAAAAATCGCAGATTATCATTATATCCGAAGTTTTCGGGAATGGCAAGGTAAATCTGTTCAGATACCCTTAAGTGTTGAGAGTATCATTAAATGCAGAAGAAACCGTTACGGTTTTTCCTGCATTATTTTTTTATCCGAAGGCAGGCGGAAGGAGGTTAAAACATTGAACGGATACAGTTATTTGACGCTGGAACAGCGCCGCGAGATCGAAAGAATGTATGCAGAGGGTGAACGCGTTGTTGACATTGCCGCCCGTCTGAAAAGAAGCGCCGCCGCTATCTACGAAGAGTTGAAGCGCGGCTATACGGGAGAGTTTGACGGCTACGCCCGCCCGAAGTACAGCGCCGATCTTGCACAAGCGACGGTGCAAGAGAATTTCCGACGCAGAGGAAACCGACGCGGCGCGAATTGCTGAAATACGAAAGGAGCTATTCAATATGAAAATGAAGAGGATCGCAAACAACGTGGCGCTTCAAACGATCGGCTACGTAATTAGCGGATTTACGAACGTGTATATCTACGTTCGGGAATGCGGCTATCAGAAGCGGGACATTTACAGGGGCTTGTATAAGCACTTCGCGCACGACGAAATGAACAAATACGCATATTGCAAGATCACGGAGCTTCGCGCCGATGAAAACGTGCTTTATATCGGCATTGAAGAGTAACGCGGGAAAGGAGCTATTCGGAATGAGTACAACACGATACAAAATCCGTTTATGGGAATACGACGGCGAAGCGTCCGTCGCAAACGCCGTTACCTTCGACAGCTTCGCAGAAGCGGAAGCGCGGTTCAATGATCTTCGAGTTTCGGAGGAAATGCCGTGCGTTGAGTTCATCAAAGAGCGGATCGCGAACGGGTGCATTATCGGCGACGAAGTTTTGAACGTTCGGCAGTTCGCTTCGGTATTTGACGCTATCACGAAGGACAAGCCCACGCTGGCGGGCTTCCTTCGTTCCCTTCCGGTCATAGAAGCGCCGTGGGACGCGGCTTTTCAGAAGCGTTATTGCTCTTCCTGCACGGCGGAGAATTGTGACGCTTGCGCGAATGAACAGTTCCGGAACAATCCGGAATGGTGGCTTTCCCTTCCGGCGGCGGAGGTGGAACAATGACGGCGGATCGGGCGCGCGGGGCGCTTGCCGTCCTGCAAGACGCGGACGGGAAGTTTATTTGCGAAGTGCCTTGCGGTTACATAGTCGAGCAGACAGCCAGCACACACAAGCCCCGGCGGATACAGGCACAACGACGGCGGCGGGCAATGCTTCGCCGTCGCGTCGCCCTTACGGTTGCATTGCTGACCGTTGCCGCCCTTCTTGCGGCACTTATGCCGTGGAGCGGGAGCGGTGCGGCGGACAAGCCGAAGGACACGACCGCCGGAACGCTTGAAGAGGTACACCAGCCGACCGCCGTTCTTCTTCCTTCGAGCGGGACGGCGGCGGAATATGTGCCGAACGCGGCAGAGGTTGAAGCCCTTGCAAAGCTGATCTACGGCGAAGCGGGGATCGTTCCTTCTACGACGGAGCAAGCGGCGGTTGTATGGTGCGTTCTGAACCGCGTTGACGATCCGCGCTTCCCCGACACGGTGCTGGAGGTTATCGAAGCGCCCTATCAGTTCAGCGGCTACGATCCCGAATATCCCGTGAAAGAGGAATTCGCCCTTCTTGCGGCGGACGTGCTGACACGATACCGCACGGAGCGGGACGGCGAAGAAAACGTCGGGCGGGTGCTTCCGGCGGAATACTGCTTCTTCACGGGCGACGGGCGGCGCAATCACTTCACGACGGAATGGAAAAGTACGGATTGCTTCGGCTGGACGCTTGAAAGCCCGTACACAGATTGAAAGGAGCGGCACACATGAAGGACAACAAAAGCGGCTGGCAGTTCCCGAAGGCGCTTGAAATTATCAAGTGCAAGGAAGGCAACAAGGAGTTTATGAAGGAGCGTCCGGCGCGTCGCCCGTTCGGAAACACCGTGCTTATTTGCGAATATCCGATCGACGACACGGCGGCGGAAGAGCCGAACGCGAAGTTGATTACATGGCGGCTTGCGAAGCGCGCCGCACGGGACTTCTTGCGCGTTTCCTTTATGCCTTCGGCTATCGTATCGGCGGCGACGCATGGCGGGAAAACCGCCGTCCGCGTATACGGTAAATATTAAATCACACGAAAGGAGCTATTCAATTATGTTCAGCAAGAAAAAGACAGAATGCCGCGTTTGCGGCTATCGCTTCACACCGGAGCGGGGAAACATCTACACAGCGGAAGAACCACGTTCTATGGCGGATATGCTGACGAAAGCGCCGACGCGCTTTTCGGCGGCTGATTATTAGGAAGGAGAAAGACATGGCAACACCTTATAAGGAATGCCCGCATTGCGGCGCACATCTTGACAGCGGCGAAAAGTGCGAATGCCGCGCCGAGGAAATCGAAACGGTGCATTCGCAGAAATGCGCTTGCGGGCTTACGGAACAGGACGTTGAAAGCGGCTGGGAATGCCCGCTTGATAATCCGAACGAAACCGTCGAACGCTGCGAAGATTGCGCTTTTGCAAAAGAAACCGATTGAAAGAGAGGGTAAAGGCAATGACAATTAACGAGTTTGCGGCAGAGGTTCACAAGAACGCCGTTGAACACGGCTGGTGGGAAGGCGAAAGAACGTTTCCGGAGATCGTGGCGCTTATTCATTCGGAGGTATCCGAAGCGCTGGAGGAATACCGCGACGGGAAGCCGCTTCTTTATTTCCCTTGCAACGCTGGCGGGGTTTGTTGCGAAGAGGACGGAAGCGCGCATTGCGGAAGCCGCCCTTACGATCCGGAAAATCCGAACGCCCGTTGTTCCGCGCAGAGCAAGAAGCCCGAAGGGATCGCGGCAGAGCTTGCCGACGTGATTATTCGCGTTCTTGATTATTGCGCGTATGCCGGAATTGACATTGAAAACGTGCTGGAGGTAAAGCACGAATACAACAAAAGCCGCCCGTATCGGCACGGCGGCAAGAAGTGTTAATCATGGCGGAGCGGGTGAACCACCCGCCGCACTATAACGCGGGCGGGATTGAGTGTATCGACGCGCTGGAAGCCGCGACAAGCGGGCTTCAAGGTATCGAAGCCTTTTGCACAGCGAACGCGATCAAGTATTTGTGGCGCTGGAAGCTGAAAAACGGTGAAGAGGACTTGCAAAAGGCGGTTTGGTATATCAACAGACTTATTCAACGAGCGGGCGCAGACAGCGCCGCAGGAAAGGAGCTATTCAATATGAAAGAGAACAAACACGGCTTCGAGCCGAAACAGGAATTCACAATGGGCGGGATCGCTTGGACGGTCATTCAGACGGGCGCGGATTGGGTGAAGTGCATTGCTTCCGATTGCGTCGAGGAACGCGCCTTCGATGAAGGGAACAAGAACGACTTTGCCGCTTCTTCCCTTCGTGCCTATCTGAACGGCGAATTCTTGCGCCGTCTGATTAAGGCGGGCGCGCCGGAAGAAATGTTCGAGTATTTCAACATCGACTTGACCGCAGACGACGGCTTGAAGAATTACGGCGGCGATCGCGTCCGGATCGGGCTTATCACTTGCGAGGAATACCGCCTTTTGCGCGGCAACATTCCGGCACTTCCGGATCGTTGGTGGTGGACGGCTACACCGGACAGCCCGATAAATTCTTTCGTCCGCAGCGTCAATTCGGACGGCTCTTTGAACAACTACAACGCGTACGGCGGCAGCGATGGCGTTCGCCCGCTTTGCAATCTCAAATCTGAAATCTTGGTATCGTACTTAAACGGCGAGAACGCAGAGGAACAGAAGAAGCGCGCCGAAGCCGTCGATATGATGAAGCATATTGCCGCCGCGTGGGACATCGACGCGGAAGAGGTTTTCGGGAGGGCTGACGAATGACAATGTATCAATTCATGGTGAACGCCTTTTATATGCTTTGCGGCGTTGCTTGCGTCGCCGCTTCCGTTGTGATCGTCTACATCGTTTTGAACGTGCTTTTCAGAGCGCTTCGGAGGGGCGGCGGGAACAATGGCAGATATTAAGATCGACGAAGAATTGCTTTTGCGCGCAGGGCTGGGGATCGGCTACGCGTTCGCGCCATTCTTTAGGGGCATTTTAGAAGGCGTTGAAGATTACACGATCGAACAGGCGGCGCGGGAAATGCAGGAAGAACACGACGCGCAGGAAGCCGAAGAGGGCTTGAAACGTCCGGTTGAAAAAACGCTGATCGGCGATTGCCGGAAGTGCTGGTGCGATCAATGCGCGAAGCTGGAACAATGCGTTCACTTGCGCGAAGGCGCGCTTCCGGACGGGGTGCGCCCGTTCCCTTGCGTCGGGTGCGCGGACGGAATGCGCTTCAAGCCTTGCGAAGAAGAACGGTGCGCCGATTTCGAGCAGGGCGCAGGATTTAATAACGGCTGACAAAACAAAAAAAGAGAACGTCCGGTTGCGACGTTCCGGACGTTCTCTTTTCCTCTTACATAGCTGTAAAAGGAGCTATTCAATATTGAAATTATAGCATTTTACGGCGCTTTTGTCAAGGAAGGGCGGCGGGATTATGCAGAGGGTTAAAAGACGTATTTTTTCGGGCGTTGTATGTGAACAGGAAGTTTACACCGTATCCGATCGAACAAACATCAAGAAGGCTGAACCGCGACCGCGCTTCAAGGACGACGAAGAGCGCGCGCAACACCGGATCGGCATATCAAAACGGAAACACCAGCGGCTGGTTAATGAAAACTTTTCGCCGCTTTCCTTATATAGTACGCTGACGTTCGACGACGACAGCGAAGTTCATACATTCAGCGAAGCGCGCAGAATACGCGACAATTACTTCCGGCGGCTTCAAAGGGCTTGCCCCGACGCGAAGATCATTATTTACATGGGGCGCGGCAAGTCTACGAACCGAATTCATTTTCACATGATTTCGGACGGCATACCGGAAGAAACGATCAGCGGCAAGTGGAACGACGGATCAGTAATCCATATTCGGCACTTGCGCGAACACAATTATTATAACGGCGTTGACTACGGACAGGATTACACGGGGCTTGCGGATTACCTCTTCAACCATTGGACACCGGAACAGGGCGGACACCGTTGGAAGGCGACGCGCAATCTTCGCCAGCCGGAGAAGGAAGCGCCGACGCTTGCACTTCGGACGTATACGGAAAAGAAAGCACCGATCGCGCCGAAGGGTTACAAGCTGGTGGAAGCCCGCGCGACGAAGTGGGGCTACATATATTATAAATATGTACGCGAACCGGAGAAACCGAAACGCCGGAAGAAACGCGAATAGCGGGAACGCCCGAAGGGGCGCAATAAAAAGCCTTGTAAATGTGTAAAGTTTTACGACCAGCGCTTTTCCTTCCGGAAGATTGATTTTATTTATTCCCCGTCGCCCGCTTTTCAGAGATCACGAACGCGCGCATTGTCAAGGGTGCGAAGCACGGCGAAGCCGCTTGCCCTTGATAATGAAAGCGCGGGAGTGATAAAAGCGGGAAGGCGGCGGGGATATAAAATCAATCGTGAAGGATCGGTTCAGAACACGGATCGAGGAAGCCCGCCGGATCGCCGATAGATTTATTCCTTTAAGCCCGTTCCCCCCAGCGGGGGGCGGAGGGGGGAGAAAAAGAAAGAAGGTGAACAACGTATGCTTGAATTGAACAAGCTGTATAACATGGACTGTATGCAGGGAATGAAAGAGTTTCCGGACGGCTTCTTCGATCTTGCGATCGTTGATCCGCCTTACGGTATCGGCATAGACGGACAGAAGAAGCGCGTATGCGGCAATCCGAAGCATAACCGGAAAGAGCATATCCGGAAAAGCTGGGACAAGACTATTCCACCGCCCGAATACTTCCGCGAATTGGAACGCGTTTCAAAAGCGCAAGCAACGCTTTTTACGAAATGAAGGGAGGAAACACAATGCAGGAAAAAAGGACGCTATATCTTGCCGGAAAGATCACGGGCGATCCGTATTATTTCACGAAGTTTTACAACGCGCAAAAGAAGCTGGAGGAAGGCGGCTTCATCGTCGTAAATCCGGCGCTTCTTCCGGCGGAGGGCTTCACGTGGGAAGCCTATATGCGTATGTCCGGCGCTATGCTTGCAGAGTGCGCCGAAGTCTGTTTTCTTCCGGACTGGAAAGAGAGCAAAGGCGCGAAATATGAATTCGGCGAAGCAATGGCGCAGAACAAGCCGTTTTTCTTCTTCGCTGATTGGGAACGGGAGGGATCGCGGAATGCAGAAAAATAAAATGCCCGTTCCGACGGAAGCGCAAGAGCAAATGACGCTGTTTTCGTGGGCGGCTATGCAAAGCGGGAAATATCCCGAATTGAATTTGCTTTATCACGTCCCGAACGGCGGGAGCAGACACAAGGTGGAAGCGGGACGGCTTCGGGCGGAGGGCGTGAAAGCGGGCGTTCCCGATCTATGCTTGCCCGTCGCGCGCGGGCAATATCACGGGCTTTACATAGAGCTTAAACGGCAACGCGGCGGTAGGACAAGCGATCATCAATCGGAGTGGCTGGACGCTCTTTCGGCGCAGGGCTACAAAGCCGCGCTTTGCTACGGCTGGGAACAGGCGGCGGGAACAATTATCGAATATCTAACCGGAGGTGGCACACATGACTAAAAAGCAAACAGAGCTTTCCGAAGAGTTGCGGGAAGCCGTATTTGAAGCCGCGCGCGCAGGGGCGGCGGAAGCATACACACAGAACACGGGGTACGTAAATTACTTCAAGGCAATGGAAACGTTGCTGTATAACTACAAGAAGCTGGCGGAACTTGTAGCCGATGAAGAAGCGTATTGCGAAGTTGAGTATCACGCGGGACGAAAGACGTTTTCAACGACACCACAGGCGAAGGGCTTTATTCAGCGCAAGACGGAAGCGGAGATCGTCGAGGAAATGCGAGAGGAAAAACAAAAGCAGTTCAAAGAAACGAAATCCGGCTTTGACAGCTTGACACGCGCTATTTCTCTTTTCGAGGGGCATAAAGAATTCGTTGTGATCCGGCTTTACTATTTCGGCGAGGACATCAACGGCAATCCGCGAGAGGGCGGAACGGCGACGTGGGAAGAGATCGCGGAAGAGCTTTCCGACGCGGGCATTCTCAAAGAGATAAAGACGGCGCGCCGCTGGCGGAACAAGATCGTCAATGATATGGCGGTATGCGTATTCGGTATTCCGGCGGCGGTATCAGCGGCGACATACCGGAAAGCCGTTGACAAATGACCAAAACGCGACCAAACAATGCACCTTGTCCGCGACGCTTACGCGTGATATAATAATTACGCTGAATTATTGCGAATTGAATAGCGCGGGATAAAGCCTTTTGCGTGATACGCGGAAGGCTTTTTCTTTTGCTCTTTTGCACAGACTTTTCCACAGGAAGGAGGATAACCGCATGAAGCCGTGGGCGGAAAGGTTCTACAATTCGGACGCTTGGCGTTCATGCCGCGACAGCTTCTTGAAGTCGAAGGGCTACTTGTGCGAACGCTGTTCAACGCCGGACGATCCAGTAACCGCGAAGATCGCACATCACAAAACATACTTGACGAAGCAGAATATCAACGATCCATACATAGCGCTTTCGTGGGATAATCTCGAAGCGCTTTGTCAAGATTGCCACAACAAAGAACACCACCGGAACGACAAGAAAAAACGGTACGCATTCGACGAAGCGGGAAACCTCATATCCCCCCCTATTCGCTCAAAGTTTAGGGAGGGTTCGACACCGAGGGCGGGAGATTAAAAATACTCCGCAGGCGCGCGCATAACGGGTGTACGCGTTTAAGGGGGTGTGGGTTGACCGGAAAAGGGGGTGATATTTATGGCGACAAAGAAGGACTTGACGAAAGAAGAAAAGATCAAGCGGGAGTTTTCCCGATTGAAGCGCATTTTCAAAGACTTGGATAAAAACAAGTTGCAGACCGTCGAAAGCCTTATCAAGAACGCGGCGTTCATGGCGGTATCCCTTGAAGAATTGCAAGAGATCATCAACGAAGAGGGCTACACCGTCGAATACCAAAACGGCGCAAATCAGAGCGGGACGAAGCAAAGCGACGCGGTGAAAACACATATCGCCATGACAAAAAATCACGCCGCAATTATCAAACAGCTTTGCGATCTTGTACCGCCGGAGAAGAAAAAGGAAAGCCGTTTACAGGCGTTACGGGACGAATAAAAATGCCCTTTTCAAATTACATTTACGAGTATTACGACGGCATTTCTTCCGGAAATATAACCGTCGGCAAGTGGGTTCGCCTTCTGTATGAATACATCGTGAAGGGGCTTCAAGAAGGGCTTTTCACCTTCAACGCGAAGAAGGCAAACAAGGCAATTCGGTTCATCGAAAACTTTTGCCATCATTGCGAAGGGCGCACAGACCTTTTGAAGCTGGAGTTGTGGCAGAAAGCCGCCGTTTCTGTTATGTTCGGGATCGTCGAAGAGGACGGAACGCGCGTCTTTCGTGAAGTGTTTATTGTGATCGGGCGCAAGAACGGCAAAACGCTTTTTGCGTCCGCCGTCATTGCTTATATGGCGTATCTTGATGGCGAATACGGCGCGAAAATATATTGCCTTGCGCCGAAGCTGGAGCAAGCAAACATCGTTTACGATAACTTCTATCAGATGATTAAAAAAGAACCGGAGCTTTCCGACCTATCGAAGAAGCGCCGTTCCGATATTTACATCGAAGAAAGCAATACCGCGATCAAGCCGCTTGCGTTCAACGCGAAGAAATCCGACGGCTTCAATCCGCATTTAGTCGTGAACGATGAAGTCGCGTCGTGGCGCGGCGACGGCGGCTTGAAGCAGTACGAAGTTATGAAATCCGCGCTTGGCGCGCGCCGCCAGCCGATGATCCTTTCGATCTCAACGGCGGGTTACGAAAACGACGGTATCTTCGATGAATTGATGAAGAGATCGACCGCGTTTTTGAAGGGAGGAAGCAAGGAACGCCGCCTTCTTCCCCTGCTTTACATGATCGACGACGTGGAGAAATGGAACGACCTTGAAGAGCTTAAAAAAGCAAATCCGAATATGGGCGTTTCCGTTTCGCCGGACTTCTTCAAAGAGGAAATCGTCGTCGCCGAAATGAGTATGTCGAAGCGGGCTGAATTCCTTACGAAGTATTGCAATATCAAGCAGAATTCTTC
>CDZQ01045297.1_pt1 | contig 27515 bp, 21 predicted proteins | sample 554831 | NCBI WGS metagenome assembly CDZQ01 (sample SAMEA3182112, study PRJEB8094) | gut metagenome | biome: human; feature: gut; material: Stool; isolation source: human stools | place: Canada | collected 2013-05-06 | reverse complement strand
CTGCTCTACCAACTGAGCTACAGAGGCATATGGTGATTGGAAAAGTGGCGACGCGGAAGGGACTTGAACCCTCGACCTCCGGCGTGACAGGCCGGCGTTCTAACCAACTGAACTACCGCGCCACATCTTTCACAACCAAAATGGTGGGAACAACAGGGCTCGAACCTGTGACCCCATGCTTGTAAGGCATGTGCTCTCCCAGCTGAGCTATGCTCCCGTGTTGCCCGCCGCATGTCAGACGGCGAAGGTTATTATACCCAAGCGGCGGGCAATTGTCAAGACAAAATTTCCGTTTTTTTGTTTTTATTTCTCTGTGGCCTCGTCCAGCAGACTTTGGAGCTCCTCCTCCGTAAACTGATACACACGGTCGCAGAACTGGCAGGTAAGCTCCGCTCCGTGCTGCTCCGCGATGAGCTTTTCCAGCTCGTCCCGCCCCATACTGATCAGAGCCCGGCTCACCCGCTCCCGGGAGCAGTAGCAGCGGTATTCCACCGGCGCAGTCTCCAAAATTTCCAACTCAAAATCGGACAGCACCTGCCGCAGCAGTTCCAGCGCATCGTCTCCCCGGTCCAGCGCTGCCGTCACCGCACCTACCTGGGCGATTCCCCGCTCCACGGCGGAGATCACAGCTTCGTCCGCGCCGGGCATCAATTGAATGAGATACCCGCCCGCTACCTGAACACTCTGGTCCGGCGCAATGAGTACCCCTAATGCGCAGGCAGTGGGGATCTGCTCGCTCTCCACATAATAGGCGGCGATATCCTCGGCAATCTCGCCTCCCACCAGCTGGACCGAGCCTACATAAGGCTCTTTCATGCCCATGTCTTTGATGACAGTGAGTTCCCCGTCACTGCCCACGGCCGCTCCCACATCCAGCTTGGCGTGAGCCTTCCGGGGCACGTCCACGGCGGGGTTTTGGACATACCCCCGCACATTCCCCTCGCTGTCAGACACAGCGGTAAGGGTGCCCAGCGGACCGCCTCCCCGCACCCGCAGGGTAACGGAGCCCTTTTCCTCCTTAAGCATATCCCCCATCATGGAAGCGGCCATCAGAAGCCGTCCCAGGGCAGCAGTGGCCACCGGCCAAGCGTCATGGATCTGACGGGCCCTCTCTACCAGTGCAGTCCCTGTAATAGCCATCGCCTTGATTGGCGCATCCTTTGCAATCACTCGAACAATTTCATCCATTGCTTTGTTTCGTTTCCTTTCCCGCGGCAAAAAAAATCCGCATCTCCCCCGCCTTGGGGGCGCGCCTTTTCAAATCTCCGTACTGCTTAACCCAGGCAAAGCCCGCGTCCCGCAAAAAAGCCTCCAGTTCTTCCGGGGCATAGGCGTATTCCTCATGGTACTCGCCTTCCCGGTCCCAGGTCCCGTCCGCTCTGCGGCAGAACAGGTCGATGCCGTACCCGCAGATTCTGCGCTTGGGATGGTACTCCCCCCGCCAGACGCAGTAGACTTCCTCCGTCTCATCCAAATAGACCTGGCCGTCCGCCTCCTCCAGCGCCTGAGGCGTCTTGGCATCGAACAGAAACAACCCTCCCGGCTTCAAATAGCGGTAAACCCGCTGAAAGGCCCTGCGAAGGGCGGCGGGACGGGTGACATAGTTGACGCTGTCCAGGCAGCACACCACCGCATCCGCCTGTTCCAGCAGGGTCAGGCGGCTCATATCCTGGCACAGGAACAGAACGGGTAAGTCCTGGCACTTCTGGGCAGCAAAAGAGAGCATGTCAGCGGACAGGTCCACGGCAGTCATCTCGTACCCCCGCTCGGCCAGGATACGAGTGAGGCTGCCCGTACCGCAGGCCAGCTCCACTACTGTGCGCACCGGGACAGCCTGGCGGCCAAAGTGCCATTCAAGATAGTCTGCCCAGCGGGAATAATCCACATCGGCGGTCAGCCGGTCATAGCTGTGCGCCAACCAAGTATAGCTATCCATTCTTCTTGATGCGGGGCAGCACAGCCTTATATCCGTCCGCACCGTATTGAAGCGCACGGTTGACCCGGCTGATGGTGGCGCTGGAAGCGCCGGTGCGCTCCAGAATGTCGTTGTAGATCATCCCTTCATCCAGTAACAGCGCCACCTCCAACCGCTGCTCCATGGCCCGCAGCTCGGCCACGGTGCACAGGTCCTGAAAAAAAGCCTTGCACTCTTCCACTGTTTTCAGCGTGAGGACAGCTTCATAGAGCATGTCGCTTTGAGCCTGACTATTTTTAATCATTCTGTCTACCTCCGGCGGGCAATTCGCCCCATTTTGAGATTCCATTTCGCACAGCTGCATTTTATCATGGTGCCGAGAGAAAGTAAAGTAAAATTCTTTCGGCAAAATCTCCATACAAAAACCAAAAAAGCTCTTGCGCCGCCTTTTCACATCCGATATAATGGATAACGCTGCAAGGCATACGATAGTGCGGCCGGATAAGGCAAATCCGCCGGTGCGGTTGCGAATCCCGGTCCACGGAGGTATTCATTATGGTTAAAGCAATCGTGGGCGCCAACTGGGGCGATGAGGGCAAGGGCAAGATCACCGACATGCTGGCTGAGACCTCCGACGTGGTCATCCGTTTCCAGGGCGGAGCCAACGCGGGGCACACCATCATCAATGACTTTGGGCGCTTCGCCCTGCACATCCTCCCTTCCGGCATCTTTTATCCCCATATCACCAATATTATCGGCAATGGCGTCGCTCTGGACATCAAAAAGCTGGTAGACGAACTCAACGACATCACTGGCCAGGGCGTTCCCGCTCCCAACCTTATCATCTCTGAACGGGCACAGATCCTCATGCCCTACCATGTCCTCCAGGACAGCTATGAGGAGGAGCGGCTGGGCGGCAAGGCCTTCGGCTCCACCAAGAGCGGCATCGCCCCCTTCTACTCCGACAAGTACGCCAAGACTGGCATCCAAGTGTGCGACCTGTACGATGAGCAGCGCCTGCGGGACCGACTGGAGCGGGCGGTAGATGTGAAGAATGTGCTGTTCGAGCACCTGTACCACAAGCCCAGGCTGGACGTGGACCAGCTGTATGCCCAGCTTTTGGAATACCGGGAACTCATCCGCCCTTATGTGGGCGACGCGGTAGGTTTTGTCCACCAGGCCCTGAAAGGCGGCAAGACCGTGCTGCTGGAAGGACAACTGGGTTCTATGAAGGATCCGGATCTGGGCATCTTCCCCATGACCACCTCCTCTCACACCCTGGCGGGCTTCGGCTGCGTGGGCGCCGCCGTTCCCCCTACCGCCATTGAAGACATTATCTGCGTCACCAAGGCCTACTCTTCCTCCGTGGGTTCCAATACCGAGCCTTTTGTCAGTGAGGTCACCGGCCAGGCCGGGGACGAGCTGCGCCGCCGGGGCGGCGACAAGGGCGAGTTTGGCGCCACCACTGGGCGGCCCCGCCGGGTGGGCTGGTTTGACACCGTGGCCACCAAGTACGGCTGCATGGTCCAGGGCGCCACCCAGGTCGCCCTCACCTGTCTGGACGTGCTGGGCTATCTGGATGAGATCAAGGTGTGCGTAGGCTATGAGATCGACGGCCAGGTCACCGACCAGTTCCCGGTCACACCCAAGCTGCTCCGGGCCAAGCCGGTGTTTGAAACACTTCCCGGCTGGAAGTGCGACGTGCGGGGTGTCACCGACTATGACGCCCTTCCCGCCCAGGCCAAGGCCTACGTGGAGTTCTTGGAATCGAAGATTGGGGTACCCATCACCATTGTATCCACTGGACCCAAGCGCCATGAGATTGCGCTGCGCAAATAACAAGAAAGACCAGAGGGCGGCTCTATGGGCCGCCCTCTGGTCTTGTTCTGCACCCTTTTTCCTCCCGCTCATACAATGGGAATGGAAGGAAAGAGCCCTGCTCTTCTCGATTTCCCATCTAAACCATCGGGAGGTACTACCATGGCTGACTTCATGGAACCGGGCCCCATTGCCGACACTGCCGGCATCCGGGAGGCCGTATGCATCCACACCAGAAAAATCTTCGACAGCTGCCGGGATAAAGACTGCGTCGAGGACTTGAGGCTGTATCCCACCCAGAGCTCTCAGGCCGCCATTGACCGGGCTATCAGTCTGAAGGCCGGTCAGGCAGAGCTGCTCTATGCGTACATCGACGTGGAGCCCGTGGGCTTCAACCGCGGATTCTACACCGTGGACGTCCGCTATTTCTACCGCATCACCGCCGACGCCTTCGTCGGCACCACCCGGCCGGTTGCCATCTCCGGTCTGGCGGTCTTTGACAAGCGGGCCATCCTGTTCGGCAGCGAGGGCTCCGCGAAAGTGTTCTCCTCCAAGGCTGTGATGGACGGCCTGGACCAGCAGGACCTGGGGAAAAACAATCTGCCCATTGCCGTGGTGGAATCGGTGGACCCCTTGATCCTGGGCATGAAGCTGTCTGACTCCTGCCAATGCCAGTGCGACTGCTGTGACTGCTGCGATGGCTCAGACATCCCCGACGCCATCTCCGCCTGCTTCCCCTGCGAGCTGAACTTCTCCGACCAAGGCAAGCGGGTGTATGTCACCCTGGGTCAGTTCTCCATCATCCGGCTGGAGCGGGACAGCCAGCTTCTTATCCCCGCCTATGACTACTGCATCCCCAGCAAGGAGTGCCCGGGCAGCAACGAGGAGGACCCCTGCGCCATCTTCCGCAAGGTGCAGTTCCCCATGGAGGAATTTTTCCCTCCTAACACTCTGTCCCAGCCCGAGGGCTATCAGGAGACTAAGAGCTGCTGCTCCAAGGCTTGATCCTGTTGCCCTCCCCAGAGCGAAGGCCCCGGCGGGCCGGCTATACAGCCGGCCCGCCGGGGCCGTTTCTGTGTGTCAACGGGCGCCGCTCTATCTTGCGCAGTTAGCCGCCAAACTTCACGGCAATGTCCCCAAGCTGACAGCGATCTCTTCTGCCGCTTCTGGGGCACTGCTCCCCAGTAAGTACACCGTCTCCTCTCGGGTGGTCACCAATAGCCAGGGGCCCGTCCGGGGGTCCAGGCAGAGGGTCAGGCTGCCCAGTTCCGCGCTGGTATACTGACCCTTCTGTACTGTGTCCATGGCGGTGCCCATCACCCGGCGCAGGCCGTCGGGCAGCTGGTCCAGCAGCTGCACCTCTTGGATATCGTCCAGGGCGATCTCATACTCGCTGCGCCCATGGCTTGCTGTCAGGGCCGTGTCGCTGAGGGCGAGTTCCACTGGGGCGTTCTCCTCTCCCATGATCCACACTCCCAGCAGGGGCATGAAAATCAGTAGGGCTGCCACCAGCCCCATCATCGCCTGGCCGCCCCGGCGGGCCAGATTCATAGTGGTGTTGATGCCCACACGGTTATTCACGATGATCCGGCGGTCGTGGGGGTCGTAGTAGAACAGGCCCCACAGCCATTTGTCATCCTCGTCCACATACCAGCCAGTGCCGCTGCTGACAGTGAGCTTCTCCTGGGCCCGGCGCAGGCCGAACTCCAGCCGGAAACACACCACCATCAGCCCCAGAGTAAGCACGCCGACGAACACACCCCCGGCCAGGGGCGCATAGAAGCACAGCTCCATTCCCATGGCGAACAAGGCCATAAACCAGCTGACCCACAGCCAGGTCCTGCGCCAGTACCGCCGCCGCAGCCGGGTAAGTGTCTCCGTGAGGCTGGCGTTGTCGTCCACCACCTCAGAACGGCGGCGGAATGCATAGCGGTACAGAATATAGAAAAGGGCCACACAGAGGGGAAATGTCAGCATGAGCGCCCCCAACAGCGCCTCCCCTGCTGCCAGCTCCCACACGACGGGGAGTAGGCTGACCGCCAGTGGGGGCAGAAAATGCGCCAAGTTTAGCTCTTTCCCCGGCTGAGCCGCCGCAGTCAGGTCCACCGTTACCGTCGCCTCCGGCAGCCGCCTCCAGCCCCGCTGCGCCTTGATGCGCTTCAGATCCCGATTGCACAGAGCGTAAAGCACCATGGGCGCCACAATGGCCGCGTCAACCCACACCAGCATCAAAGTCAGGCTCAGCCCTATGTCCGCCGGTAGCAGCAACCCCGCCAGTGCCAGCAGCGTCAATCCCAAGCACACCACTCCCAGCTGAACCTTAAAGCGTTTCAGCCGCCCCTGCACCTCGGGGTCTGTCCGGCCCTCATGGGGCAGGGTCACGCCGATAGTAATGTTTTTCTTGAACTTTGTCTCGTTGGCCATGAAGATGTACTCCATGGCGGGTACCCAGATGACGCACAGCCACAAAATCATCCTCACAATCATTCTTGTTCCCCCTCGTCATATAGTCTGGCGCACAGCTCCAGCGCCTCATCCCTGCCCACGCCTGCCAGCCGCAGCTCAGACAGATGCAGCCGCAGAGCGCGCAGGGTCTCTTCGCTGGGTCCTGTCCTTCCCACCTGGGGGCACACCATAGCCCCGCTGCGCCGGTCGGTCTGAATATACCCCTCCTGCTTCAGCAGCTGATATGCCTTGTTTACCGTCATCATGTTAATACCCGCCTCTTCCGCCAGCCCGCGAATGGTGGGCAGCCGCTGTCCCGGCGGCAGGCTGCCGCTGGCAATGCCCAGTACGATCTGGTTGCGGATCTGCTGGTAGATGGGCACACCGCTGCTGAAATCCAGATGTAAAAGCATGGTCTCCCCCCTTTTTTTTGCATTATTTATTATAATGCAGATAATACACCTTGTCAACAGTAGAATACCGTCAAAATTTCTTGTCTCTGTCAGAAAAACACAGTTGAAAATTCGACGCAACTCCTATAAAATAAGTAAGTTATAAATATCATGGATTGGTTTCCGTGGACCTTTCACGGGCAAGAGGTGTGATAGCATGGATCTGCGTGTCGGAATTGATATCGGCTCCACCACGGTCAAGGTGGTGGTGCTGGACGAGAACAACAAGCTGCTGTTCCGCTCCTACGAGCGGCACTATTCCAAGGCTAGGGAGCGGGCCTGCGAGACGCTGCGCTCCATCCGGGATATGCTGACCGGGCAGAAAGTCAAGCTGGTGGTCACCGGCTCGGCTGGATTAGGCGTGGCCAAGGCCGCGGGGCTGGATTTCGTCCAGGAGGTGTACGCCACCGCCGCGGCGGTGAACGCCTACATACCGGACACAGACGCGGTCATTGAGCTGGGGGGCGAGGACGCCAAAATCATCTTCTTCGGCGGCGCGCTGGAGGAGCGGATGAATGGCTCCTGCGCCGGGGGCACCGGCGCCTTCATCGACCAGATGGCTACGCTGATGAACGTCACGGTGAGCGAGCTGGACGAGCTGAGCCTAAAACACGAGAAGATCTACCCTATCGCCTCCCGGTGCGGCGTGTTCGCCAAGAGCGACATCCAGCCCATTTTGAACCAGGGCGGCCGGAAAGAGGACGTGGCCGCCTCCATCTTCCAGGCGGTGGTGGACCAGACGGTGGCCGGCCTCACCCAGGGCCGGGAGCTGAAGGGCAAGATCGTCTTTCTGGGCGGGCCGCTGCACTTCCTCATGGGGCTGCGGGAGCGGTTTGTGGAAACCTTGCAGCTGGATGAGGAGCACGCCATCTTCCCTGAGGACGGGGACTGCTTTGCCGCCATGGGGGCGGCCCTGTGCTCCACCGATTTTGAGTCCCGCCCCTTTGAGGAACTGCTCAAGCTGCTGGAGGAGAGCCGCGGGGCCACCACGGTGGTGGACACCATGCCTCCCCTGTTCCAAAACCAGGCGGAGTACGACGCCTTCACCGCCCGGCACAACGCCTCCACACCGCCCCAGGCAGATATCGCCACCTACACCGGGGACGCCTATCTGGGCATCGACGCCGGCTCCACCACCACCAAGATGGCCCTCATCACCCCGGACGGAGGGCTGCTCTATACCTACTACCACTCCAACCTGGGCAACCCGGTGGCCATCGTGCTGGAGCAGCTGAAGGAGATCTATAAGCTGTGTGGGGACCGCATCACCATAAAGGGTTCCGCCGTCACCGGCTACGGGGAGGACCTCATCAAAAACGCTTTCTCCTGTGACCTGGGTCTGGTGGAGACCGTGGCCCACTACCGGGCCGCCGCCCACTTCAACCCGGACGTGGACTTCATCATCGATATCGGCGGCCAGGACATGAAGTGCTTCAAGATCCGCAACGGCGCGGTGGACTCCATCATGCTCAACGAGGCCTGCTCTTCCGGCTGCGGCTCTTTCATCGAGACCTTCGCCAAGGCCCTTGGCTACAGTATCGCCGACTTCGCCAAGATCGGTCTCTTCGCCAAGCATCCGGTGAACCTGGGCTCCCGGTGCACCGTGTTCATGAACTCCAGTGTCAAGCAAGCCCAGAAGGACGGGGCTAACGTGGAAGACATCTCCGCCGGCTTGTCCATCTCCATTGTGAAAAACGCGGTATACAAGGTCATCCGAGCCGCCAACGCCGATGATCTGGGCCGGCATATCGTGGTCCAGGGGGGCACCTTCTACAACGACGCGGTGCTCCGGGCCTTTGAGCAGGAGCTGGGCCGCAACGTCACCCGGCCTACCATCTCGGGCATCATGGGCGCCTTTGGCGCGGCCCTGGCTGCCCGAAATCTGGGGCTGGAGCAGTCCACTCTGTTAAGCGCGGAAGCCTTACAGTCCTTCTCCCACACAGCAAAACCCGTCACCTGCAATCTGTGCACCAACCACTGCTCTCTCACCGTCAACACCTTTGACGGCGGCCGCCGATTCATCTCGGGCAACCGCTGCTCCCGCCCCCTGGGCAAGGCCAAGGTGGAGCTGCCCGACCTGTACAACTACAAATACAAGAAGCTGCGCTCTCTGGAGGGCAAGGGCAGCGGGGACGGCTCCCGGGGCCGTATCGGCATCCCCTTTGGGCTGAATATGTATGAGAACCTGCCCTTCTGGTTCGAGCTGTTCACGGCGCTGAACTTCGAGGTGGTCCTCTCCCCCGAGTCCTCCCGAAAGCTGTACATCAAGGGCCAGCGCACCATCCCCTCAGATACGGTGTGCTACCCCGCTAAGCTGCTCCACGGCCATGTGGTGGCCCTAGTGGAAAAGGGCGTGGACGCCATCTTCTACCCCTGCATGTCCTACAACTTCGACGAAAAGACTTCGGACAACAACTACAACTGCCCGGTGGTGGCCTACTACCCCGAGCTGCTGGCCGCCAACGTGCCCGATCTGAAACAGGTCCGCTTTCTGGACCCCTATGTGGGCCTGCATCGTCCCAAGGATTACGAGCGCATCGGCGCCCAGTGGTTCCGCGACACCTTCGGCGTGCCCAAAAAGGAGGCTGCCGCCGCCATCCGGCGGGCCTACGCCGCCTATGACGCCTATAAGCAGGACATCCGCACCACTGGCCAGGCCTACATCGATCAGGCCCGGCGCGAAGGCCGCCCCATCATCGTGCTGGCCGGGCGGCCCTACCACATCGACCCGGAGATCAACCATGGCATCAACGACTTGATCACCTCTTTCGGCTTTGTGCTGGTCAGCGAGGACGCGGTGGCCTTCCATGAGGACTACGCCCCCCGGAAGGTGCTCAACCAGTGGACCTTCCAGTCCCGAATGTACAACGCCGCCCGGTATGTGTGTGAGCAGCCGGATATGCAGCTCATCCAACTGGTGAGCTTCGGCTGCGGCACCGACGCCATTACCGGCGACGAGGTTCGCTCCATCCTGGAAGATGGAGGAAAGCTTTACACCCAGCTGAAGATCGATGACATAAGCAATCTGGGCGCGGTAAAGATCCGGGTGAGGTCCCTGATGGCGGCCATGGACGAGCGCAAAAAGAACAACCAGTAAAACGCCGCATACGCAGCGCTTCGCACTGACGCAAAGGAGCATACAATGACTGATTTATCCCGCTGCCAGGCAGTATTTGAACGGGACCCAGCGCTGTACCTTGATATGACTGAACCTGTCCGCAGGGGCACCGGCCGGGTGCTGTACGCCGCGCCGGAGGGAGCACTGGTGGCCGTGTCCAACCAGGACGATAACGGAGTTCTCTACACTATGTTTGCCCAAAACGAGGCTGTGGCAGAGCACTTATGCTCCCTCATTCCTATAAAGCCGGAATTTGTCACCATCCATGAGGCGCACTCCTTCCCCGCCCTCCGGCGGCGCTTCGGATACCAGTCCATGACTTCCTGCTGGCAAGTAGGCTACCTCGCCCGTGAACCGCTGGACCTCCCCCCCTCCCGCTTCCAGATCCGTCCGCTGACTATGGACCACCTGCCTCTGGTGGAGGCTCACTATCAGCTGACTGACGGCGGATATCTGTCCGGGCGCATCGCCTTGGGGGCGCTGTACGGAGCCTTTGATGGGGCAAACCTGGCCGGGTTTATTGGTTTTCACGCTGAGGGCACTGTGGGTCTGTTGGAGGTCTTGCCGAACTACCGCCGTCAAGGGATCGCCACCTTGCTGCAATCCTATCTCACCAATTTGGAGCTGTCCCGAGGGCATATCCCTTATGGCCAGGTGTTTGACGGCAACGAGCCGTCTCTGGCTCTGCAGCGTTCCCTGGGCTACCAGCGTTCCGCCGGACTGATGTACTGGTCCGAGCTTTGACCTCTCCTGAAAGGAGCTTCATTCTATGGCAAAACTAGTCTATGATAAGGACGGGCGTCTGCTGTTCACCAAGGAGATGAAGGAGGAGTATACCATCCTCATGCCCCAGATGCTGCCCGTCCACTTCGGTATGTTCCGCCAGCTGCTGGAGCTGGAGGGCTATAAGGTGGATATGCTCACCACCAACCACCGGGGCATCGTGGACGAGGGGCTGAAATATGTCCACAACGACACCTGTTATCCCGCCCTTCTGGTCATCGGCCAGCTCATCGACGCCATCAAAAACGGCGGCTATGACCCCCACAAAATTGCCCTGTTCATCACCCAGACCGGAGGTGGCTGCCGGGCGTCCAACTACATTCACCTGCTGCGCAAGGCCTTGGTCAAGGCTGGTTTGGAATTCGTCCCCGTCATCTCCGTCAACCTGTCCGGGCTGGAGAAAAATCCTGGCTGGACTCTGACTCTGTCCATGATCCGCAAGATGATCTACGCCATGATGTACGGTGATCTGATCGTGTGTCTGGCCAACCAGGTTCGCCCTTATGAGCTTACCCACGGAGAGACGGACAAAATGGTGGAGTACTGGCAGAGCCGTCTCATCGAGGGCTTCCAAAAGGGCAAGGGCATGAGCCGCAAGCAGATGCGCCTGGCTTTTGATGATATCTGCCGGGATTTCGAGGCCATTCCCGTATCCGGCGAGGAAAAGGTCCGGGTGGGTGTCGTGGGCGAAATTTATGTCAAATTCTCTCCTCTGGGCAACAACAACCTGGAGGACTTTCTGCTCAGCGAAGGGGCAGAACCCGTGGTGCCCGGCCTGACCGATTTTATGATCTTTAAGATCTTCAACCGGGAGGTGGACGTAAACATCTACGGCGGCCTATGGCTAAAAAAGAAGATCTGCCAAGTCTTTAAGGGCTATATCGAGGCCTGCCAGAAGGATATGATCGCCGCCATCGCCAAAACCCGTTTCCGCCGCCCCGGCACCTTTGAGAATATGCATCAGCTGGTCAAGGGTTATCTGGGCGACGGCAACAAGATGGGCGAGGGCTGGCTGCTCACCGGGGAGATGCTGGAACTCATCCACGCCGGGGTGCCCAACATCGTGTGCACTCAGCCCTTTGGCTGTCTGCCCAACCATATCGTGGGCAAGGGCATGATCCGCAAGCTGAAGGACGACTACCCCAACTCCAATATTGTGGCCATCGACTACGACCCCGGCGCTACCAAAATCAACCAGGAAAACCGCATCAAGCTCATGCTGGCCAACGCCAAAGCCTTGGCCAAGCAGGAGCGGGAACGCGCTTCCGCTCAAACTGACCGTGAGCGGGAGCTGGCCGGCGTGGTGTAGCCCATCTCTAAAAGCGCACCCTTGACGTAACGGCTTCTTTTTCCCCGCTCTTTTTCACAGCGCCAACTGGGGAACTGTGCCCCGCTTTTCAGGGAGTGCATTTCCTAAATCTGCGGGGGCTGTGTCCCCATCTAATTACGGAGGTGACCATCTTGTCTGAAGATCTTTCTTTTGTGGACGCTTGCACGGAAGATCACTTCCGGGCCATGTCCCTGATCCACGCTCTGGGCTGGCGGGATACTTACCGAGGATATGTCCCTGACGAGTACATGGCCCGGGAGATCACCGACGAGCGTTGGGTGGGACAGTTTCGGACCGACTACGAGACAGGCCGTTGTCATGGTCTACTCCTTTACAGAGAGGATACTCCAGTGGCCTGTATCAATTACGGTCCGGCCAGGACAGAAAACCTCAACGCCGGGCAGCCCTCTGCGTTCCCCAACGACGCTTATCAGGACTGGGGGGAGATTGTCTCCTTCTACACTCATCCGGAAGAGCGGGGCCGGGGATACGGCGGGATGCTGTTCGATGAAGTGGTCCGCCGCCTGCGAACGCTGGGCTTTTCCAAGCAATTCGTTTTTGTCCTGCGGGAAAATGAAAAGGCCCGCCGCTTTTACGCCCGCCACGGCTTTTCCTGGGACGGCACCCATGCGGAGATCCCCTTTCCGCCGGACGCTGTCTGTGTAGACCTGCGCTATGTCAGGACCTTTTAAGGTTCGCTGATTTGTTGATGTGCTGACGGTCCTTTATGCCCGTCAGCCGGAAAGGAGGCTTGGCGCGCACGTGCGCCAAATACAGATGAAATACGATTTTACCAGTGTCCTCGACCGCCGAGGCAAGGACGCCATCGCCATTGACGCCCTGGGCCACGGCACCGCCCCCGGCGCTCCCAAGGAAGGTTTTGACCCTATCCCCATGTGGGTGGCGGACATGAACTTCCCCACTGTTCCTACCGTCACCCAAGCCCTGATCCAGCGGGCACAGCACCCCGCTTTCGGCTATTTTGCCCCCACGGAGGAATATTTTAACTCCATCATCCGCTGGCAGGAGACGCGCAACCACGTCACTGGCCTGACTCGGGCGTGCATCGGCTATGAAAACGGCGTGCTGGGCGGACTGATCAGCACCCTGGGGGTGCTGTGTTCCGCCGGAGACAAAGTCCTTGTCCACTCCCCCACCTACATCGGCTTCACCAACAGCATCGAAAGCCACGGCTACCGCATCGTTCTCAGCCCCCTGAAGCTGGATGAGAACGGCGTGTGGCGGATGGACTTTGACGATATGGACCGAAAGCTCAAGGAGAATCAAATTCATGCCGCCGTGTTCTGTTCTCCTCACAACCCCTGCGGCCGGGTGTGGGAGCGCTGGGAGCTGGAACAGGCCATGGAGATCTATCGGAACAACGACGTTATGGTCATCTCCGACGAGATCTGGTCCGACCTCACTCTGGAGGGCTATCAGCACATTCCTCTCCAGTCCGTGTCCGAGGATGCCCGGATGCGCACCGTGGCCCTGTACGCCCCCTCCAAGACCTTTAACCTGGCCGGGCTGATCGGCAGCTACCACATCATCTACAATAAAGCCCTGCGGGAACGGGTGGAACGGGAATCTTCCCTGTGCCACTACAACGACATGAACGTGATGTCCATGCACGCCCTCATCGGCGCCTACCGGCCGGAGGGCTACGAGTGGCTGGACGAGCTGCGCCACGTCCTCACCGGCAACGTGGACTATGCCTTAGGCTACATCGCCCAGCATTTCTCCGGTGTCCAGGCAGCCCGGCCTCAGGGGACCTATATGCTGTTTCTGGACTGCACCGCCTGGTGCCGGGACAACGGCAAGACTCTGGACCAGCTGCTGCGGGCCGGCTGGGATGTGGGCGTGGCCTGGCAGGACGGCCGTCCCTTCCACGGTCCCTGCTCCATCCGCATGAACCTGGCTCTGCCCCTGTCCCGGGTGCAGGAGGCTATGGAGCGGCTGGACCGCTATGTTTTTCACCCCAAAAATTGAGAGCCGGAGTTTCCCTGGCTCCGGCCGCAGAAAAAGGACGGTACGGTTTGAACACCGTACCGTCCTTTTTCATGTTCGTGTCCTTTACAGCGCTACCCCCCTTTTCAATGGGAGGTGTTTTTCTCCATCACCTCGCCGCCAGGCGCAGAATTGGCATTAGACCAGATCTGCTCCAATGCGGCCCAATCCCGTTCAGGAAGCTTCTCGGTCCACTGCTCCACACTCTCGCTGTCCTCATTGGTCCACACATAGTCATGGGAATTGGTGGCCTCCTGCATGGCCTCGTAATACCAGGCGTTCCGGTTGGCATTGTCCGGCCACACGATCATCTCCGCCCATAGCAGCAGGTGATCCTCATGCGGCCTGCGTCCCAACGTTCGATTCACAATGGTAGCCGCCTCCGCACGGGTGATGTTCCGCATCGGCTCAAAGTATCCGGCACCGTTGCCTTCGATCAAGCCCTTGTCCGCTGCGGCTTGGACATAATCAGCATACCACACCGCTGCGTCCACATCCACAAACGTGCCCTCCCGGTACTCCGCCGTATGGTCGAAGAACCGCACCGCAATCGTGGCAAACTCTGCCTTGGTAATGGTGTCCAAGGGGTGGAACGCTCCGTCTCCCTTGCCCTCCAAAATCCCCATGTTCGTCAGCGTGGATATGGCGTTGTTGTACCAGTCCTCCGCCGCCACGTCAGAATATGGGTTGGCTTGGCTCCAGTATCGTTCCCGGGCCTCATCGGTGAGCAGACGGAAGAAAATCGTTGCCACCTCGGCTCTCGTGATGCTAGCCTCCGGCCGGATTGTCCCGTCCGTAAAGCCAATGAGGTAGGCATAGTGGTCCTCGGTATTCAGGCCGCTGGGCCCGTCCAAATGGTTGTGGAAGTACACAATTTGGTTGGGGGTACCAATGGTGCCCGCAGCGTTTTCCGATGTGACGGTATAAGCGCCGCTGTCCAACTCCGTAACGGTATACCGCGTCCCATAGGGCAGGCCGGTAATGGTCAGAGTCTGGCCCGCCTGGATGGTGACCACAGCCTGGCCCTGGTCGAACCACACTCCGTCATAACTGCCGCTGATCTTACTGCTCAAGGTGATGAGGAACTGGAAGGAGCCATTCCAGTCCGCCCCGGTGCCGCTCACCGTCTTTTGAATCCGCAGTGTGCCTGAGAGCACCGGAGGCGGGATGATTGGCTCGTCCTTGTCCACCGGGACATGTTCCGTATCCTCACCCCTAGTGCCGTCTCCGGCGGTAGCTACGGCAGTGTTGGACAGCGTCTTACCCTCGTCCGCAGGAACCGCGGTATAGGAAGCCGTGATCGTCACCTCCGCCCCTGGGGCAAGCGCAGCGATGGTAAAGGAACCGTCCCCGTTGTCTGTCACGGCATCGGACCGATGGAAGTCCATCTGTCCCGCCCCGTCAAACGTATCTGTGACGGTGATCCCAGTTAAAGTTGTATTGCCGGTATTCTTCACAGTGACGGTATAGGTCACGGTCTCCCCCACTTGGATGCTGCTCCGGTCCGCCCGCTTGGTCACGCTCAGGCCGGGCGCGGCCTTGGTACGGTTGGTAACCTCCACGACTGTATCGCCGTCGATGTTATATTGCACCCCATGAGCATGCGTAGATTGATAGCCCTGGCACTCCGTCTCCGTTACCGTAACGACGGTGCCGCCGGGCAGCGTTGCGGTATCGTCGCCGATGGCAATGGACTCTCCGTGGCCCAGCCACAAGGTCAATTCGCTGTCAAAGCGGCCGCCGGAATTCGCCTGGTCCTCCCCGCCGCCGGCAAAGAAGCTCGCCAGTACGTGAAGCGCCCGGGCAATGGGGCTCTCGCTCTCGTTTTCCCCGTTGGGGCCTGGCTCTGGGGCGGCGCCCGGGTCAGGGGAAGCCACAGGCGTAGGCTCCGCGCTGGGAGCCTCACCGGAATCAGCGGGGGCTTCACTGGGATCTGCGCTCTCACTTGGGTCCGCGCTCTCACTGGGGTCTGCGCTCTCGCTGAGGTCTGCGCTCTCGCTGGGGTCTGGGTCCTCTTCAGGCCCTCCGGCGGGAAGCACCTTCGTGACGCTTCCACCGGCAACGGTCAACGTGCCGCTGTCCACCGGGGTCCCATCCTCCCCGGTAATCACATAGGGCAGGGTGCCGCTGTAAGTGCCAAAGTCAAGTTTAAATCCAAACAGCTCCCCTGCGCCACCGCCCTCCACTTTTTTGCTTATGGTCAGCGTCCCGTCCGCCACCTGGTGGGTGTAAACGTTGGTAAATGTCATTCCGGCGGCGTTGTTATAGTCGTATGCTCCGTCAGACGTTTGATAAGTGGGCGCTCCCACATGCAGCGTTTTGTTGTCGTCTGCCAGCGTCACGTTCACCGTCACCGTGTATACGGCCCTGTCGTACTCCATCCCCGTGACATTGGGATCCGTCTCCTGAATGGTATAGACATATTCGCCTGCCTGGGTAAAGGTGATGTCGCCAAAGCTCGCGCTGCCTTCCCCGGAAATCGAGACCTCGGCCGGATTCGGAAGCGGTGCTTCGATGGTCTGACTGTCCGCGCCCGTCCCTATTCCAGTGATGGTGAACTTTACCTGGCCATCGTAGTCCTCCAGGCCTTCGCCCTCAGCGTAATCCTTGCTCACCTTGAAAGCAGCGCTGCCGTACAGCACTCCGCTGGGGGCGGCATAGGAATTTTCAAAGACGACTGCCTTCGCATCTCGGGCATTTTCCCAGTCTATCCCGCTCTCAACCTTCTCCGCCTGTTTCAGCGTCACAGCTCCAATTTCAAGGGAGGTCTTTCCTCCCCCGCCGCTCTGCGTCACCGTAATGGTCAACTGGTACACCGTCTTGTCATAGGTCATTCCGGCGACCGGACGATCCGGAACGTCTTCTTCGATGCGGTAGATATAGGTTCCCGCCTCCGTAAAGGTGATGGGTCCGAACTTGTTTGTCTGTCCCGGCGTATCGTTTCCAATGGTAATCGTCGTACTGCCGCTGTCCGCCTGAGTCCCCTCGGGCATGGGTGGAACAGCGCCTTCACCGCTTGCAACTCCAGTCATCGTAAAGGTAAATCCATTGTCAGCTAGATCCCAGCCGTCTTCGCCGGTTACTGTCTTATGGACGTTCAGATAGGTCTCGCCCTCGTCGTCGCCGTAAATCACGCCGTTTTTATTGTAAGTATTGGTCACCGTCACTTGGTTCACCCCGGCGGCAAGCTCGTAGGCCCCATTGGAGCCGGTGACCGCCGCATCGTTGGCTGTCACCGCCATGTTCCCGGTATACCAGGGCTTATCCGTCTCGGTCACCGTATACCGTGTGCCTGCCGGAAGGTCTTTTACGGTAAACGTCTGTCCTGCCTTTAGGGTAACCAGGAGCTGGCCCGTCTCACTGCCGGCTTTCACCAGTTGAGATGGGTTGGATGTTGTTTGCACGGTAATGGTGTTATCCGTTTGTACCGCAATGGTGCCGCTCTCCACCACAGAATTACCGTTTTTATCCGTTACTGTATAGGAATATCCCTTGCCAGTCACGCTCCCCAGCTGTCTGGCGTCGTCCGCCAGGTCTACCGGCACAGTTTCACTGCCTACCTCGGTGTTCTCTGGGTCGCTCAGTTCTACGGTGAATGCAAAGCTATCGTCCGCCGGAGCCTCCTCCGAGTTTTCCGCCGTATCCACCTCCTTGGTGATCGACAGGTCCCCGGTGCTGGCGGCAGCGATGCGGATGATGACGGTGCCGGAGAACAGGTCGGTGATCTCGGTCTCCTCCAGGTCCGTCCAGGTCTGCGCGCCCGCAGGCTCCTCTCCCTGGGTAACTTTCAGCTTGGACCAGCCCGCGTTCGTGGCCAGGGCGGTGCTTCCGCCGCTCTTATTCACATATTCGACGGACGCACCTTCTCTTTGGTAGATCAGGCTCATGGGATTCTGACCCTCGCTCACGCCGCCTCCGGTGTTAGCGCTGTCCGCCGCTGCCCAGTCCGTTTCCTTCCAGACATACAGCCCCGCCTGAATTTGAGCCAGCGTATCGTCGCCCAGGCTGTGATTGGCAAACTGGGTCACGCTCTCCACCAACGCGCCCACACCCCGCAGCACGCTCACGCCGTCGCCGCTGTCTGCGGCGTTGGCGTATACGCCTTGGCCCGCCCGGCCTACATAGAACAGGACCGGGTCCGCATACCCGTTGACAATGGCCCGGCCATCGCCGTTGGCATAGGTGGCATTTGCCACCGACTGTTCCACCAGAATGTAACAGTTAGAGGTCTGGTCCTGCACGTCAAACTGCCCGCCTGGCATCACCAGCGCGCCGCCCATCGTAATGCCATCCGTCTCCTTGGTCAGCGAACTGGTTTCGACCTGGTTTCCAACCCGGTTGATGGTCTTATCGCCATCCAAGGTGACCGCGTCAGAAAAACCAGCGTTGCGGATTGCCTGACCGATTGCTTCAAGGGACATACCCTCGGGAATGTTTCCGAAATTCTCTCCCGCATCGTACACCGCGTAGGTCACGCCGTTGATGGCGTTGCCCCCTTCGTCTACCCGCTGGACCACGATCTTATTCTCAATATTGGGTACATACAGATTGGCGGCAAAAATGCGTTCAAACGCCGTATCATCCACCAGCCAGGTGTTCTCGCTGGTGACACTACTATCCAGTCTGCCGTCTGCCACTTTCCCGGTGGTGTAATAATACGCCACGGCATAGGTGGCCTTGTCGCCGGAAACCGCGCTGTAGCTGTCAATATCGCCGGGCAGATTCTCGATGGTGACGGAATAAGAGCCGCTGCCATTCAGCGTGAACACATCCACCGTTTTATCTTGTAAGGCATGGATTACGCTTGCAACCGCATTAGAGCCGCCGCCCGAGCTGAGGCCGGCTTCGTCCTCCACCCAGCCCTCGATGGGGTCTCCGGTGACAACATGCCACTGACCGTCGCTGCCCTTATGCATCATAACGGCGAACATCGTGCCGCCGTCTTCCCCCAGTGATCCTGTTTGTTGACCGTTTCTCTGTGTGACGCTCATACCGGAGCGCACCATCACCTTTGGATTTGCGTACGCACCCGTGGTCCAGTAATCATTGGACAGCAAAAGGACCGTCTGATTCTGGCTGTTCACATAAGCATTGTCCAGGTTCAGTTCCCGCATGTAAAGCTGGTACTGGCCGCCGCTGTTAGAGCGGTAGCCATTAGGGATTGTGGTTTCCACCAGCACCAGGTTAAGCCGTCGCTGCCCGTTGGCTCCCTCGTATCCGTATGTTCCTTGGTGCTCGTCCCATACCGCCTGCAGGGACAGCGGTTTGTCCGTGCTGCTGCCGTCTTCGATCTCGGTCAGCGTTAGCGCGCCGTCGCTCCCGGTGCGCCCTTCCGCCAGCAAGACAGGAGATGCGCTACCACCATCGCTCCAGCTCACATTACCAGCGCTGTCCACTTCAGCGGTGGGGTACTGCTCACCCTTGACCGCATACAGCGCAAATTCCGCGCCGGACACCGCCTCGCCGTTCTGGTCCACCTTGATGACGTCTGTGGAGGGAATGGTACTCAGGTTGAACTTCATGGACATGTTGGACGCGCCGCCCCGTTCCAGGTAGAAGAACTTGAGCGTGTGGTAGCTGTTGTCGGCCAGGGTCATGGCGTCCTGCCGTCCCGGATCCGCAGAGGTTCCGTCTGCCACAGATTCAAGCTCTACTCCGGTACCGGCAAAAATATCCTCAAAATAGGCGGTTTTCTTGACTTTAAACTCGCCTACCAGCCCGCTTCCCTGGCTGTTTGCATCCTTCCAGCTCAGTTTCACGGTGCCCGTGGAAAAATCGATCTCCACCTTCACCGCGTCGTGGTTGCCCCCCAGGTCGGCCACCAGCACCCCGTCGATGAACACCCACACGTCGTCGTCGCCGGAGAACTCATAGGTGATGGGCTTGCGGTTGCTATCGCCCTCTGGCCGGGTGTAGCCGCCGTACTGCTGGATGAACTGGGTGGTCATGGTCATGCCGAAGTAATTGTGAAGCGCGGTGTCCGTGGTCGTATCCTGTGTGGCGTCGCCGTCAAAGGGAAAGAACATCCCCTGCCCTTTGTCAGCGGAGTTACTGCCGCCCTTTACTCCCCAGGTGTCATAGAGGGTAAACTGGTTGACGCCGTTCCCCTGGCCGAGCACCGCGAAGTTGGCGGTTTCATAGCTTCCGCCCGCTTCTTTTGTCTGCCCTTGGGACGCGTTATAATAATAGTAGCCGTCGCCGTCGATTTGGAGCAGGCCCTTGGCGTCCTCGTACACCACCTTGCCCTGAGCGCTGGTCGTGCTGAACAGGTAGTCCAAGTTCTGGTTCCCCGCAGACACTGTGATATTGTTCCCGGCGGAGAGACCGTCTCTCAGGACTGGAAAACCATTCTCGTTCAGCGTTTTTTCCACCATGCCCTGGCTGTCGTCACGGTAGGGACCCGCCCCCTGGCCGGTGTAAATATTGATGTTGCTTCCATTTTCTCCATCTTCCGCGCCGAATTTCAGCGCGCCCCCCGCGTTGATGCCGCTGGTTTTACCTGGAGAGGTGTCTGTCGCGCGCCCGGCTTCCCCCTCAGTGTTCACCCAGTAGTCAAATACGTTGATGGTGGTGCCCACTGGGGACACGCCCTCCACCGTCTGAGCGGACGGTGCGGCCTTGGCCGGCAGGGCCCCAGCGGGCAGCAGCCCCAGACACAGCGCCAGCGCGCATACCAGGCTTACCATGCGCCTTAACCTTCGTTTCATATCACTTGTCTCCTCCTTTTGCAAAAAATTGGGCTTTTCTGTAGCTTCCTGCCGGTGGAACGCTCCGGGCCGCAGCCCGCCCCCGCCCGGCGCATACCGGACAGCCGCATTTCTGCTTTCCCGTCCGACTGTGAATACGGGCCTTCCACACATGTCCCTCCGGGCACCGCCACCATACCTCCCGCCGGCTCCCTGCCGTCACCCTGTCTGGGGTAAGTCCCTGGTTTAAGTCAGGATGCCACTGGGCGGCAATCTGGGGGTAACGCGTAGCTAGGTCGTTAAATCCGGCCAGCACCCTCTTTCCGGCGCAGTAGGGGCAGCCTCTCCCCCTGTGGGTTCTGGCGGCCACCGCTGCCTGATAGGAGTGCCCCTTTTCACAGCTCCACCATACCTTACGGTTGCTGTAAGGCGAGAGGGTATCCGGAGTAAGCGCCCCGTTTTTCTCCCAGTCCCACTGGGAAGCCAGCTTTGGAAATAGGGTGGCCAAGTCCCCTTCTCCCGGAATCACAGCCTTCCCGGCGCACACCGGGCAGCCCTCCCCGGCGCTCCGGGCCATGACCAGAGCCTGCCACTGGTGCCCCTTTGGGCACACCCACCACACTTTTTTGTGACTGCCCGGGGTGACCTGATCCGGGGTTATTGCCCCATTTTTTGTGGGATGCCACTGGGCGGCCAGCTCTGGCTTCCGGGTGACAAGATCGCTCTCCCCTGGTACAGCTTTTTTCCCCGCGCAGTAGGGGCAGCCCGTTCCCAGGTACCGGGATCTTACCTCTGCCTGCCATTCATGACCCATTTTGCATCGCCACCACACCTTTTTGTGGCTGCCGGCAGTCACCTGACCAGGGGTCAGGCCGCTGTTGCGGTCTGGGTGCCACTGGTCCAGCAATGCCTGTTTTCCCGTCTGTCGGCAGCGGTCATACAGCGTTTTTCCTTGCAATCTCCATCACCCGCCATTCGTTTTAAGACAAAATGGATATTCCGTCTTTTCACCTGAAATAGAAAAAGGACAAAATGGATATTTTGCCTTCTCTAACTCGATCGTCAAGGCGGCTGTTTAAGGCTGGCAAGAAAAAAATCCCTTGAGCGGGTGACTCAAGGGACAAAAATGGGCGCGAGAACTTGGCCAATCCAATATTTCCCTGGATTGGCTCGCTTTGTTATGCCAAAGACATGGAAACTTCTTGCAAAAAGCTTTGGGTTATGATACTATAAATATGTATCAGAGTTTGCTTGTTCAGACTTTTGGCGCATATTTAGGACAAAATATCCATTTTGTCCTGAGCGTTTCCTCTAGGAAATCAGGCGCAGGCGGTCCAGGGTCCGGGCGTGCTCCGCTCCGGTGGAGATGAGGTAAATGCGGGTCGTCTCGATGCTGCTGTGGCCCAGCACATCGGCCAGCTTCGCCACATCCCTGCACGCCTGGTAAAAGCACCTGGCGAACAGGTGGCGCAGGTTGTGGGGAAACACCTTGGAAGGGGCTACCCCCGCCTCCCGGCACAGGGACTTCATTTCCGCCCAGATCTGCTTCCGGGACAGGCTTTTTCCGCTTCTGGTGAGAAAGATCTCACCGGAGGCGGTCTTTTGCTTTTGGGCGTATTTCAGCAGCTTCCGGCACAGCTTGTTGGGAATCAGAATCGTCCGGATCTTGCCCTTGAGGCTGATCTCCGCCTTTCCACGCCGGGCCGCCTCTACCGTGAGGTATTTCACCTCGCTGACTCGGATGCCCGTGGCGCAAATCGCCTCCATGAGCAGCACCAGCCGGGGCCGGCCCTGGCGCTCCGCTGCGTCCAGCAGCTTTTCGTAGTCTGCCCGGACCAGCTCCCGCCCTGCCTCCCGGAACAGCTTTTTCTGGAGCCGCAGGGCTTTTACCCGGAACTCCTCCCACCCCTGGAACACAAAGAAACGGTTCAGGGCAGCCAGCATGGCGTTGACTGTGGCAGGCGCATACCCCGCCTCCACCAGCGCAGCCTTCCACTGCCCGGCAGCTTCTCTGGTCACTTCCCTGCCGTCCAGCCAGGCTGAAAACGACCGCACATGCCGCAGGTAATTTTTGATGGTGCCCGGGCTGTGCTCCTGCTCTCTCAGCCCGCACGCCCAGCCGCAGATCTGTTCAGGCGTCAGGGTGCAGCTTCTTCTCATTTTGGTGTCCTCCTAATCGTTTGATACCGCTATTGTAACAACTCCAGGACAATCTATTCTCAGTCATCTGATTCCTGCCCCCTTCCGGACCGTTTACCGTTGCACGCAGCCCATTGAGATGGTACAATAGGCCTGAAATTTCTATTTTGTGAGGTGAACGGCCATCAAAACAATCCACACACAGGGTATTTTTTGTCTGGAACCGCTGAAGGGTACCCGGGAATGGTTTTGGGGCAGCGATTATGCCGCGGGTGACCTGTATGAAGCCGAAGAGTTGTACCGGGACCACCATCCCGCCACCTGCAACCGCCTGATTTTTGCCCACTATCCAGATGGCCGGGTGGTGGAGCCGGTGCAGGGAAAACCTGGACAGTATTTTGGGCGGCCGATTTTCTGCGGCGGGAGCATCTATATTCTGCTGATTGACTTTCCGGACGGGCGGATCCGTATTATCCAATACGACGACGCCTGCCAGACCGTTGTCCCGGTCGCGCTGCTACCGTTGACGGAGGTAGAGGACTGCTATAACCTGTTGCTGCATCAGACGCCTCTGATGCTTACCCGCCAAGCAAATGACGGAAAATTTCAAATTATCTGGCCGGAATCGTTTGCCTTTGCCATTGGCGAAACAGAGAGCTTCTGTTTCCGGAAGGATGACCAGTTGTATTTCTCCCGGTGGGACGAGCAGATGGAGGGCCAGATTTACCAGGAAGAAGTCGTGGTACGCAGGTATCCTGACGGCTCAATCCTAGATGTTATTCCAGGGGCCTGGATGGAGATGCCGGACGGACAGATCTGGCTTCTGCGATAGCCGTCGCTCGATTGCGTCAGCTTTTCCCGGTGTCCAGCCTCTGGATATAAAAAGGGCGTTCCCACGGAACGCTCCTCTGAGACAGCGGCCAGACGGCATAGGCTTCCATTTTCACCACAAAAAAAGAAAAAGGCTTGTTTTCTCGTGAAAACAAGCCTTTCTTCATATCTCTTGATGGAGATATGCCGGATCGAACCGCTGACCTCTTGAACGCTAAAGACCCAGGACGAAAAACACAGTGATGGATAAACGGAAAAAATATAGAGATTTCAAGGGATCTACCAGGATACCGCTCTCAATAAATGATGCCCCGACACGTCTTTTCAATTCCGTCCTGGTATGGGTTCCGGTTCAGAATCACTTTACATGCTTACATAGCGGTTTTGTTCTTCAAAAATCAAAATTCCTACCTTTGTATTGTATCATACCATTTATAAAAGCGCAAAATCTGAGTGCTTTCATCCATTTAAAAACATCCTATTTCGGCAAAATACACCTCAAATTGATGTGTATTTGCTTATTTGTCCGATTGTTTTTCCAATATCCTTGTCAATGCAAATCGCGTGTCTCTGGATTTCCCTCGGGCAGTATGCTTCTGACAGATTTACACAGGCGTAGACCGCTTTGGGGTTTTGATAGGTCATTCTCCAAAACGGATATTTGATGATAACCGGCGTATTGCCACCCACGCCCAATTCTAGGAACAGGATGTGCTGTCCCTCATGGCGGCGCAAAAACTCTGCATAGCGCTGAGCGGCGGCGTGCCAGCCCTCGTCTTCCACAAAGGCATCGTCTGCCCGCAGGTTCATAGACATGGGTGCACCACAGGCAGGGCAGTACGGTATCAGTCCGCTGGGGATTTTCATATTCTTCTGCTCTACCAGCATCTTTCTGACCACGGTTTCGTTGTCGTAGGTCTTTTGGTGGCAGGGCTTGGAACACTGCCACAGGCCATAGTCACCCTGCGTGTAGAACAGCCGACGTTTCTCAAACCCAGCCTTCTGGAAGCAGTGGTCTACATTGGTCGTCAGAACAAAATAGTTCTTGTCCTGCACCAGCCGCAAAAGCTCTTGATAAACCGGCTTCGGTGCGTCCAGATAACGATTGACGTAAATATACCGGCTCCAATACGCCCAGTGTTCTTCCAAACTGGCAAAGGGATAGAAGCCGCCGGAATACATATCACGGAAATCATATTTTGCAATAAAATCCCCGAAATACCTTTGAAAGCGTTCGCCCGTATAGGTGAATCCGGCGGAAGTGGACAGCCCGGAACCAGCCCCGATCACCACCGCATCTGCCGTGTCCAATTCCTCTTTGAGCCGCATAATATTATTGCAGCAGGCGCTTGTAGATTGCATAGTCGCTGTCCTTGAAAACATTAAAAATCACCTCGATTTTGTCTGGATTTTGCAGCTGCCATTCTCTAACCGTCTGGATGGCAATCTCTGCGGCCACCTCATTCGGGAAATGAAACTCGCCGGTGGAGATACAGCAGAAAGCCACGCTGTTCAGACCGTTGTTTGCCGCCAGTGAAAGACAGGAGCGGTAACAGCTTGCCAGCAGGCCACGGTCTGTTTGGGTGATAGGTCCGTAGATGATTGGGCCGACGGTGTGCAGCACGTAACGGCATGGCAAATTATAAGCCTTTGTGATTTTTGCCCTGCCGGTGGGTTCTTCTCCTTTTTGTTCTGCCATAAGATGGGCACACTCCATGCGGAGCTGCACTCCCGCATAGGTGTGAATGGCGTTGTCAATACAACCATGACAGGGTACAAAGCAGCCCAGCATTTGGCTGTTTGCCGCATTGACGATAGCATCGGCGGCCAGGGTGGTGATATCGCCCTGCCAGAGATACAGGCCGGGGCGCACCGGAACTAAGTCGGTCATCTTTGTGACGCCTCGTTCGGCAAGTCGCTCGGACAGGTATGCGTCCTGCACCTTCAGGAAATCCTCACTGGCCGGGACAGGTGGACGCACATTCATCAGGCTGCGCAAAAGCCGCCGTTTTTCCAAACAGGTATCCGGCACACGGATGCCCGCATATCCTCCCTGTTCCGCAAGCAGATAGCGGATCAGAAAGTTGAGTCGTCCTTCCTGCGTCATCGCCTACCTCCGTTCAATCGCTCTTGCGGGACAAATTTCATAGCAGTTCCCACAATGCAGGCAGTGTCTCTGCTGGATGGTGACGGGCTTTGTCGAAATATCGATGCACTTCTGCGGGCATTTGGAATAGCACAACTTACAGCCGATACACTTGTCTGTCACAAAGTAGCCTGTTTTCTTTGCCTGCATCCCGCCGAAAGAAAAACTGTCACGTTCGATTGGCAGTTTGGAAAGGTCAAACCATTCGCCGGTTCCTTCATAAATCTGGAATACCGTAAGGGCGCTGCGGGCACACACATCGGGATAGATCTTCTCCATGTAGGGGTTTTTCCGAAACAGATCCGGCAGGCGGTTTGGCCCAATCTCCTTTGCTTTGCCCTGTACCGATACCGCCACACAGGAAAGGGTATCTTCACCCTTCATGGCAGTAAAGGCGATATTTTCATTGGCTTTCAGCCGGTCATAAAAGTTCTTGCCCTTAGCAGTCAGGAAGTACAGGCCGTTTTCGTCGTAGTTCATGATGTCAATGGCGCAGGTGACAGGCCGACCCTCGCTGTCCACAGTGGCCAAGACGGCGGAATGGATTTTTTCCACAATGGTTTTCAAATAGTCTCTTGTCTGCATGAGGAACCTCCCTGTAATGGAAACAACTCCGCAGAGTACCTGCGGAGCTGTTGGGGCATTGTGCTTACAGGTCATACTCCTTGGGCGGATTGCCGGAAAAATCGGCAATCACCGCATGAGCGTCCTTCAGGTAGAATACCTCAAAAATGGGGTTGGTGGCCTCGCCATACTGACCTTTGACAATGGGATTCTGGATGCACATTTCCTTCGCGGCCATGTTGTTCTTGAACACGGCCTTGCCGTTCAGGCGAATCCACGCATAGGCCGGGCTGGAAACAGAAATCTCGATGTTTGGGTTGACCTGCATATCCTTATAGACTTCCTTGGTGTTGTTCGTGCAGAACCACAGCTTACCGTCCATTTCACCGGCAAACATGAAGGGTCGGCACTTGGCCTTTCCGTCACGGCCTACAGTAGCTAGATACTGCACGGGATTTTCCTGCAAAAACTTTACGACTTCATCCATGGTAAATACCTCCTGATATGGAATATGGGATTGCAATTTTTGCCTTGCAGGATTATACTAACTCCGTAAGTCCATGTTGTAAAGTAAGCACCTTATTGTGCCGTAGTTACCAAAAAGAAACTATAGAAAGGGTTTGAACTTATGCAGCCAATCAAAGAATGGCCAGCCTGCCCTGTGGAAACCACGCTCATGCTCATTGGTGATAAATGGAAGATTCTTATTCTGCGGGATCTGCTGACCGGCACCAAACGATTCGGGGAACTGAAAAAGTCCATCGGCCATGTTTCGCAAAAGGTGTTAACCGCTCAACTTCGGGATATGGAAGCCAACGGACTCGTCCATCGCAAAGTGTACGCAGAAGTCCCGCCGAGAGTAGAATACAGCCTAACGGAGTTGGGTCAAAGTCTGAAACCAATCACGGACGCTATGGGCGCGTGGGGAGAGAAATATCAGGCAAAGAACCAAAATTAAAATACGTCTCAAATCGGTCGCGTTAACACAAAAAGGAGGCGTTCACACGGAACGTCCCCTTGTTGGATGGCTGAGATGGCCCGAATATGCTATTTTCATCGCAGGAAAGGAAAAAGGCTTGTTTTCTCACGAAAACAAGCCTTTTTGCGTATCCCATGGTGGAGATAAGCGGGATCGAACCGCTGACCTCTTGAATGCCATTCAAGCGCTCTCCCAGCTGAGCTATACCCCCATACCCTTCCAACAGAAGTCTTTCAGATACGCCATATTCAGTTGTACTTGGTGGAGATAAGCGGGATCGAACCGCTGACCTCTTGAATGCC
>CDZQ01054771.1_pt1 | contig 27527 bp, 23 predicted proteins | sample 554831 | NCBI WGS metagenome assembly CDZQ01 (sample SAMEA3182112, study PRJEB8094) | gut metagenome | biome: human; feature: gut; material: Stool; isolation source: human stools | place: Canada | collected 2013-05-06 | reverse complement strand
GTTGTTTATAACTCCAATTCAACTGTATTATTTTAATTATGTTTTAGACTGTTTTTTTATTTGTGAAATGTGTCGAAATCCGTCCGATTTTTCGTTTTTATCTTGAAAAAGGGAAGATTCTGCTTGACAACAGCGTTGATTTGTTGGTATAATGTGAACAGAATGTTTGATTATATATGAAGGAAGGGTGCGAAATGAAACCACAGTCTAAAATTGATGTTTTGATCTCAAGAGCAAAAACGATCACTGATGCAGATCCAACCGCAAAATCTTTGAATACGTTAGGTTCGGCGTTGTTTGCAGTGTGTGTGGTTCTGGGAATTGCCGCGCTTATTTTTGGAATTGGTTTTTTTGCAGTTAGCGTTGTAGATACTTTAAAGCCGGAACAGACCTCAATCATTGTTTTGATTTCCTGTGTGGTAGGCGCTGTATTGTTGATTGTTTTTGGATATATATTGAAATTAGTGATTAAAGGCTTTGCCTATGTGGTGCAGTATAACAGTGAAACAGCAATTGCAGCTCGGTTACAGGCCGAGGCAAGTATTTACGAGCTGAAAAAACAGGAATTAAAAGAGCAGCGTGCTGCAGAAGAGTCTTCTGGGCCGGAAGCATTTTGATTTGATTCAGTAAATAGAGAAGAGTCTGGCAATATTGATTGCCGGCTCTTTTTTTCTGTAAAACAGTTTTTTATAAGGGCTTTGTTTTGTGGGCTTTTTGCGACTTTCAAAGATTGAATTTGCAACGTCTGACAAGAATAGAAACAAATTGCAAAAAAACATTGGAAATTGTTATGATTTCAAACCGTATCTCTTGATTTTTTACATATAATATGGTAAAATAAACAGAATAAATATAATTGTAGTGATAGGTGAGACAGCGTGAGACTGATTTTGGCTTCTTCCTCGCCACGCAGACGAGATATTCTTCGGCAGGTGGGGCTTGATTTTGAAGTCATAGTTCCCGATGTGGATGAATCTGGGATTTCCGGAATTCCGGAAGAAACGGTTCGGCAACTTGCCCGATTAAAGGCGAAGGCCGTGTTTGATATGATTCGTGATTCGGATAGCTTAATTTTAAGTGCAGATACTGTGGTTAGTATCGACGGCTTGATTTTGAACAAACCCGTAGACGAGCAAGATGCCTTTCGAATGTTGCGTTTATTGAGTGGCAGAGAACATGAGGTTTGTACCGGAGTGTGTTTGGTTCGGTCTTCAGCTTCTGGTGTGTTTTGTCCTCGGGTGGAATCCGTTAAAACTTCAGTTTCCTTTTTGCCTGTAACAGAGGATCAGATTTGGTCTTATATTCGGACGGGAGAGCCGATGGACAAGGCGGGCGCCTATGGTATTCAAGGGCGCGGGGCGCTGTTTGTGGATCGACTGAATGGCGATTATTATAATGTGGTGGGACTACCGGTGTCTCAAGTGGCCCGGATGATTGAGAAGGAGAAAAATGGGTAAGATATTCGGAATCAGAAGACGCAATGTTTTAGGTATTTCCTTAGGCAGTTGCAACACGTATATATATAAGCGGGGCAAAGGGGTGATCTTGGGCGAACCATCTTTTGTTGCTTCGGATACCTTTACCGAGCGAGATCTTGCGTTTGGTGTAAAGGCAAAAAATATGCGAGGACGAGCTCCCGATACGATTACGGTAAGTTGTCCGATACGGAACGGGACGATTGCCGATTTTAAAAAGACCGTAGACATGTTAAGCAATTATGTCGGCCGAGTAGTTCGTAACCGTTGGGGGCTTGAAATGATTGTTTCGGTTCCTGCGGCAGCCACGGTCGTAGAGCGCAAGGCAGTGCGAGATGCTGCGCGGGCCGCATACGGCAGTTATGTAGAATTGATGGACGAGCCTATTGCTGCGGCATTAGGTTGCGGGTTAGATGTACTTTCCCATCAAGGATTTATGATTGTGGACATCGGCGGAGGAACAACAGAGATTTCCGTGATTGCTTCCGGACAAATTGTTCGGTTTTTATCGCTGCCACAGTGTGGAAATGTATTTGATCGCGATATTATCGCATATGTGCGGCGAAACTATAATATTTTAATCGGCGAAAGTACAGCAGAAGAAGTAAAATGTTCTTTGGGTTCTGTGGTAGATAGTAATTCGATTGATTTTGTGACCTTAAATGGCCGTGATGTTGTGCAGGGGTTGCCGGTTAGCTTTGTATTGTCTTCGGTAGATGTTCGGGACGCGATTGCAGACAGTGTGAAGGCAATCTCAGAAGGAATTCTTTCTGTATTGGAGAAATTGCCCACGGAATTAAACAGTGACGTCATCGCCAATAAAATTCATCTGGTCGGTGGCGGGGCCTTATTAAAGGGATTTGCTGAGCGTATTTTGGCCGATACTGGGGTAGAAGCTGTTGTCGCAGACAATCCTTTAGAGTGCGTTGCGGTCGGAGCCGGGCATGGTGTGAATATATTAAATAAATTGCAAGAACGGCAGCGCCGCAGTTTGGAATAGGGGTGATTGACATAAAAGGAGAAGGACGTGGGTTCTTTAAAGGGCGTTTCTTTAAAGCAATCATTTTTATCGTGATTTTTCTTATCGGGTTTATGACCAGTTTATTCTTTGGCAGTGCCACGCCGGCAGATAAAAGTTTTATCGGTTTGGTCGCTACCCCCTTTCAGTCTGTTGGTGCTAAAGTGAGGGGTGCCTTTCAGGGATTTTTTGATACTTTTACATCTTATCAGGCATTGGAGCAGGAAAATGAACAGCTTCGTGTCCAAGTTGCACAGCTGCAAAGTCAATTGCAGGAAAATTATTATTTGGAGTCGGAGAATGACCGACTCAGAAGATTGCTTTCTTTGCAGGAAGAATATCCGGAATTTGAGTTTGCCGATGCCGATGTAGTAAGCCGTTCTACAGATGGTTGGTCTTCTTCGATGACGTTAAATGTCGGAACGAATCAGGGAGTTCAGAAGAAGAATATTGTGGTCACGCCGGATGGGTTAGTTGGAATTGTGTCCGATGTTGGATTAAATTGGGCGACGGTTACAACGATTATTGATGTCCAAATTGGTGTTGGCGCCATGATTGAAAGCACGCACGACATTGGTATGATTGAAGGGACGACGGCTCTGAAATCTGATGGATTGTGTCAGTTGTCTTATATCGATAATAATGTTTCGATCAGCCGCGGAGATATTGTAAAAACTTCCGGTTTGGGTGGTACGTATCCAAAGGATCTTACTATCGGAACGATTGTGGATGTGGTAACCGAAGAGCATGGTCTATCCATGTATGCAGTGGTACAACCCAGTGTAGATATTCAATCTGTGAAACGGGTATACGTGATAACCAATTTCGATAACGAAGGGATTTTAGATGAAAACTAAAGGTTCCGCGATGAGACCGTTTTTGTATGCGGTTTTGTTTTTGATTTTATTTTTATTCGAGTTTGTTTTTACGCCGATTCGGATCTTAGGGATTTGTCCTCAGTATTTATTGTGCGGTGTTGTTTGTTTGGCACTGTGTGAGAGTGAAAAATACGCTGCTTTGTTTGGCTTGATCTTCGGGTTGTTGGCCGATTTTGCCGGAGGTGCGGAGTGGTTTGGTATCACCCCTATTTTCTTTGTGTTGATTAGTTATATAGTGGGGTATCTGAAATATCGGTTTTGGCGATGCAGTTTATGGAATAGTCTGATTGCTGTTTCGATCTCGGTCTTTGTGCGTGATATCGTGACGATGCTGGTGCTTTTGCTTCGATACGATACGCAGACGATTCATATTCCAGGAGCTTTGTTAAAAATTGTTTTGCCTAAACTTTTGATGACTGTTGTGGCGGACGTTATCTTATATTTTATAATCAAAAAGATTTCTGTCAATAAAAAGTGGAGACGATATGATGAAATATATTACTAAGCGTCGACTGGCTTTTGTGGTGGTCGTTTTGTTTGTGGTGATTGCGCTGTTTATTGTTCGCCTGGTAAAGCTACAGTTGATTGACGGAGAAAAGTACTATGCGCAGTCGCAGTCTTCCGTGGTGTCGACTACCGTTGTCAAAGCACCTCGCGGTGATATCTTAGACCGGAATTGTCAGCCGATTGTTTGTAGTACAAAAGCAACGTCTGTAGTTCTCAATTTAACGTATATTTCCGATATCAATGAAACGGTTCAGAAAATGATTCGGCTGTTTGAATCTATTGAAGAACCTTATATCGATACGTTTCCGATTGCGATGAATGCAGATGGCTTGTATTTTTTGGAAGATGGATACGATCAAAATGCTTCTTTTAAATCTTATTTGGAAGGAAAAAAATTAAGCTTAACCAATTCGGCGCAGGAAATTGTTGATCGGTTGTGTGAAGTTTATAAATTAGATGCGCAAGATCGCGCTGAGGCGTTGAAAATCATTGGCGTTCGATATGAGATCGAGATGCGCAGTGTAAATTCTTTTTATACTTTTGCCGAAGATGTCAGCGTTGAAGCTGCTACGGCCGTTAAAGAAAACAGTTCACAATTGATTGGTGTTTATCTTGAAGTGCAGCCGGTCAGAGAATATACCGAGGAATATTTTGCTTCCCATATTATCGGAACAGTTGGTCGAATTTATGCAGACGAATATGAAACCCTGAAAAGTCAGGGATATGCAATGGACGATATTGTTGGAAAAGACGGTATTGAAAAAGTTTGTGAGAATTATCTGCGAGGAACCAACGGGTCTAAAAACACGATTTTGGATGTGACTGGAAATGTGGTGGACGTCATTGAAGATGTCCCCGCGCAGGCCGGGAACGATGTGATATTGACGATTGATAAAGATGCGCAGATGATTTTGGAGCAGGAGCTTAAAACGCTTTTAGAAAATTGTCGTAAGCAAAATGGTGAGGCGATTTCTGCTACAGCGGTGTTTATGGATGTGAATACCGGCGAAATTTTAGCTATGGAAAGTTATCCGACATATAATCTTGCAACGTATAATGCGGACTTTGCGGCTTTAAGTAAAGACGAAAGCAAACCATTGGTTAATCGTGCCATCTCAGGTTTATTTCCTCCAGGTTCTACGTTTAAAATGGTTACGGCTACTGCAGGTTTAGAGTCGGGAGTGATTTCCCGGTGGTCAACGCAGTATTGTACTGGTCGATATACGTATTATGCAGATTATCAGCCAACAGATTTCCATTCTAATGCACATAAAGAAGTGACTGTTGTTTCTGCCTTGATGCAATCTTGTAACTACTTTTTCTTTGATACCGGTCGGGTAATGGGCATTGATACACTCAATCAGTATGGTAAATTATATGGATTTGGCCAAAAAACGGGCATTGAGCTTCCCGGAGAAGCCAGTGGTATCCTTGCTGGAGCAGAATATCGACAGAGCATTGGCAAAGAATGGAATGCCGGCGAAACGTTATTGGCATCTGTTGGACAAAGTGATAATGCGGCCACCCCGTTGCAGTTAGCTAATTATGTAGCGTCTATTGCAAATAATGGAAAATCGTTTACTCCCCATATTATCAAGAGCGTACGAGATAAGGAGACCGGCGAGACTGTTTTTGAAACAGAGATTGCATATCGGGAATTGGGAATATCTCAAAGCACATTAGATACCTTACATCAGGGGATGATTGCTGTTGCAAATGAGCCGAAGGGAACTGCGTATTCGGCTTTTAAAGATTTTGATACGGTTCAGGTTGCGATCAAAACCGGTACTGCAGAGGTAACTACAGGGGTTCCGGACTCTCTGCTTGTTGGATATGCACCGGCGCAAGATCCTCAAATTGCTTTTTCGGTTGTCGTAGAACGTGGTGGCACGGGAACAACATCTTTTAATGCGCAGTTGGTAAAATCTGTATTAAAATATTATTTTTCAGAGCAGAACGCGTTTGATTCCATTGATTCAGATAATACATTACTGAGCTGAACGGAGGACAAAATGGAAAAGGTTTGGTTGTTTGCTTCCGGCAAGGGCGGCGTAGGGAAAACAACGGTTTGTTCCAATGTGGCCGTTTGTCTTGCCCGGCGCGGCAGACGCGTATTGGTAATTGATGCAGATATCTATCTGCGCAATACCGATATCGTTTTAGGATTGTCTGATATTGCTTTATTTGATGTTCAAGATGTCTATGAGCAATATGGGCAACTTCTTCTGTCTGAGCAGGAAAATGGTTTGCGTGCATCTCGTCCGCCTGTGGTGGATGCTCAAAAACAGATTGTGCAGCATCCCACATATTCCAATCTTTATTTTTTAGCAGCGCCTGCTGTATTGCGTGTAAAACAAGAGTTGTTGTATGCGTTTATTCTTCAGTTTGCTCGTTCGCAGGCGAATGTGTTTGACTATGTGTTGATTGATTGCCCTGCCGGGTTGTATGCGTTGACGGAGCATTTGGCGGATCGGCATGTAGGGGTATTAATTGTTACCACTCCGGAATTGCCGGCAATCCGAGATGCCGATCGGGTTCGTGAGGTCGTTGGCCAACGCGGAGTTCGGACATGTCGATTGATTGTAAATCGAGTTATTCCACGTTTGATTCGTCGAAAGAAAGCTCCTAATATTGATCGGATTATCGATTCCATCGGCGCGCAGTTGATTGGACTGGTTCCGGAAGTTCGAGATGCGGGAGCTTGTACATATAAAGGACGTATGTTATCAGAGAATATACACGGGGACGAATATTATGCATTTTGTAATATTGCCGCTCGTATCGAGGGTGAAGATGTCCCGCTTTACCGGTTTTGGTAACCGTGTGTTATATAAAAATGAAGTTTAACAGGAGGTTATGATATGAATATTGCGTTTATTGCACATGATAAGAAAAAGGAATTGATGGTACAGTTTTGTATCGCGTATTGCGGGATTCTTTCTAAACATAAACTTTGTGCTACGGCCGGAACCGGGAAAGCCATTGCCGAGGTTACAGGACTGGATATTTATCGTTTTATGAGCGGGGATTGCGGCGGCAATCAACAGGTTGCTTCAAGAATTTCTTATGACGAAATTGATTTGCTTTTGTTTTTCCGGGATTCTGCAACGCCGAAACCGACGCGGTTTGATGAAATTGATTTGTTAAGACTTTGCGATATGCATAATATTCCGGTCGCAACGAATATTGCCACGGCAGAAATTCTGGTCCGTGCCTTGGAACGGGGAGATTTGGATTGGCGCGAAATTTATCATGCCAATGCCAAACGGGCAGAGTTGTTTTAATTTTGACGAATGAATAGAGAACAGATAGGGGCATAGGTATGCAAAAAAAGGTTCAGCCGAGAATTCTTCCCGGCTTTATGGAGTTATTGCCGCAGGATCAGATTGTATTTAATCAGATGTATGACACGATTCGTCGTGTTTATGAGCGGTTTGGATTTTTGCCGTTAGATACACCGGTCATTGAGTTTTCGGACGTATTGTTGGCAAAAGCCGGAGGAGAAACGGAGAAGCAGATTTATCGGTTTCAGAAAGGCGATACCGATCTGTCGCTGCGGTTTGATTTAACGGTGCCGTTGGCGCGGTATGTTGCGCAGCGTTATAATGATCTGGTTTTTCCGTTTAAACGTTATCAGATGAGCAAAGTTTTTCGGGGTGAGCGTCCGCAAAAAGGTCGGTTTCGTGAGTTTTATCAATGTGATATTGATATTATCGGCAACGAGAAGTTGGATTTGTATTATGATGCCGAAATGCCGGCCGTTATTTACCATGTTTTTAAAGAGTTGAATATCGGAGATTTTACAATTCGGCTGAATAATCGAAAAATTTTAAACGGCTTTTTCTCCCAGCTGGGGCTATCGGAACGCGCGGGTGATATTTTGCGTGTGATTGATAAATTGGAAAAAATCGGTGCACAGGCTGTTTCTGAAGAATTGCTTGATCTTGGCGTTTCGGAGTCCGGTATCGAGCAAATATTGAACTTCGTGATGTTAAACGGGTCGAATACTGAGATTTTAACACAGCTTCAGAGCCTTTCGGATGATGTTGTCTTTGCTGAAGGGGTTGCGGAATTGCAAACTGTGATTACCGCTTTGGGTCAGTTTGGGATTCCTGAACAAAATTATAAGATTGATTTGACCATTGCACGGGGGCTGGATTATTATACCGGTACCGTATATGAGACCATGCTCAACGATTATCCGAAGTTGGGCAGTATTTGTTCCGGCGGCCGGTACGATAATCTGACCGGATATTATACGGATCAGCATTTGCCGGGAATCGGCATTTCTATCGGATTGACTCGTCTTTATTTTCAGCTGCGTGAAGCGGGTATTTTGCCTTCGGGCGGTAAAAAGAGTTTGACTCAAGTGCTGGTTGTGGCTTTAGACCGTGAACAGGTTCCGTATGCTTTACGGGTGGCAGGCGTTTTGCGTGATGCCAATATTGTTACGGATATTTATTTTTCTGACAAAGGCATGAAACAAAAAATGAAATATGCCGATCGGTCTGGCATTCCGTACGCTGCCATTATCGGTACCGATGAAGCGGCTGCAGGAACCGTTATGCTGAAAAATATGCAGACCGGAGAACAGCAGGCGATCGATATCGATTCGATTGCGCAGGCTGTTCGGTAATCGTTGATAAAAAGGAATTCATAAAGTTTTGACATAATTTTTTTGTGAAATAAGGGAAAACATATTGTATAATAAAAGGAGTAATATCAATGCAGAAGTTTGAAACGCTGATACATAAAAGAACCGATTATTGCACTCGTTTTGGCCCCTCTGATATCGGACGTGAAATTACGGTGTGCGGCTGGGTGCAGCGCCGTCGTGTGTTGGGCGGTCTGATTTTTGTGGATTTGCGTGACCGAACCGGAATTTTGCAGTTGAATTTTGATGCTGCCAGAGATCAGGAATTGTTTGATAAAGCGTACACGCTGCGCTCTGAGGACTGCATTTGCGCAACCGGAATTGTTTGTGGCCGCGGAGAGGGTGCGGTGAATCCGGATATGGTAACCGGAGAGATTGAGCTTGCTGTTGCCGAATTGCAGATTTTATCTAAATCGCAAACACCGCCTTTTGAGATTGCAGAAAATTCAACGGTTAATGAAGAACTGCGATTGAAATACCGGTATCTGGACCTTCGTCGTCCGGACGCACAGGCTCCTATTTTGTTGCGTTCCAAGCTTGCTTCGATTGCAAGAAATTATTTCTTAAATAACGATTTTATTGAAATCGAAACGCCGAATTTGATTCGGTCCACGCCGGAGGGCGCACGGGACTATTTGGTTCCCAGCCGAGTTCATGCCGGTAAATTTTATGCGTTGCCTCAATCTCCTCAGCTTTATAAACAGTTATTGATGGTTGCCGGATTTGATCGGTATATGCAGATTGCGCGCTGTTTCCGGGATGAGGATTTGCGTGCCGACCGTCAGCCGGAATTTACGCAGATTGACTTGGAAATGTCTTTTGTAGATGTAGATGACGTCATTAGTATGAATGAGGGCTTCATTCAGACAGCGTTCCGTGAATTGCTTGGCATTGAGTTGCCGTTGCCGTTGCCTCGTCTTACTTATGCCGAGGCAATGCGTCGATTTGGTTCAGATAAGCCGGATACTCGTTTCGGATATGAGTTAAACGACGTGTCTGAGGTTGTAAAAGATTTCGGATTTAAGGTATTTCATGATGCTGTCGAAAACGGCGGAAGCGTGCGCGCAATTGTTATTGAAAACAGTGCGGATCAGTTCCCTCGTCGTGAGATTGACGCTTTGACGGAGTTTGTTAAAACTTATCGGGCAAAAGGCCTTGCGTGGCTGAAGATGGGAGAGCAGATGACCTCCAGCTTTGCCAAATTTTTATCTGAAGCGGAATTGGATGCGCTGTGTCAGGCTTTGCAGTTGAAGCAGGGTGATGTTGCTTTCTTTGTTGCCGATCGCGATTCTGTAGTGTTTGATGCATTGGGAGCATTGCGCTGCCATATTGCTAAAAAATTAAATCAGATTCCCAATGATCCCAGCAAGCCGCTGGATATGTACCACCTTTTGTGGGTTACGGAATTTCCGTTGTTGGAATATGATGAGGAAGAGCAGCGGTATGTGGCCAAGCATCATCCGTTTACCTCGCCTATGTTTGAAGATATCGAGTTGTTGGATACGCAGCCGGGAAAAGTCCGTGCCAAGGCATACGACTTAGTTATCAATGGTATGGAAGCCGGAGGCGGTTCGATTCGAATTTATAATTCGGAATTGCAGGAGAAAATGTTTGAGACGCTTGGCTTTACAAAAGAAAGCGCGGAAGAACAGTTCGGCTTTTTGATCAATGCTTTCCGGTATGGCGTGCCTCCTCACGGCGGTATGGCGTATGGGTTTGACCGTTTAGCCATGATTTTTGCAGGAAGAAACAGTATTAAGGACGTTATCGCTTTTCCGAAAGTGCAAAATGCATCAGATTTGATGTCAAATTGTCCGGATATTGTGGACGAAAAACAGCTGCGTGAATTGCATATTGGCGTCACGCAAACAGAGACGGAATAAAAAGATAAGGTAGGTTGTATCATGATACGGGTCAATAGGTTGACAAAGCGTTATGGCACGAATATAGCCGTCAATCAGGTCGGATTTGAGGTCGGCAGAGGTGAAATTGTCGGTTTACTGGGACCGAATGGTGCCGGAAAAACGACGATTATGAATATTCTGACCGGATATATTTCCACCTCGGAGGGAACGGCCCGTATCGGTGGATACGATGTTTTAGAGGCGCCGGACAAGGTAAAAGCGCTGATCGGATATTTGCCGGAAGTTCCTCCGCTGTATCCGGATATGACGGTTTCAGAGTATTTGTCTTTTGTTTATGATTTAAAAAAGTGTAAATTAAAAAAAGAGCCGCATTTGGAAGAAGTGCAGACGGTTACAAAATTACAGGATGTTTCCGGACGGTTGATTCGAAACCTTTCTAAAGGATATAAACAGCGTGTCGGATTAGCGCAGGCTTTGGTGGGGAATCCGCCTATTTTAATTTTGGATGAACCTACTGTTGGTTTGGACCCCCGAGAGATTAAAGAGATCCGCGGCTTGATTAAGCGGCTTGGCGCTACTCATACGATCTTGCTCAGCTCTCACATTTTGACGGAAATTCAGGCCATTTGTCAACGAGTGTTGATTATTAACGGCGGCTATCTTGTTCGGGACGAGTTGACTGAAGATTTGCTGAACGAGGCGACGACGTCCAATCGATTTGCCGTGCGCTTAGTTGCTCCCAAAGAAGAAGCGCTTCGCTTATTGCCTGCTCTGGAAGGCGTGGCATCCGTAGAGTTTGTCGGGACCTATGAGAAGGGAACGATAGACCTCATCATTACGGTTAAAGAAGGTGCGGATATCCGCCGGACGTTATTTGATTTTTGTGCCAAGCATTCATGGTATATTTTGATGATTACGCCGTTAGGAATTTCTTTGGAAGACGTGTTTATCCAACTAACCGGAGGCTCGCCGATTGAACAGGCCCGGGCGTTAGCAGAGCGCCGCCGGCGTCTTGCTGCGTCAAAGAAAGAAGAAAATCAGCAGAAAGGGGACCAATAATGGGTGCTGTTTACAGACGAGAGTTACTGTCATATTTTAAAAATCCGATTGGATATTTTGTCATTGGTGTTTATGCGCTGTTAAGCGGGGTTCTGTTTGTGGTATCCACGTTTGGCCAGTCTACCAGTTCTATGGGCGGATATTTCAGCAGCCGTTGGTTTTATTTTATCAATTTAGCGGTTGTGGTTATGTTTTCTTTTAAATTTTTCAGTGAAGAAAAAAAGAATCGAACTGATCAGCTTTTATTAACCTCGCCGGTTTCGATCCCTGCCTTGGTTTTTGGTAAATTTTTCAGCGCTAGTTTTATTTTTGTTTGTCTGACGCTGATCAATGTAATATACGCGGTAATTATCAGTGTATTCGGTCAGTTATATGCAGGGGATTTTCTGGTTCAGATGATCGGCACGGTTTTCATCGGAATCGCCATGATCAGTGTTGCCGTTTTTTTGTCAAGCTGTACCGAAAGCCAGATTGGCACCGTTTCTGCGACCTTTGCGGTTTTGGGTATGATGGTGGTGGTCGATGCGGTTTTGAATTATTTGCCAAACTGGTTGGCATCGGTGCTGAGCAGTTTGTCCCTGTACACAAAATTCAGTGATTTTTCGATGGGTATTTTCAGCCTGTTTCCCACTATTTATTATCTTTCTGTCACCGGCGTCTTTTTGTTTTTAACCGTTCGGATGATCGAAAAACGCAGATGGGCGTAGGGGGTGATGTCGATGAATAGAAAATGGAAGCATGGAGCCACCGCAACCGTTTCTGTGGTAATTGTGTTGGTGATTGCGATCTTTTTAAATGTAACGCTTTCCGTGTTAGACGGCGTTTTTGACTTGTCTGTCGATTTTTCCTCTTCGCAAATGACCGCCATCGATGATATCTCCAAATCGATTTTAGAGCAGTTGGATAAAGATATTGAAATCATTATCAACGGTAAAGAGGAAGATTTTAAATCTCAGGGTTTTGTACAAGTACAGGCCGAACAGACTTCTGAGACTTCATCAGAGACCTCTTCGTCACAGACAAAAGCGATTTCTTCAAAACGATATATTTATGAATTAACAGACAGTTTTCGCAAAAACAGTGACCGCATTACCGTTCACTATGTAGACACCCGTTATAATCCCGGATTTTTTAAAGATCGTGGGATTACCTTGCAGGACGATACAGTCATTACAGTATATTGTCCGGAAACGCGGCGTTACTTTTTCATTGAAGAAGGCGTATTCGAATACAGTCAGTATGTTGGGCTGGAACGCCGGATTGACGCCGGAATCCGCTCGGTTTCTAAAGATGATATTCGAACGATTGGTGTGATTACCGGTCATAATGAAAAAACATCCGAGCGTCTTGTTGAGTTATTGGTCAACAATGCTTATACGGTAAATTTCATTGATTTAACGACTGAAACCGATTTAAAGAACAGTGCAGATATTCTTGTGATTGCCAATCCGACGATTTCTTATTCTGCTGATGATATTAAAAAATTGCGGGATTTTTTATATAATGACGGCAATTATGGGAAAAGTTTGATGGTTTTTGCCGATACCGACATGCCTCAAAACGAGCGATTAGAAGAATTTCTTGAGGTGGAATGGGGCCTTCGACTGGAAGATAAGGTGGTTATCGATAAAGACAATACGATAACTGCAACCGCAGTGGAAGATTCTTATATGAAAGTAGGGTATTTTGATTCGGAGATGTCGCGGAATTTGGCTGGGGATTTATATGATAAAAACAATACCTTGGCTGTTCCTGTCGGCAAGTTGCGCCAGGTCTCTGCCGCTTTTGAGAGCAAGGATGGCATACAGGTTCGGCGGTTACTGAGTACGTTGAGTCAAAATGCTTTTTCTAAACAGATCGGATCTGTTGTGATTGATTCTACAGATTTATCTTCCATACAAAAAACGGCCGAAGATGAAAGTGGACAACTTGTTGTTGGTGCGATTTCCTATATCCAGCGCTCTTCGGATACCGAGGATCAGTATGGTTTGACTTCGTCATCGGTGTCGTTGTTTGGTACGACCTGTTTTATGGATGATAATTCTGTACTAAATGTTACGGGGAATACCTCCGCTACGGCGGAGTATATGCTGAATAGTTTACGTTATCTTTCTCACGATGAAACATTTGTAAATATCACCGCTCAGTCGTTATTGTCCGGGGTATTGGAAGTGGAAGACAATATCGTGAAAGCCGTCAGCATTGTTTGTATTGCTGTGATTCCCATTATTTGCGGAGTCATTTGTGTGGCGGTGTGGATAAGGAGGAAGAACCTTTAAATGAATAAAACGATAAAATGGATTGTAATCGGATGCGTGGTTGCGTTATTGTGTATTGCGGCTTTTTTTATCGTGCAGCTTATTCCGAAGCCGGAGCCTTTGCCCGAAGATAGCGGAGTTGGGGAAGATTATGTACGGGACGGACAGAGTATTTATACTGTAGCTGCCGCCAATGTAGATTCGGTAGCGGTTTGGAATGAGAACGATACCTTTTCTGTACGGTTAGGTGAGAATGGAAATGCTGTAATCGTCGGCCGAGAGGGTGTTCCGTTATTAACGGCTTCTGTAAACGGATTGTATGAGAGTGTGCAGAATATTCGAGTGGAGTCCGTGATTGCTTCCAATGTGCAGGATCTTTCGGATTACGGCCTGCAGGAACCTCAGGCGACTTTGACGGTTCACAAAATAGGTAGCAATGCAGATGATGTCTTTTATTTAGGAGACAAAACGCCGGATGGAGACGCTTATTATTTTTGCAAGTCCGACAGTCGGGACGTGTTTGCGGTTAGTACTTATTTTGCCGAGCGGTTGTTAAAGACACGGTCTGATTATTATTCGGCTGTAATATCTGCTGCGTATGCCGAGGAAGATTTTGTCAGCCTGGGTATTGAATATCTCAATGCGGAGAATAATATCTTTGTGCGGATGTGTACGCAGGAAGAAATCGACAGTAAACAGTATGAAAGTACGATGATCATGACGTCTCCGTTTACGAACGGGGCCGACTCCGATACGATTCGTGCCGATGTTGCGACAGTTCGCAACCTGAATGCAACACGGATTGTAGATGATGATCCTGCTGATTTATCGGTATATGGCCTGGATCAGCCGATTGTTGTGAAGATTACGGTTGATATTGATAAAACACAGGCATTAATTGATAATATCACAAATACTTATTATGATCCGTCTGCAGAGGATGGAGACGTTGAAACGGTTACAATGACCTACAGGGTCGGCAGTAAAGGCGATAACGAACGGTACGTTATGTACGGCGATGCGAATGTTGTATATGCGGTAGAATCCAGTTGCTTTGATTTTGCCGAGCAGCCTGTAGACCATTTTTGCCAGCGTTTGATTTCCATTCGGTATCTGAAAGATCTGGATTATTTTACTATAGAGCGCGACGGCGTATCGTACCGGATCGATGTTTCCGTGACGACAGAGGACGATAAGACCACGTATGCCGGATCGTATCAAGGGCGTACGTTAGACGGCCCGTCTATGCAAAATCTGTACAAGCAGATTATCGGTTTAAGTAATTACGGAATGGGTGAGGATCCGTTAACAGAGCCTATGATGACAATTGTCTTGCACGGAAAAGACGGCGTGGAGACGAAGATGGAATTTTTGCCGATCAACGAGGATGAACTATATGCCTTTGCCCGGATTGACGGCGGCGGACGCTTTTTGATCTTAACGTCCAAGTTAGATATCATCTGGCAAAATACACAGACACTGATTACCGGAGGAAAGGTGTCTGCATAAAGGTTATGCAACATATTGAAAAGAGGTAATATGTATGAAAATTATTTTAAAAGACGGCAGTCAGATTGAGGTGCCTCAGAAAAGCAGCGCTTATGATTGTGCGATGCAGATTTCTGCCGGATTAGCGCGTAATGCGCTGGCTTGCGAAATCAATGGGGTTGTTCGGGAACTGACCACGGTTTTGCAAGACGGAGATCAATTAAATCTGTTGACTTTTTCGGATAAAAAAGGAAAAGAAGTTTTTTGGCATACCAGTTCTCATGTATTAGCACAGGCAGTAAAAAGATTGTACCCTGAAACAAAACTGACCATTGGCCCGGCGATTGAAAACGGTTTTTATTATGATTTTGACAGTTCCATCAGTTTTACACCTGAAATTTTACAGCAAATTGAAGCGGAAATGAAAAAAATTGTCAAAGAAGGATATCGTGTAGAACGGTTTGAACTTTCGCGTGAACAGGCCTTGCAGCAGGAAAAAGATGAGCCTTATAAAATGGAGTTGATCCAGGAATTGCCGCAGGATGAAACGATCAGCTTTTATAAGCAGGGTGAATTTACTGATCTTTGTGCCGGTCCGCATTTATACGATGTGTCCAAGATCAAAGCAATCAAATTAACGCAATGCACCGGTGCTTATTGGCGCGGCGATGCGAAAAATAAAATGTTGCAGCGGATTTACGGGATTTCTTTTTTGAAAGCAAGTGACTTGGACGAATATTTGAAGCAAATGGAGGAAGCCCGTAAGCGCGATCATAATAAATTAGGCCGGGAATTGGAACTGTTTACCACTTCTGAAGTAATTGGTCAGGGTTTGCCGATTCTTCTGCCGAAAGGTGCGCGCATTATCCAAATTTTGCAGCGGTTTGTAGAAGATGAGGAGCAAAAGCGCGGCTGGTTGTTGACGAAGACTCCCTATATGGCCAAGAGTGATTTGTATAAAATTTCCGGCCACTGGGATCACTATCAGGATTCCATGTTTGTGTTGGGAGATGAAGAAAAAGACAAGGAAGTTTTTGCTCTTCGGCCGATGACCTGTCCGTTCCAGTATCAGGCATATCTGAATCGTAATCGTTCTTATAGGGATTTGCCGTTGCGGTATAACGAAACGTCTACGCTGTTTCGTAATGAAGCGTCCGGAGAGATGCACGGATTGATTCGTGTGCGGCAGTTTACGATTTCAGAAGGGCATTTGATGTGCACGCCCGAGCAATTGGAGCAAGAGTTCAAAGGCTGCTTGGAACTGGCTATTTATATGTTAAAAACGCTCGGTCTTTATGAAGATGTCAGCTATCGGTTTTCGAAATGGGATCCGGAAGACCGGGAAAAATATATCGGAACTCCGGAACAATGGGATGAAGCTCAGGGCATTATGCAGAAGATTCTCGACCATTTAGGCCTTGATTATGAAATCGGTGTCGGAGAGGCAGCTTTTTATGGCCCTAAATTGGATATTCAGATTCGGAATGTATACGGCAAGGAAGACACATTGATCACCATCCAGATTGACCAATTGTTGGCTGAAAATTTCGGAATGGAGTATGTGGACCGCGACGGAGAGAAAAAACATCCCTATATTATTCACAGAACCTCTATTGGCTGTTACGAGCGTACGCTTGCGTTATTGATTGAAAAATATGCAGGTGCGTTTCCGACCTGGCTGGCTCCGGTACAAGTTAAGGTTCTTCCGATTTCCGACAAGTATGTAGAGTATGCTTCACAAATACAGCAAAAATTGTTTGATGCCGGAATCCGGGCAGAAATCGACGACCGAGCAGAGAAGATCGGATATAAAATCCGTGAGGCACAGCTGCAGAAAATTCCGTTTATGCTGATTGCGGGAGAAAAAGAACAGACGGAATCTACCGTCAGTGTTCGTGCTCGCCGGGACGGCGATGTTGGTTCGATGAAATTGGATGAATTTTTGAACATGATTCAAAAACGGATTGAAACCAAAGAATTAGATTAATAAAGGAAAATATCGGGGCGCTGTAATATGGTAGCCCCGATATTTTTATCTTATATTTCTATTCTGTTAATAATGATGTTTGGCTTGACTGTTTGTCAAGATGAAGCGAAGATTCCATTTATTTTTACAAGAAAAAAGGCAGCCAGTTGCTGCCTTTTTCTTATAGGATAATACAAATCAGTCCGCCGCTGCCTTCGTTGATGATTTTTTCCAGTGTCTGGTGGACTTTGTCTCTTGCATCGTCGGGCATTTTGCTGAGTTTGGTGTGAAGACCTTCATTGACAAGTTCATGCAGTGTTTTTCCAAAAATATTGCTTTCCCAGATCTTTTTCGGATCATCTTCAAATTCTGTCAGCAAAAAGCGAACCAGATCTTCCGATTGTTTTTCACTGCCCACAATCGGAGAAACTTCGGTTTGGATGTCTGCTTTAATAATATGATAAGACGGAGCCGATGCTTTGAGCCGTACGCCGAACCGGGAACCCTGTCTGACAATTTGAGGTTCTTCCAGAGACAGTTCGTCAATGCCCGGTGTTACGATTCCGTATCCTTTGGCTTCTGCTTCTTTCATTGCGTCAGCAAAGCGGTCATACATTTGTTTGGAGGCAGATAATGTGGTGATTAAATGGATTAAATCTCCGTCATTTTCTAACTGTACGCCTGTATTTTCGGCAATAACCCGATAAAATAGTGTTTGTGGGATATCGATTTCTACATCAGCGCATCCCGTACCTAAATCGATTCCTGTTACTTTTGTTTCATAAATAAATTCATTTTCATTTAGTTTTTGGGCCATTTCTTGGATTTGTTTAATACGTTCCAGTTTGCAGGCACATTGTTCGATATCATTATAGACAGACTGTTTGAGCCAATGCGTATCGTCTAACGAGTTTACCCAAGCCGGGATATTGATATTGATCTGGCTGATATTGAATTCATATAATACTTTACGCAAAACATCTTTAATTTCATTTTCGCCAATGCTGATGCAGTCAATGGGAATGACCGTTACATCATATTCTTCAGCCATCTTTTGTGCCAGATTCCGGGCATGATCAGAGTTTGGCTCGGTCGTGTTGAGTAAAACGGCAAACGGCTTTTTGATTTGTTTCAGTTCTCCGATGACGCGGCGTTCTGCGTCAAGATAGTCTTCTCTCGGTATTTCTCCAATAGAGCCGTCTGTTGTGATAACAAGTCCGATGGTCGAATGTTCCGTAATTACTTTTTGAGTTCCGATTTCTGCAGCCATATTAAAGGGTACTTGTTCTTCAAACCAGGGCGTCATGACCATTCTCGGACAATCATTTTCAATATACCCCAATGCACTGGGAACAATATACCCTACACAATCAATAAGACGAACAGACATACCGATATTTTGATCTAATGTAATATGTACCGCTTCGTTTGGAATGAATTTAGGCTCGGTTGTCATAATGGTTCGTCCGGCTGCCGACTGCGGTAATTCGTCTGTTGCGCGATCGCGTTTGAATTCTCCATCTATATTGGGAATTACAAGCGTTTCCATAAATTTTTTAATAAAAGTAGATTTTCCGGTTCGGACAGGCCCGACAATTCCGATATAAATATCTCCGCCTGTCCGTTCGGCAATATCTCTGTATATGTTTGTATCTGCCATAGCCATTCTCCTTTGTGCATTTTTCTGTTATTCATATGTATGAGCGCATTTTATGAAATATGCGTTTGTTTTTATAAACAATTTGGTTTCGATCAAAAGAAAAAGGATGCCAGATATTTATGGCATCCTTTTTCTGCTAGTCTTCGTTCAGTTCTCTTGAATAATCTTCCCGAAACAGTAGTGAAATAGACCATAGGCCCGCTAAACCGACTAATGTGTATATGATTCTTGCTGCGACGCTTGCCGCTCCTCCACATATCCAAGCAACGGTATCAAAAGCGAAAATACCTACGCCTCCCCAGTTAAGGGCTCCGATTATTACCAGAACAAGAGCGATCTTGTCTATAATTTTCATCATTCTATTACACCTTTCCAAGGAAAAATGCATGATAAGATTTCTTATCACATTCCTATTGTGTCCGAAGAATAATTTTTTTATACATCAGACTGAAAAAATATTTTTTATTTTCAAAAATGCAGGAATGTTGATAACATAATTCATAATAGGCGTTTAATAGTATGTTTTTTCTGTTAAATTTGCAGGATTTTATGTAAAAGTTTTAAAAATGAAGAGTTTAATATTGACAGATATCTTCTTTTTTGCTATACTGTTAAGGAAAAGGGAGGAGATCGGTTTGTTGGAATTTAATAAAAAGAGTAATGTGCTGGAAGAAGAGACTTATCGATACACACTTCAGGATGTTGCGGAGCCGAATTTATACCGGGATATTTATCCGTATACCGAAGTGCCCAGAACTGTGTTTAATCATCGTCGGGTCCCAATGCATATGCCGGAGCATATTTGGATTACAGATACGACTTTTCGAGACGGACAGCAATCTCGAAGTCCTTATACGGTTGAGCAGATTGTTGATATTTATAAAATGTTGCATCGACTTGGCGGAGAAAAAGGCCTGATTCGGCAGACGGAATTTTTTGTTTATAGTGAAAAAGATCGTGAAGCGTTATATCGTTGCCAGGAATTAGGCTATCAATTTCCTGAAATTACAACATGGATTCGGGCAAGTAAAAAAGATTTTCAACTGGTAAAAGATATTGGAATTCGTGAAACAGGAATTTTAGTCAGTTGTTCAGACTATCACATTTTCCATAAATTAAAAATGACACGTCGTCAGGCGATGGAACATTATCTGGGCGTTGTGCAGGATGCGATTGATGCGGGATTGAGTCCGAGATGTCATTTTGAAGATATCACGCGTGCGGATTTTTATGGTTTTGTCGTTCCGTTTATCAACGAATTGATGGAAATTTATAAACAATCCGGTATTCCAGTCAAGATTCGTGCATGCGATACGATGGGGTACGGTTTGCCGTATTCTGAAGTTTCTCCGCCACGGTCTGTTCCAGGGATTATTTATGGCATTCAGCACCTTTCGAATGTTCCGTCTGAATTGCTTGAGTGGCACGGACATAACGATTTTTATAAAGGTGTAGCCAATGCCGCAACTGCATGGCTTTTCGGAGCCAGTGCCGTAAACTGTTCTTTGTTTGGTATCGGAGAAAGAACCGGCAATGTTCCGCTGGAAGCGATGGTGATGGAATACATATCATTGCGTGGTACTGCAGATGGAATGGATACTACTGTAATTACAGAACTTGCGGATTATTATCGCAAGAAAATCGGTTATGAAATCCCGCCCATGACGCCGTTTGTCGGGGAAAGTTTTAACGTAACCCGAGCAGGAATTCATGCAGACGGGTTGTTAAAAGATGAGGAAATTTATAATATTTTTGATACGGGAAAAATCTTAAATAAGCCGGCTAATGTTGCCGTCAGCAATGTATCCGGGCTTGCCGGAATTGCTTTTTGGATCAACAATTATCTAAATTTAAAAGGCGATATGCGCGTGGATAAAAAGTCTGATTTGGTTGTTCGGATCAAAGAGTGGGTGGATGCTGAATATGCCTCCGGCCGTCAGACGATTATCAGTGACGGCGAATTAAAAGCATTGATTCAACAATATCAACCGCAATTATTGCAGGATTGATTGGAAATAATTGGGAACAATACTTTGCTAAATAAGGGATTTTTTGAAAAACAATTGATTTTTCAGGTTATTTGTGGTACAATAGTCATAGATATTCTGAAAAGAGGGTTGTTTATGAAAAATATCCGTAAATATATTGGATCTGTTTCCGTCTTTTTGGCATGCCTGATAGGCCTTTTCCCTGTAACAGCTTTTGCTGAAGGTTTTGCAACTCCTCAAACAAATGATTATATGGTGTATATTTACGTTATTGTTGCAGGTGTTGCACTGATTGCATTGCTTGCTGTTATTATTACGATGATTGTTCGGAATGCAAAACGGAAATCCGGTTCGTCAGATAATTCAAAGAAAGAATAAGCAGGCTATATATTAGTTGCTTGTAATAAGTGAATTGCTGCCAAGAAGTTTATACAAGTGTTAAAAAGCGTTCTTTTTGTTGTAAAAAAACAAAAAGAATGCTTTTTTATGGAATGTGTTTTTTCGGGCTATTTAATGTGTTTTTTCATTTTTTTATGTGTTATGAAATTGTTTCATTTTATTGCATTTTTTTTATGCTTTATGTATTGCAATCTTGACGATAATGTTGTATAATGATTATATCTGTTATAGTATATTTAAACATTTTTTATATAAGTTTTTATGAAAATGTGAGGAGAGTAGTGTTAATGAGGAACGGACTGAAACGTTTTATTGCGGGAGCAGCGGCGGCAGCGATTTCTGTATCGATCTTTGCCTCCATATCTTTTGCTATTTCCGCAGAAGAAACAGATTTGACAACAAACATTCTTGATTACAGCAGTTTAAACACTGTCAGCCTTGGCGAGACCGGGTACATAGATGTAGATGACGACGGCTTTGTTGTAAATTTAGATGGCTCAAAGTCAAGTATCAGTTTCTTCGGAGTAGATTATTCGCTCTCCTCTAACGGTTTACCCACCACAGATGAACAACTAAGTCAGATGCTCGGTGAATTGTCTCGGCATGGAGTAAATTTAATCCGGCTGCAAGATTGCTATTCTTATTTTATGTTATCGGCTAACGAGTTAGATGAGAACAAGATGGTTCTTTTTGATCGTTTCTTAGCTGCTCTTCGGGACCATGGGATGTATGTGGAATTGGATATGTTCACACAGGCCTCGTTAGGCGCGAACGGAATTGCGATGCTGATTGATGATACCGTTATCGCAAGAGCTGAACGGTTTTTTAAGCGGTTTTTAGATCGAGTGAATACAGTAAATGGCCAATATTATGCAACGGATACGGTGATTGCTTTTATAAAATATGTATCGGATTCATCGATTGGATGGATTGCATCCGGGGATGATGTTTCGGCTTATAGTGCAGCTTTGCAGCCTTTATTCAATAAGTGGCTGCTTGAAAAGTATGATGATCGAGTAGCCTTGAATATTGCTTGGAAAAATGCAGATGGATCTGCTGTATTAGGTGCTGACGAAGATCCTGAAAAGGGAACTGTTGCAATTGGTTCTTTTGCCGTTGGCGGAGAATTGACTGTTCCGCAAGACACTACGGGATATATCAGAACTGCTGATTTTTATGCTTTTTTATGTGAATATGCTCAAACTAAATTTGATGAGTTAGTTGCCTATTGTCGGTCTTTGGGGTATCGGTCTCCGGTTATTTGTTCGGATACGTCTATTGGGCCGATCAGCACGGAATTAAGTGCGTTGGGCGGGGTTTCCGCAAAGAATATTACTTATACTTCAGATATGACGGTACAAACGGCTATGCAGCAGGCGGTTACAGGGGCTGTTAGCGGGATGCCGTATATTGTCTCTTGGGATTTATCGGCTGATTTGCCAGCAAAGACGGATTTATTTACAAAATTGGTTTCATATTCTTCGATGCAGGGATTTGATGCGTTTATTGTTGGCGATTATAGTTTAAATGATACCGCCGGAGTTTATAATGTAAAAAATGATACGAATATATGGCCTCAATCCGGTTTGATGGCAACTATTTTCCGGTATCATTTTGTAAAAGAAGCGCAGAACCAGGTCGAAGTTGTATACGATCGGTATGGAAAGATGATGGAAAAGGGCATGTTTGGGAGTGCCGGATCTCCTGCCGCGTTAATATCCAAAGTCGGTTTTTCTTATATGGATACGGAATACGATGGAAATGGCGATATTGTAATTGCTTCTGGAAATAGCGCCAGCGGTATTTATGAAGAAGCAAAAACAGCTATTGTTCAGTCTTATGAGGATTTCACATCACCGGCGTTTTATGATACCAAAAAGGAATCCTGGTATAATCGGCAAGGCTTATTATCCGCTATCGACAGTTTTGATATTGAGGGAAAAGAAGTTTATATCGGAGAAGGCAAGGCGATCTTGCCTACAGGTATGATCGAGTCTGTGTCTGAATACACCTCTGTGCTTCGCACACTGGGTGATTTTGATGATACGATGGGCGCCGTAGGGGATACGATTGTTTCGGATACAAATCAAGTAACCTATAATCTACAAACTGATTCTATGGTAGTCGATGGAAATCGTGTTAGTATCTTCTCTGGAGATCTTTCCGGAGACCTGAGCACTGAAAATATTTCTATTTCCGGTTTTAGCGGACGTGGAACGATTGTGGTATATGGGTTAGGCGAAGGTGTTTCTTCGGAGACGGCAAGCGAATTTCAAATTTATGCTGTAGATGAGAATGGAAATCCCGGATTGACCGGTGAGGTTCGTATTAAACGAGCGGATTCAACGATTTCTGCTTATAAAGTTGGTGCAGATGGAATCGTTACTTCAGATGCGTTGGAGAGTAATAGTGATGATGCTGCTGATTTATTGACTATCCGTCTGGACGGATCCAATGCATACTATATGGCCCGTATTGCGGATGTGGATTTGGACGCGTCTTTGGAAGGTTATGATATCGAGGCTCCTTTCCCTGATCGCTCTATGATCATGGTTATCATCTTTGTCCCTGGTATTATTATTTTGGTAATAGCTTATCTGATATTGCTTTATATGGATAATCGAAAGGTTAAGCACGAGGCCGCGCTCCGTAAGGCAACGCTTGAGAAGAAGATGAAACAGCGCTCTTTCCATGTTCAAACATTCCAGCGTGCGGTTGAAAAGGAAGATACGACGAATACGGTCTTGTTAAATTCTGGAAAACGTGCGAAGTATGAAGTTTACGATCCGCAAGAAGAAGAGAACGTGGATCCGAAGTGGCGCTTTAATGTAGAATGGACACCCGCTCCGGAACAACGAGTTATTCGTATTACGAAAGAGCAGGAAGAGCAAGTTCTTGCACATAATGAACAGCTTGAAAAGGAAACGGCTGAAAAAGAAAATGCAGAAAAGGCTACAGCAAGTGCAGAATCTGCAGACTCTAATTCAAAGCTGAATTCTAAAAATGATTCTGAAAAACAGGATAAGAAAAAGAAAAAATAAAAAGTAAACAGAGCAGCTCTGAAATCAGAGCTGCTCTGATATTAGGAGTCTTTACTGTTATGAAATGGAAAATGTCTTATTTGGTTTATGTGGTTCCCATTGCTGTTTCTGTTTTGATTACAATTATTTCGTGTCTAGCGGCATCTTCCGGTATCTCACAGTTTTTAATTTTTGTATCAGTGATTTTAAGCAGTATTGTGTATAGTATCTGGTTTGTCGTGCAGTCTTTATTGCTTCGACCGTTTCGACCTCGATCCATCATCATTATGCTGGCCGTGAACGTGTTGAGCGTTTTAGGGTGTTGTATTCCATTTATCATTTCTTATACCTGGGAAGAATTTATGAATGGTGATCCTTTCCTGATCCTTTCTGCCATGCTGATTCTTAGTATGGGCATTACAGGAATTGGCGGCGTTGTGGTTTGGATTTATAAAAAGATTTTTGATCGTACATAATCGTTATTATTATATAAAGAAAACAGCAGGATTTCACCTGCTGTTTTTTAGTATTAAATACTGATTATCAACCTAAAGCTTTCCAATAAAATAACGATTTTAGGAGCATGCACTTTACTTTTTAATAAATAAAACGTTTCTTAATGAATAACTTCGAGTATTAAACAAACTAAGCTTCAGTTTGAGGTAGATGTTTTTTCCATGTTCCTGCAGCATAAAATACTAAGGCTACAATCATACCCAATACCCAACCAATTGGCCATGATAACCATACGCCTACTTCATTTAATCCGGTGCCTAAGGCTAAGACATATGAGATGCCGACACGTAGGATAAGATCGGTAAACGTAGATGCTGTAAAGGCCCAGACGCAGGATGCTCCGCGCAGAACCCCGTCTGTCATTACTTTGATACTGACAATGGGATAAAAAGGTGTAACAATGAATAAATATTGTTTGGCTACTTCAATAGCTGCTTGACCATCAGACTGGTTCATGAACAATCCGGACATCGTTCCGCCAAAACCAATGAAAGCAATCATAAACGGAATTGCAACACAAGCCGCAAGCCCGAAGCTTGCACGGTAGCCTTTACGTACGCGATCCGCATTCATCGCTCCGATATTTTGAGCCGTAAAGCCGGATACCCCAGTACTTAACGTATTAAAGCATGTTACAGCAAAGGTATTGAGCTTTACCGCTGCAGAATATCCCGCAATGACGGAAACACTAAAACGGTTGACGAGCCCTTGAATAAATAAATTACCAATACTGATAAAGCTTTGCTGCAGGATGGACGGGATTGCTAATTTACTGATTTGCCCCAATATGGGCAGTGAAAACCATTCGGATTTTTCTGTGGTTTTGATTTTTCTTAACCGGAAGAAAGCCGTAATAAACGCACAGATGGCGGCGATTCCTTGGCATAAAAAGGTTGCCCAAGCGACGCCTGCAACGCCCATTTGAAAGACGGTAACAAACAAAATATCTACTCCGATATTGGAAAGGGAAGATGCTATTAGAAAATAAAGCGGTGTCTTACTATCACCCAATGCAGTAAAAATACCGGTACAGATATTATAGGCAAATAAGAAAAACAACCCATATATATAAATATTCAAATAGGTCATAGAATCGGCCATAATATCGTTGGGTGTATTTAATAATACAAGAAACGGTCGGCAAGTTAAAAGTCCAACCCCTGTTAAAATCAGACTTAATGATAAAGTCGTAATGAGGGAGGTGTTGATAGCCGTTTTCATTTTGGTGTGTTCTTTTGCTCCGAACAGCTGACTGATTACAACACTTCCTCCAACATTACAGCCTTGTGCAAAGGCCATAAAAATCATGGTAATAGGGTAGGACGCTCCTACGGCGGCCAGTGCATTGACGCCTACAAATTGTCCGGCAATCACACTGTCGGCAATATTATATAATTGCTGAAATACAATACTGAACAGTAAGGGCAACGAATAATTCCAGAGAATCTTTGTCGGGTTGCCGGTTGTCATGTCTTTGATCATGGTTTCATCATCTTCTCTATTTTATCTATTCTTATTATACAAAATACTTGTGACAAAAGTATAGTAGGTTGCCCAAATATTATCTTGCTTGATAAAAATTTAATTTTTCCATGGGTTTTTAGGATCGGGGTCTGTTGGATCCCAACCTTTATTGGGGTCTGTTTCGTCAATTATTTGAATGGTTGGCTTTGTGATGTTTCCTAAATCCTCACTGTCGTATATTTCAACCGTAGTCCCTGATTTACAATTATCGTAAATCCATTTGGCATCTTGGGCTGTCAGACGAATGCAGCCCATAGAGGCATCTGTTCCGAGCTTGTTGTATTCCCAGTATTCCAAGGTGTCTTTCTGCTGTTGGGTATAGGGAACCGAGTGGAACAGAATATGTCCCGTGATTCGGGTTGCATATTGACCATATACATTGCCGAATAATAACCTCCAAGTATATTTGTCACTGGTTTTGAAAGTTCCTGTTGGTGTCGCATCTCCGGTAGAGCATAAAAACACCTTTTTTAAAGAAGTGTATTGATTATTTTGATCTAATCCATAAACTTCAACCACATTTTGCAATCGATTTACTTTGATATAGTATGGATTTTTTTCGGTGGGGGGTTCTGCAGTTGAACTTTCATTTTTTTGCGAAGACTTTTTCACGATCAGTTCAAAGGCTTGTGTGGATGTATTTCCGCTTTCGTCCATGACTACATATTGAAGGGGGTAAGTTCCGGCCTTTTTGCTGTCATATGTTCCGCTGACACTGACTGTGACGGATTTCTGTGAATTATCTGTAGCCGTAACATATTCAGAAAAATTCGGAACATCTCCTTCGTTAACGGTTACGGATTGTTGATATTTTGTAATGACCGGCGGCGTTGTGTCTACAATGTGGAGTTGAAACGAAAAGCTCTTCTCTTCGCCGTTCTGATTTTTTGCCGTTACGGTCTGTTCTTGGTTCCCGACTTTAGAAGTATCAATTTCTCGATTTTTGGTCACAAGTTGCCCGTTTTGTACTTGTTCGATAAAGTCATACAACATTGCCTGCGTGCCTATTTCAATAGAAGGGTCTTCTTGAAAATCGACAGCAACATCCGCAATGGAAGAGTCGCTTGTTGTAGATGTTTTTGTATTTTGAAAAAGTAATACCGTAATAACAGCGGCTGCAATCAATGCAATCATACAGCCGAGAACGCAACAAATAATGATCTTTTTTCTCTTAGATGAATGATGTTTTTTTTGAATACGGGGCATTTTTTTGCTCCTTTATGTTATTTTATTCTCTGTTTTTATTATACAC
>CDZQ01016200.1_pt1 | contig 27622 bp, 31 predicted proteins | sample 554831 | NCBI WGS metagenome assembly CDZQ01 (sample SAMEA3182112, study PRJEB8094) | gut metagenome | biome: human; feature: gut; material: Stool; isolation source: human stools | place: Canada | collected 2013-05-06 | reverse complement strand
AACACAATATGGTATTGGCATCTCCATTTGCTGTGTGATAAGCTTTTTATGTCATCTTGCATGACTTAGACCTCCTTTGTTTCTTGATGCGGTTGGCGAACCTTCATCATTCTAACATCGGAGGTCTACTGCTTGAAACTTTCTATTCTCACCAGCATAGCTGGTGGTTTATTGTCGCTTAAGCGCCAACAAAAAGCGCTGTGAAACCACACGGTTTTCACAGCGCTTGATAGACGGATTCCGTACTCCGTCATGTGCTTTTTTATGGGTAAAGGAATTCACTCATCCATATTGGCTGAGTATTTGTTTTTCTATGAAAATTCAGGCTGTAATCTACCATAAGCTCTGATTTGACCGTCAAAATGAGAGGGGCGCAATGCGGCATGCACCGCGGGAGCAAACAGCTTGTCTTTCGTTCAAGCCGCGACAAAAAACCATAATAAAAGCCGCTTCAGAGGAACCAGCCTCCATAGCGGCGTAAGCGTTATTTCATCTTCATCATCCGGGTAAACCTGCCGACCACAATGAGCGCGATAATGATTGCGATAATAGCGAAGGCCACCAGCGCGCTGATCCACCACTGGCTCATGGCGCGCTTCTGCTCCTCCTCGGCCTTTCGCTCGGCCTCGGTCTTTTCCCCGGCGATCACCGGCTGCTTGATCTCTGTAGAAAGCTGCTGCTCCACGGCATGGGTTTCGCCGGCATCGTCCGTATAGGAAATTACATAGGTTCCGGTGGTCCTGCCGTAGCTTTCGGAATAACCCTCCGTCATGGAAAGCATCCCTATGAACACCTTCATCTCGCCGTAGCCCGCCTGCCCGGGCTGTATGTCCCCAAGGAACACGCTGGAAGTAGGGTACAGCCCCGCTCCGGTCAGGTTCACGCTTACATTGCGCAGGGTGCTTTTGCCAATGTTGAACACATTGGCGGGCAGGGATATGGTTTCTCCCGCCGTGACTTCTTTAGGCATGGAAACGGAATCGCAGCTCATTTCCGCAGGCTGTGTCACATGCACAAGGAAGGTTCTTGTGCCGGAATAGACGCCGCCGTACAGGTCAACATAGTCCAGCGTAATGTAAAAGGTTTGTTCGCCCGCAAGCACGTCCTTTGTAGTGCGCAGTTTGAAGGAAACCGTCTCGCTCTTTCCGCTGGCAATGTTGGGGAGGTGCATGGCGCTGTTTGTCTCCGTGGGGACGATCCCAGCAGCCTCGCTGCCGTAGGACAGCCGTACCGACCGGGCGCGGATCGCGCCAATGTTGTCTATGGTGATCGTTACGGCAAACTCCTCCTCACCGCCTATGACGTCCGGACTTACCGTGCAGGCAGAAATGAACAGCTCCGGCTTTTCCACCTCCTGCTTGGGCACGTCGTTGGGGTCGGGCGGGTTATTGCCGTCGGTTATGGTGACATACACCGTAAAACCCTGCTGCTTTTGCTGTCCCAGCACATCGAGATAATCCGCCCGGAACGTTATGGGATAGGAGCCGTTGATCCTCCCCTTCACAAGCGGTATCTCAAACACAAACACATACGAGCTCCAACCTGCCCCCACCGTCTGAGAATAGTTGCCGAATACGAAGGGGCTGCCCACAGTCGTTCCAAGGTCTGCCGTTACGGTCACCTTGCCGTCGTAGGTCTGGCCCAGCAGGGGCAATATGATGTATGCCCGCCCGCTTACCACGCGGGGCACATAGCCCTGCGCGTAGGTCCTGTCCATGCCTTCATACAGGTTCCGGCTGTCGATGATAAGCTGATCCACCACCGGTGTGGGCTCAGCTGTCGGGTTCGCTGTTGGTGATGATGGCTGCGTTGCAGCAGGCGTAAAGGCAGGAGGTTGTGCCTGTGTGGGTGCAGGCGTTGTCTCCGGCGGTTCCGAGGCAGCCGGGTCAGTTCCCTCCGCAAATGCCGCGATGGGCAGCGCAAGCAGCAATATTACCAACAGCGCCGCGAATAATCGGTTCATATGCTTTCCTCCCGTATAATTGTCATCACTCCCGCGTCCATTTCGCACACGGTGTCGCAGAGCTCGTCTATATCCCCCTGGTTGTGGCTGGCAAGGAGTATTGTCTTGCCCTGCTCCTTAAGCCCCTTTATGAGCTTTCTCATCTCCGCCACGCCGTGCTTGTCAAGGCCGTTGAGCGGCTCATCCAGTATCAGCAGCGACGGGTCTTCCATGATGGCCTGAGCGATACCGAGCCTTTGCCGCATACCGAGGGAATATTTTCCAACAGGCTTTTTCATGAGGGGGTCAAGTCCCACCCGGCGGATGGAAGCCGCGATTTGTTCAAGCCCTATCTTTTTATTCAGCGAAGCCAATATCTCAAGGTTCTTCACGCCCGTGATATTAGGCAAAAACCCCGGCGTTTCGATGATAATGCCAAGGTCGGGCGGGAAGTCCATGTCCCTGCCCACCCGCCTGCCGTTTACGGTGATCGTCCCCTCGGTGGGGATGAGGAAACCGCAGATGCATTTCATGAGCACGGTCTTGCCGCTGCCGTTGTTGCCCACGATGCCGTGTATCTTCCCCTTTTCAAAATCGCGGGAGACGCTTTTTAATACCCGCTCCTGCCCGAAGGACTTGGATACGTTTTGAACGCTTATGGCTATATTACGCATCCCTTAGCCCTCCGTTCCGGTAAAGTTGAAGTTATAATTCCGCACCGCCCAAAGGGACAGAATAAAGCACAGGGCAATGAGGAGTGCAAATATAAGATACGTGTGCCAGAGCCGGGGCAGCAGATCGTAGCCGAAGTTGTGCATGTGGTACGTCGCCTGATTGAGTGGTGAAAGCCAGCCTACTGCCACGTTTGCCCTGTACATCAGTTCATCGGGCAGTTTGAATATAGCCTTGATGGTCTGCGGGTTGAGAAGAAAGCCGAACAGGCTGAACGCGAACACGGACACTATCCCCGCAAGCTGGCCTTTTTTAAGGTTAAACAGCAGCATGACGAACACCATCAGCAGCGTGTAAAGGAGCATGAGCAGGAATATTGTGCCCATACATTCATACGGGCGGCTCATCTCCAACGTTTTTACGAGGGCAGGCAGCGCCACCGCCCGCCCCGCGCCGGAGTAGCCCAGGATGGCTGCGGTTTCCGACCACATGTTGCCGATAAAGCTCTGCCGCATGCAGACGAGGGAGGTGGACACAAGGATAAACGCAAGGTAGAAAAACGTGGCCAAGGCGATATACAGCGCCTGCCCCATGAGCCATGTTTTTCGGTCTATCCGCATGAGGTAAAAGGGCGTACCGCTTGATATAAAGGGCATATCCGCAAACAGCAACAGAAGCAGCAGGGAGGAAAGAAGTATTGAATTGCTGTCCCCGAAGGTCCAGACAAACGCTTCCACAAGCTGCATGGTGGTATCGTATTCTTTGGCGAATTTTACCGCCTTGTCCGAAAGCAAAAAGCACAGCACGAACGCAAGGCAGAAGGTGATGGCAATGCGGGGGTTTTTGTGCCACTGGCGGAAGTTGTATTTCGTTACGGCCATGATCTGCTTTGGCTTCATATACGCCCAAGCCTCCTTTTTGCGGCGAATGCAAAGGCCAGGGCCATGAGCACGCTGAATTCAATGAGCAGCACCGCCACGCCGACCCTGCCGAACATCCAGCGGGAGGAGGGGTTGAGCCATTCCCGGGGATACAGCACGAACAGCCTGTCAAAGTAACGTTCATACAGGATGATGAGCAGATAAAACAGCACAAATGGCGAGGCGTAGGCCATGTATTTGCTATTGGTGAGGGCAGCAAAGGTCAACCCCGTCAGAGACCAGAACGCGCCGGAGGCGAAGAACATGAGCGCAGTTTCCATTAGATTGCCAAAGTAATTCGGCACATTCGCGTCCGGATTGGGGTAAGCCTCAATGGGCAGGAACAGCAGCGCGGCAAAGCCGTAGGCGATGAAAATGCCCAGGGCCAGCACCACCCCGCCGGAAACGGCGCAGGCCACGGCCTTTCCGGCGATATACCGCGATACGGTGGTTCGGGGCAGATACTCCTTGATGAAGCCGCTCTTTACATCGTCGATGAAGGAAGCGGTATACGGCAGCGCGCAGAGGATCGGCAAAGTGAGCGCCATGGCCTCGGAGGACAGGGCGCTCATGACAAGGTCGCTGTGGAAGCCGGGAGAGAGGAGCTGTTCCGAGCGGAAACCCGACAATATGCCCTGCACGGAGGAAAGGAGCAGCACCAAAGCTGTGCCTAAAGTGCCGATAAAAAAGCCACGGCTCAGTATGGCCTGACGGAGGCTGGCACACAGGGCTTTTTTCATGCGCTTCTCTCCTTTCTACAGTTTTTGGGCAATAGGAAAGCAGGCATGGCGGATTTCCATGCGGTCATGCCTGCAAACTGTTATAGTGTTTTAATATCCGCGCTCTATTATGTTTCCGTCAATTGCATTTATAGTCAAATATGGTTCCAACTCATTTGTGTTTACAGTTCTCCAATTGGTATCAGATGACATACGTCCACGTTCATATCCAAGAAAATCCCAGGCAGGAACAAGCAATCCTGTATCGGTGTTTTTTTCCCGCACACATACAAGGCCAAGACGAACCGTCGTAATATGATATTCCATTCCGCCAGAACTGTCCCAAACAGGATTATAATCGATTTCGTTATCTACAATTAACGACATCTTCTCAAAAATATCTTGAATTTTGTCAAAAGGGAGCAGCTTGGTGTTTGCCACAACTGTTTCAACAATCTCATAAGGACTTTTATACTCAAACCGCAGTATTCCGCCTTCATCGATTAAAACATGTATGACTTCGTAATACCATGGCTGATTATAATCATCTAACGCAGCTTCTGCATTCGTATAGGTTTCTGTTACTGCTCCAATCTGCCGAGTGAACGTAATGTGATATGCAGGTTTTTTTTCATCATATTCCGTTCGGTAGGAAGTCAATACGTTTGAGGTGCAAGCGAAGCCCGCAATTCCCATTTGAGCAATGGTTTGCTCTGCCTGCTGCCGTGCTGCTTCTGCGTTTAAATGTAATGCTTCCGACCCAGTGTAAATATCGTCAAAATAGGTATCAAGCGGAAGTTCATAATCTCGAATATAAACCATCTCGGCCAATCCGGATGATTGACGGGCGTTTCTGATTTCCAAGTAGGAAAAAGTAGCTTGATCTTTGGTAGAAAACAGCGTCAGATAGGTGTCGTTGTTTTCCACCTCTTTACCATTAATCCAACTCTTTCGATATTCCCATTCAAAATCCGGTGTATAAACAGGGTATGCCTCAGGCGCAGCAGCAGCTTTTGTGACAAGTTCTGATAAAGCTGCTTCTGCTTCTTGCACCGTGTTATACTGCAGATCAAAGATATACTGTCCAATTCCTGTCCAATCAGATAATCCGTATCGCAGCCTCTCAATCCTGCGCTCACACGCGCCGCGGGTCTGATTATCATAATCATACTGCACATAGGCTGCATCGTCTCCCATGAGCACTTCGGCGAAGCACTGCACCTGCTCCAAAGTGAATTCTGTTGGTCTTACCCTCACAATGGGCAGCTCACAGGATGGCAAAAGCACCTGCGCATCTGCAAACACACGAAGCTTACCTTCTTTGCTAACAAGCTCCTGCGAATATGTTTTCGGTGCATTCAGATGCACATATAGATTTATTGGCTCACAACTTTCGGTAACGGTGTCGCTGTTCTCCTTCTGCGCCTGTTCAATCATCTTTTCAGTATTATTCCCCACCACAATCGGGCTCTCCGGCGTTTTCTGACAGGCGGCAGCGCCAAATGCCATAACTGTGATAAGCAATATAGCAATTACCTTTTTCATATCTGAAATACCTCGCCTTGCTGTTGTTGACACCATGATACGGGGAGCGCCGATGCAAAATCCATCACCAAACTGTAATTAAAATGTAATTATTGAAAGTGTACCCGCACGGTTGTGCCTTTTTCAACGCTGCTCTCCACCGTAAGTTCCGCATCGTGGGCGTCCGCGATCTTCCTGACCAGCGCGAGACCCAGACCGCTACCTCCGCTTTTTTTGCTGCGGGATTTGTCCACCATGTAAAAGGGCTCGAATATGCGCTCCATTGCCTGCTCGGGTATACCACGGCCAAAATCTCTGACCTCTATGGTATCGCCGGAGAAGGTGAGGAGAACCCGCTTGTCCGGCGCGTCAGCGTCGTATGCCTTTGCCGCATTGTCCACAAGGTTGATGAGCAGGGACTGGATAAGGTCCGCGTTGCAGTTCAGCGTCCCATCGTCCGACTGAATGATCAGCGTAACGCCTCTATCGGCAAGGCTTTTCTGCGTGTTCTGCCGCACCTTATCAAGGAGTGCGTCAACCTCGCAGGGCCTGCGTTCGATGTCGCGCTCCAATGTGATAAGCTTCAAAAGCGTCTGCACCAGCCGTTCCAGCCATTCGCATTGACTCTCGATATGCGCAAGGGAATCGTCCTTTTCCTCCTCCGTCATATTGGCCCGCCGCAGCATACGGGTATGGAGGAGAAGCGCCGTAAGCGGCGTCTTGAATTCATGGGTCACGCCGCCGATAAAGAGCCGCTGCCGCTCGGCGGTTTCCATAAGCTCAGCGATGCGCGCTTCCACAGCCTCCGCCATCAGGTTAAAATCCCCCGCAAGCGCGCCTATCTCGTCTCCCGTATGCACATCGGCCCGCATGGAATAATCGCCGCCCGCGATCTGCCGCGCCGTTTCCGCAAGGGCGGTCAGCGGCCTTGTGCTGCGGCGCATGAGCAGCGCAATGCTGCCCGCACCAAGAAGTATGCCTGCGAGGCTTACGGCGGCGAACGTCCACGCCATAGTTGCAATACTATTGTAGGTTGTGGAAATGTCCTCTACCACGTACACGGCATAGGATGTGCTTCTCACCATGACAAGGCTTCCCACAATGAGCACATTGCGCCCCTCGATCTCCCGCTCCGTAAGCTGGGCGCCGTATTCGATTTCAGACAGCGGCAGCAGTGCGCGTGGGTCAACCGAAACGCCGGAACAGAGGGTTTCTTCCCCGCGCATCAAAACGGAGGAGGCATCCGCAAAGCGGGAAAAGCAGTAGTTGACGAGAGAGGTTTCCACTGCCATTGAATCGCCATCCGCAAGATAGTAGACTGCCATTTCGGAAAAAGAGGAAGCAAGGCTTCGCTGCTTGCTTTCAGCGTGGCTGTAAGTAAGCTCCAGTATGCTGTTTTTGGAATGGATAAGGAGCACGGCGGAGCAGGCGGAAACGATGAAAAGCAGCACGGCGATGCAGATGAGGGAGGTCTTTTGCCAAAGCTTCATACTATCGTTCCTCCAATCGGTAGCCCAGCTTCGGTATGGCCCGTATCGCATCGCCAAGGTCCAGCTTCTTGCGCAGATTGGATATCTTTACATCTACCGCACGGGTCTCGCCCGCATACTCGTAACCCCAAACCTCGGAAAGGAGCTGCTCCCGGGATACGGTCAGGTTTTTGTTTTTCAGGAGCGTCAGCAGCACGTCAAACTCCAACGGCTGCAATTCAATTACCTCTCCGCACTTTGTTACTACCCGTGTTTCGCTGTTTACTTCGATGTCCCGAACACGATAAACCGTGTTCAGTCTGCCGGTTCGCTTCAATACCTTCTCGATGCGCACCATCAGCGTCATCATATCAAAGGGCTTTACGATATAATCCTCCGCGCCGTCCATGAGGCCCTTGACCTCGGAGGCGGAGTCCGTCTTTGCAGTCATGTATATGACGGGAATATTGTATTTCTCCATGTAGGAAAACAGTTCAAAGCCGTCGATGCCCGGCAGCATGATATCCAGCAGGGCCAGATCATAAGCGTGATCGTCCGCAAGGCTATCCGCGGCCTTTTTTCCATCGTCAAACACGGCATATGCATAGCCGACAAACTGCATGTTGAGCGCAACGGCTTCGGATATACCGTGGTCATCCTCGACGATTAAAAGACGGTTTTGCATGCATTACCCTCCTTTTGTAAAGCAAATCTTATTTATTAATTCTATCATATATTGCAGAGATAAAAAGGGTAATGCAGATATGAAGATTGTAATGTTTTTGTAATTTCAAAACAACAAGTATAGTAAGTTCAACCAAATACGACAGCGGGCCATCTCTATCGTACTAAACAAGACGAAATACAATATAACTATGTCAGTCCTAATTCTTCTCTGGTCGCCCGTGGTTCTATATATTTACCGTTTATTGCATTAAGATATACATGGCATTTGTATACAGTTGCCGTCCTTTCATTTTCATATCGTTCGTAAAAATTATAGCTAGTGTCCCATACTGGGATCTGGTATCCAACAGTTCTTTTTCCCGGTATATCGATCAGTGCGCTTCCTAGTCTAATCTCTGTTACTTCAACATAATAGTACTCCTTAACAAAATCAGGCTGTACTGAATGATTTAAGACAAGTTGTCGTTTTATTGTTTGTAAAATTTGTTCGAATTCTATCAGTTTTACTTCACCTTCTATGATTTTGTTTTGTCTCCCGGCACCTCGGGTATAATATATTGCTACCCCACTTGAATCTATTGTTACAAAAATACACTCCAAACTCCATGGTCCAGCATTAACAGGATCTGGGCTTCCAACCCATGTTGAACAATCACCTACAAATGCTGTCTGAAGGCCGGCGCAATCACGAGTAAAACAAAACTTCCATCCAGCAGATGCCTGTGCTCCATCATTGTAGCATATCGATTTTGTTACATATATTGTTTTATCATTGAATCAACATTCAAGTCTTTCAAACATTTTCAGCTATTATTTGCGCATCTCCCAACGAAATTTGTGGTTGAATGGTTTTTAAATCATTTTCTTCCTCATATCCTTCTGCATTATCCTTGGTTATCCAAAATTCGTTTATATTTCTCCTGTATTGATAGTAATTCCCTCCAAATTGCCCTCCAATCACTGCCCATGTTTGATAATTAGGCTGATATGTAAACGCAAAATAAATTGATTGATCTGGGACTCTATTCAGATTGAATTTTTCTGATTGGTTTTCTGAAAGGGCTGGCTTCATTAGCCAAACTGCATCTGGTTGAAAATAATCCATTACGGTCGCATATCATTTTCCCGAAACGCTTCTTTTTGGATTTCTGCAATACAAAACCCTCCCTTCTGTGGAAGAATTACTTCTGCGTCGATATCAATTAAAAGAGTTTCTCTTTGTTCTCTAGCTACAACTTTACTCGGTGCATAGTATTCAAAGTTTTCTTCTGTTTTAGTTTGAGGGGCACTACAGGCACAAACTATAATAACAACTGCTAAAACTAAACCTATTATATGCTTCATACTGTCTCCCTAAGTCAGCAACACTTTGTTTTAGAATCTCCATGTGCCTCGGAGGCTAACATAAGAGCCTTGAGTAGTGGAATTTGCCTTTACATAAATAGGATAAGCCAAGATATCATAGGTCTGACTTCCTGTCTTCTGTGTGGAAGAAAATGTTTTTGCATTGCTTAACCGCATTTCCTCTTGTTGAGTTTCATTGTAGGCATACGGTCTTACAGTTAAGCGTGCAGTTCCGCTCCACACAGGAGTCGGATCACCAGAAAAGCCTATCCCCCAAGTGCCGCCATTGGAAATGGTAATTTCATCTGTTACAACTACCGAATTGTTCTGCGATGTTCCTACCAAAGTGCCGGATCCAGCAGCAAAGGCAGTATTAGCAAATGCCAAAATTATAAACATAGCTATAATAAAGCAAGTAATCTTTCTCATGTTTTCTCCTTTCAAAGTCCATGGTTGTGTTTCAAGTGATAATCAGATAATATTGAATTATACCCTTGCAAATCGGCATCGCCCTTTGGCGATGTGAGCCCCCGCTCATGAAATGCAGGGGTGTTTTTATGTGTGGACAATCATAGGCATCCCTCCCTGGCCGCCGGGTTATAAACGGCTTTTGAATTGAGATTCAGCAATCTCTGCTATATAGACACCTGAGGATGGGGTAAATCTGTCATAAAAATCCAAAATAAATAAAAATATATTTTTGAAATTGGCGAAAGATTTCCTGAAGTTGGGGTGTCATATAAACAGCGGTTCAACCGCAAATACATTTTAGGAGGCTTCTATATGAAGAAAAGAATACTTTCCCTTGTGCTCATCCTTATCATGTGCCTTTCAATCTGTACCGCAGCTTTAGCCGCAACCCGTCAGGCCGGCGGACGCTGCTATATGAACAACACCGGACGCTCGGTATCGTTTGGCGGGTACTCCACATCCGCGCAAACAGAGGACACCATAGGCATAACAGTAATTCTCTGGGAACAGAGGGGGACTACATGGTATGAAGTAGCGAGAGCTTCCAGCCAGCAAAGAAATACTGACTATGTAGATGCATCAGGGACGAAAACCGTGGAGGGCGGACACTACTATAAGGTTACAGGTACGCATACTTCTTCAAAAAATGGCACGAGCTATTCGGGTACCTCGGAAACCAGCAGTAAATGGATCCCTTAAGAAATTCAAATATAACTTTGGGCTGCCTTGGTCAAGGCAGCCCAAATAACTCGTTCTAACTTAGCCCCAAAATTCTAAGTTTCCTATAATCTCCTGTAAGTCGTCCAATGGTAATTCTGTACTGCTCACATTTATATCATATCCTGCGCCGAATGCTTCCGCATATACCGTTTCATCCTCCATGATTGACAGGTATGTAGTGATCCCAATACCTGATTCCATTGTAATTACATTATCAGCGGCATTGTAATAACCGCCCCATAGTGTCAAATCATTATAAAGTGTCTGAACAATAGTGTATTTTTTCTCGTCAACGATGTATTTGCTTTTTATCACGAGCATTTCTTTGCTAACCATGTGTACCGAGAACGATAACAGGACGTCGTCACTGCCGCCCGGAATTACGACCTGCCTCCCGGTAGCTTTTGCAACAGCCTCTAAGCTCTCAAACTCTGCGGGGAGCGCCGCAAAATCGATTGGTTTCACATACCCCGTGGTGCCTTCATTGCGGGACAATAGAGAGCCGTCAAATACGCTGATAATGACATTGTAGAGTCCTTTTGCCAATGCAGCGCCTGCTTCCGTCATGGTGAAAAAGCCAAATACAATCAATAGCACCGACAGACATACCAATCCTCTGCGCAGAGAGAAAGAGAGTCCTCTACTCACGGTGCTGCAAAGTGTTTTTTTCTGACGATGTGGTTGCATTGGAGACAAGTTCAGGTATACTAAGCTCGATTCTCGCCTGACGGAGCACTTCATGCCCGTCAGGAATTTCTCTGCCTTGGAGCAGGGCTTTTGCTTCGCGCATGGATAGCAATCCATTCTTCCTGTGGAAGAACGGATGAGCTGCGGCCAACCTCCTCGTTCTGTACCATATGACCTGTTCTCTTATTCTTCTCATTGTTTTACACCTCTCACAGCAGAGTTAAAACATCGATATGCCGAAGCATATCAGGCGCATTTTTTGCTAAGGCATCGCGCATACGTTTGAGCCGCAATGAAACAGCGTTTGGCGTTAGGTCCAACTTTCTGGCGATGGTTTCTATGGGCACACCATCAAGGTAGTGTTCGATAAATACCCGGCGCATTTCAGGGCTGTACTTTTGTAAATGCGCTTCGATCGATATTACCCACTCTACATAATCATATGCAACACCGGAATCGGGATGGCGGCATATTTCAGATAGAATCACAGGATCATGAGCCGCCGATCTGGACTCCTTTCGCAGGTAATTCAGCGTTGCGCGATAGATGCACTGCGTTACATATGCGCCCGGATGCCTCAAGTCCCTCAGTTCGTCCTGCTTTGTAAGCAGGGTAACTGCTACGTTATGCAGAATATCCTGCGCCTTGTCTACGTCTTTGATCATCATGACCGTGCATAGCAGCAAGTGCCTGTAATTCCTCTCAAAATACTTGATGACGTCCAAACCGTTCCTCCTGTACAGGTTAGGAATAAGTAACAGTACGCGCGCCGGAATACATCATCTGCTTTATAGACACCGCAACCGGCAAAAATCTTTCGCAGCACATTTGTTTTTGTATGGAAGCGCTTAAGCATACTGACACATTTATTATGACACACCAGAAAGGAAAAATCTGTCACAAAACTCCGAAATATATTATTTTACAAAGAACAGCGGGCGTTTCAGTCCCGCTGTTCTTCACTTTTATGTCGGACAAATTCCTGATTCACTTCATCGATGAACGCATCAAAGGGCTGAAATCCTCGTGAGAGGGCTTCCTCCGCTTCGGCGAGCGAAGCTGCTGTATGACCATCCAGAGCCCTCAGCAGTTCCTCAAACCATTTCTCTTCACACATAAAGCAATCATCTCCTGACCCATTAGTTTTATGCGGCGTTATTAAGCGCCATGCCGTGCTCTTTTGCTTCACGCGAAGTTAGCTTTAAGAGATATTTAAAGTTACTTAAAGCTAATTTTCAATCAAATATGGGTACGCTAAGCTAATAAATATAGGAGCAAAGATATGAACTGTGAGCAGGAATTGACCGCCTTGCGGGAAGCTATCCGCAATGAGCGCAAAAACAAACGAATTACGCAGGAAAAACTGGCCGAAATGCTGGAAGTATCGCCAACTCATGTGAAGCACATAGAAAGCGGCCATCGCAAGCCGTCCGTAGAAATACTGTTTGCGCTTGCGAAGATTCTGAACATATCCCTGGATGAAGTCGTTTTTCCAAAGAAAGATACGCCCCGTGACGCCACGCGCGGGAAGATAGAGCGCCTGCTGGACGTATCAGACGAAGCGTCCCTGCATTTCATTTTGAGCGTGCTGGAGGCGCTGCGCGAAAAGGAACAGGCTGGCGTCAGATAATCGTCATCTTACCATGTGTATCACAAAGGAGCCGCAAAAGGGTGTCTCACTAAGGGATTTTATACCCTGGAAAAATATCGGCATAGTTTGGAGAGATCCGGCTATGCCGATTTTTTCTGTTCTTGGGGCAGTTCGACTGCTCCGATGAAGTTCCAATGGACGAGGATGGTCTGCTTTTTTGTTCGGGTACCCGGCACCTTCTCCGGCGTGAATACATCGATGCGCTCCACCAAGGCACGGATGATTTCCGCATCCAGTTCTTTGACCTCGGTATACTTCTTGACCTGTGTGAGGAAGGAATCGATGTTGAGCCGTTGGGCCTTTGCCTTGGCAAGGGTTTCACGCAGTACTATTACCCGTGCGGAGAGGTCTTTTTGCTCTTGCTCGTAGGTGGCAGCCATCTTGGCGAAACGCTCATCACTGATCTTGCCATCGAGATTGTCCTCGTAGAGCCGTTGGATGATGCCGTCCAATTTGGTGATACGCTGTGTTGCCTGTTCCACTTCCCGGCTGTATTCACGGAACTGCCGATTGAGGTCACGCTCGTTTTTCTTGGTAAGCAGTTCCACAAATTCGGACTCCCGTTCACGCACAAAGGCAAGCATCCGGTTTATCTCTGTCAGCAGAATCTGCTCCACCTGCACATTGTATATCTGGTGGGAGGTGCATTTTCCTTTCTGCTTACGGTAGGTAGCGCAGACGAAATGCTCCTGCTCGTGTGTCCACCCTCTGGCTCGAACTTGGTACAGTTTCGCACCGCAGTCGGCACAGAACAGCATCCCGGACAAGACCGGCATCTCACCCATCGGCATGAGCCTGCGTCTGCCGTTGCGGATATTCTGGACAATATCAAAGGTCTCCTGGTCAATAATGGCTTCGTGGGTATTCTCGAAAATCACCCATTCGGAAGGGTCATTGTTGACCTTTTTCTTTGATTTGTAAGATTTCTTCTGGGTCTTGAAATTGACCGTGTGACCCAGGTATTCCATTTTCACCAGAATATCTGCCACTGTGCGCTGTTGCCAGGCATAAATGTCCTCCGGTTCTCTGGCGGGAGTGTTGATGCCCATTTGGTGGAGATGCACTGTGGGAACGGGTATCTGCCGTTTGGATAGCGCCTTGGCTATCTGGGAAGGTCCCTTTCCGGCAACACACATTTTGAAGATGTCCCTAACCACATCGGCTGCGACCTCATCTACGATCCAGTGATGCTTATCGTCCGGGTCTTTGAGATAGCCATACGGAGGATTGGTACACAGCGGTTTGCCGGATTCCCCTTTGCCTTGAACACCGCACGAATTTTCTTACTGGTGTCCTTGGCGTACCATTCGTTGATGATGTTGAGAAACGGAGTAAAATCGCTGTCCTGCTGATTGGCGCTGTCCACGCCGTTGTTGATGGCAATGAATCGGACATCTGCGCCGGGCAGCACTACCTCGGTGTAGTAGCCTACCTTGAGGTAGTCTCTGCCCAGTCTGCTCATGTCCTTTACGATGACCGTGCCGACCTTGTCTTCGTCCACAAGTGTCATAAGGCGCTGCCAGTCCGGGCGATCGAAGTTCGTGCCGCTGTAGCCATCGTCCACGAAAAATAAGGTGTTTCCGAAACCGTTGTCATCAGCGTACTTCTGGAGGATAGCCTTTTGATTCAGAATGGAATTGCTATCCCCTTGAAGTTCATCGTCACGGGAGAGGCGGCAGTACAGAGCCGTGATTTTATCCGTCGCAATAGTGGAGGACTGTCTATTTAATTGTTTCATGGTATGCTCCTTTCCGACAGTCCTCAAGCGGGTACTATATATTCCCGTACTATTGCGGATAAGTCAAGGGTTATTTGCGGTCTTTAGTGTGAATTTTATGATAACGGCACGGCCTACCGCACAGGCGTTTATGCAGCCGCAGCCGTGGGTGGCGTTTCCGTATTTTCATCGTTCAGTATCATTCTTTTTACCTTATCGTAAAGGCGTTCTCTGGCTCGGTCACTTTCAACGGAGACTACGGTGAAGATCGTATCACCGACCTGCATTTCTGTGACTCGGCTCGGTTTCTTATTGGTAATTGTGTTCACATCCATATCGGTCTCCTTTCCGACCCGGTATGGTGGGTCTGATCTCTGTAGCTTTCCAAAACGGAAAACGGCGTGGGGCTTCGTGTGCAAATTCGCATAAGTTTTAGGGGGAATAGCCCCTGCAGGATATAACCCACAGGGGCCTCCCGGGAATTATGCGGCGGTTTCGGTCATCTGCATGACCTTGATGGCTTCGGGACGGACGAGTTTGCCATCCAGGAACTCGTATGCCAGATAGCCAACACAGTCCACCATTGCGAACTGCTCGGTGAGAGTGCGGACACTGACAGGACGGCGGCAGACGATCCAGTAATAGCTGAAGTCACCGAAAGCGATAGGCTTGCTGCCGGACTGGGCACCGGGCATGAATTCGGAGATGCAGACCTTGTGGCCCAGAATGGTATCGTTGGCGTGGTTCCAGATGTAGTTGCCGGAATCATCCTTGAGGGTACGCAGAGCGAGAGCGGTCTCATCGTTCATGAGCCAGGTGCCGTGCTTGCGGTACTCCGGCTTCACAGAGAAGAACAGCTTGACCACATCATCGTAGGTCAGCGCGTCAGTGGTCACACCGACATCGGCACCACCGCTTTCAGCCAGAATGCTGGTGGGCATATCCTCGCCAGTGCCATTGATGAAGCCATTGTCCTCGGCTCTGCCAAAGTTCCTGGCCAGACGATTCACCATATGATCCTCCACCTTGAAGTAAGGGTCACGGATGAGAGCATCCTCCAATTTGAGGAACACCGCCAGCTTGTGGCTTTTCAGAGCAATATCACCGAAGTCGCCCATACCATCCGTGATAGGGATTGTGCCGCCCTCCGGCACCCAGACCGCTACATCGTCACCCTTTACGGTCTTGATGTTGTAAGCGTGGTCATAGATCTGGATATCGGTGGCAAGGCTGCGGAACAGACCTTCCTGCTTGATTGCTGCCATGTACTTATCCTGGCTCTTGGGAGTGAGAGTGAATGCACCGGTGGTGGTATCAATACCATTGGTGAGATGTTCTTTCTGGCCCTGTTTGCCACGGATGGCATTCCAGAAGTGGGTTGCGTAATCACTGTTCTCGATGTGGGGCAGTATTTCAGTGTAGGTTTTCATCATAATGTCCTCCTTTAATTATTATTCGGCTTGATGGACAGACCGAGCAGATTGCAGTAATCGGCAAGGTCAGCACAGTCCATTTCAAATTCAGTGCCGATGCCGTCGCGGCGGATACAAGGCGCCTTGGTAATGTTCAGCGGAATGTTCTCCGGGGAGTACACCGTGACCTTGTCATGCTTTTTGAGCTGCTTCTCGAAATATTCCTTGGTAATGTTCATAGTAAAATCCTCCATAGTGTTTGAATCAGGGCATATACCCCGTTTGAATATGCGAATTTGTGCGTGAGGCCCCACACCCGTTGCATGGCTGAAAAGGTGCAGAGATAATCACCGCCCCTCCCGGTCATGGGGTACGCACGGATAGTATCAGCCAATGGTGATGACCGGCTTCAAGCAGAGGTGCTGCTTTTTGTAGAACACCATCAGGCTCTCATAGTCCTTGAACAGGTATCTGCGATGACCTCCGGTCACTACCAGATTGTGATACTTGCCAAAGGTGACGGGAGTGCCGTCCGGCTGGTACAGGGTGATCGAATCATGCTTGCGGAAATGCTCCTGCAAAAAATCCTTCTTGATCTCGTTTTCCATATTGGTATCCTCCTTATTTCTTGTTGCAGGCACTGCATACATACAGGCCACGCTTGGTTTCATTGATGTCCTCACTGATACGCTTCAGCGCCGTGCCACATCGAGGGCAGCGGATATTGAAGGTATCAGTAGAACTGCTGTTTTGGGTGCAGAGCCGGAAGTAGTGAGGTACCATCTCCTCAAGCCACATTCTGCTCTGGTTCTTGACTGTTCTACCGTTGGTCGTGGGGATCATTGCCACTTTCTCCGTACCCTCGGTATCGCAGTTGATGAGTGGGTAATAGCGGACCTCAGTCATGGCTTACACCGCCTTTCCGTCAGCGTCCAGAAAACGGCCCCTGCAATATGCCAGAGCCTCTGCCTTCGTGCCAAAGAATACGGAGGAAAAGCCGTTCTGCACTTTCCAGAAATCCATCTTCTTGTGACGGGACACCGCCACGGGCATACCACGCTTGTTCTGGAAGATGACGTGGCAGTCATAGTCGCACTGGTCGAAATCCTTGGGACTGAAGTTTTTGATACCCGGCTCAAGGCCGTAGAAGAATTTGTGTCGCATTTTTCTGCTCCTTTCGTTGTTTTTTTGGTGTATAGGTCACAGGGTGCTACGCAATCATAGGCACCACCTCCTTTCCGCTTGGGGCAATGTGGCAAGTAATTATGGTTGCTTTTAAGATTTGTTTTCCTATAGAGAAAACCTATAATCATCTGCCACACTGCCCCAAGCCGTGTGATTTATGTTAGCGGCGGAGCATCGAACTCGGAAATGAGCCGATAGCCGACGAGCATCGTGGTTTTCTCGCCGCCGTACTTGGGGCGCTTGCGGACTACATGGGCAAAAGCCTGTAGTCCCTGCTTGAAGTTTTTCATCCCTTCCGGGTAACTGCCGTTGTCCTGGCACCATCCCTTATACCGGGCATAGACCGTGGAGGTCAGTTCCTCGGCAGCGGCATCCGCCACAAGGTTGTCCTCAAAGAACAGTGCCATCTTGTCACTGTCATGCTGATAGCGGTCTGTGGCGTCCTTCACGGATTTGGGAAGGAACAGTCCCTCTGTCTGCAACAGGCGGTATCCTTCTAACAGCCAATTAAGGATGGCACTCTGTGCATCCGGTTTGGCAAAGCGGCGTTTCAGCGTAGTGTCTCGAGACTTCTCATCAAAATGTCTGTCGAACGGGATAATGATGATGCGGTCACTGGAGAACAGGGTCATATCGTTGATGACCGGCAGGAAGTTGGTGTTCACATAGATCTTGAACTGCGGCTGAAAATCAAAGCTGTTCTCGTGAAGGAACCGGGCATTGAGGGTATCGTTTCCGGTCATAGCCTTGACCTTGGCGGCATCCAACACCATACCTTTTCCCGGCTCCGGGATATTCACGAAGCGGACTCCCGCCAGCCGAGCCACATCCTCACTGGGCTGCGAGCCGTTGGTGTAACTTTTCATAGCGATGGTCTCCGGGCGAGAGGCACAGCCGTAGTCGCCCAGGACCTTCAGCACACTTTCACAGAGGGTGCCTTTGCCGTTGCGTGTGGTCACGCCGTAGAGGATGGTCATGCACTCGTGACGGGTGTCCCCGGTAAGACCATAGCCGAGTATCTTCTGCAGGAACTTTGCCCGATCAGCGTCACCGCTCATGATCTCATCAATGTAGGTGGTAAAACGCTCCGCGTAGGCAGTAGGGTCATACACCACAGGACTTATCTTGGTAAGAAGGTCGGAGCTACGGTGTTCGGTGAATTCCCCGGTGTCGATATGCAGAGTGCCGTTTTTGCAGTTGAAGATGTAAATGTCTGCATCGAAACTGCCATACGGGATTGGGTGGTACACCTGTGCATCCTTGAGGATATTGACCCGGTTGGAGTGGCTCTGCCATCGGCTGGCATATTTCATATAGGACTTGCGCTTATCCTCATCACGGATCTCCAGAGCAAAGGTGTACATGAGGTCTGCCAGTTCCATGCAGTATTTCATCGCACGGAGGCTGCCGGTGTCCGGCTTCCAGATGCCGTCCATGTAGTAAAACCACATCTTCCGTTCCGGTACATAGCGCAGTCGGTCTTGGTAGAAATCTGCGAAGATGTGACCGGCGCCGATGTCGTTCCACGGGTATTTTGAGGAGTCCATAGGGTCAAGTTCCTTGAGCCTGTCCACACCGAAATCCTCGGCGGCGGAGCGTGGGATGATGGGTTTGTAATAATCGGTCATCCGAGCCACCGCCTTTTCGATGGAGATATTGCCGTAGGTGTCAGCGCCACGGAGGGTATCCCACTTTTCACGCATCAAGCCGGACTGTCGGAACAGCCTGTCCATCTGTGCCTTATCGCCGCTACACCAGAACGCCAGCGTAGCAATGAGGGCGGCATCTGCTTCACTTTGGCTCTTGTACCCGGTGATGTCCCCGTCCCACAGTCTGCGGAACTTTTCTCCGTTCTTGGCGGCGCAGGCTTTTGCGATGACAGCCTCATCACTGAGATAGCTTTCGCCAGGAACGGACACAGTCGGCGTGGGCGGTGTAGGGCGGCACATATAGGTATCGAGCAGCCAGAGGAGAGCCTCTGCCATTTCCGCTACATCAGCCTCCGTGAGAGCGTTGCCGGTGACAGTGAGGAATCGGTTGGAGTGGTCGGGGATGTAGACCTCGATGTCGCCTTTCTTGATGTAATAGGTCTGTGTATCGTAGATAAAGCCGTCCGGCAGCAGACAAAAGATGCGGATACCAGTGCCGGAGGGACTGACCTCGATGTAGGTCGCACCGAAGCGGTCTACGATGGTCTGCGCCCACGGGAGCAGTTTGCCATCCTCGATGCAGTGGTCGAGGTCGATACCCACGATTCTGCCGTGGACACGGATGCCGATGCCGTCAAAGCCTGTTGCGGATGCCGCAGTATCAAAGGCGGTGAAGGTGGCAGGATCGCTCACGCTGGCTCGGCGTGTGGTACCCGATATGTACGGCACCTTGGTTTGATTGCCATCCCGCAGTTCATATTTCCAGTTGCAGAACTGGCCGTGTGCCTTGAGGAACTGCGGAATCTTTTCTAATTGAACTTGCACTGTGTGTGCCTCCTTTCGATTTTTCCAGTGGTGCTTTCCTCACTACCCACTGGAGGTCAGATCCAGGTTTGGCTGAAAATTTTGGAAATTTTCTCCTCACCCTCCACAGGACATGAGAGAGCCGTTTGGGAAAAAATCTGCAAATTTTTCTTCCCTCTACACCTCTTTGAAGATGGGAGATGCATTTTGACGAAGGAAATCATATTTTTTCATGATTTTTCTGCCACCTCGTTTACATGGGAGAAATGTCAACCCCCACTACCCACTGGAGGTGTGGTCGGCGTTTGAACAGAAAACCCGAAAATTTTCTCTTCTCACTCACCACTGCGGATGAGAGTGCCGTTTGGGAAAAGAAATTCATAATTTTTTATGATTTTTTGTTCCTCTGCCTATAAGCGAAAACAAAGCAAGATTCGAACCCTCCTCACTTCACCACCGAGGAAAAGTTTTGCTTCTCACTACTTGGCCACGGCAGAGGTCATTTTTTGCCGTTGAAAACAAAAAATCCCTATGTCATTTCTGACATAGGGATATTAAAAATGAAATTTAATTAAAAATCGCATATATTTGCGACTGTGTCTTGAAAAATTCATATTCTGTCGCTATAATATTGATATACGACTTTTACAGGAGGCATAGTATGTCCGTTTCATATAATCGTCTATGGAAACTTCTGATTGACAAAAAAATGAGCCAATCAGAATTACGGAAAAAAGCCGGAATCGCGCCCAATACCATGACTAAAATGCGTCGGGATGAGGCGGTAAACTTAGCCATTCTTGGCAGAATATGCGATGTCCTTCACTGTGACTTTGGAGATATCATGGAACATAAATGCATGAACGATGATAAAGGGGAGGTGTAACACATTGTTAAAGGATAAAACCATGACATACATTTCCCTATTTAGTTCGGCGGGGGTTGGTTGCTACGGATTCCATATGGAAGGGTTTGAATGTGTTGCAACCAACGAACTTTTGCCGAGACGCATGGATGTGCAGCGTGTAAATAAAAAATGCAAGCTGGACTCTGGCTACATCCCAGGCGATATTACGCAGCCAACAATTAAGCAGAAGATATATGATGAAATCAGCAAATGGGAAAAGCTGGGTAATGATGGCATCGATGTAATTATTGCTACCCCTCCGTGCCAAGGTATTAGTGTCATCAATCACAAAAAGAATGATCAGGAAATTAACCGAAATAGCTTGGTAGTTGAATCTGTAGAAATTATTGACCGGATAAAGCCTCGTTTCTTTATTTTCGAGAATGTGATGGCTTTCCAAAAGACATTATGTATTACACCGGATGAGCAAGTCATGCCTATCGGAGAGTACATCAGAAGCGCACTGGGTGCCGAATATATCATTTCTGGAAGAATCCTTAACTTTATGAACTATGGTTCTAATTCTTCCAGAACAAGAACTCTGATGATTGGTGTCAGCAAAAAGTATAGAAACAACATCACGCCGTTCGATTTATATCCCAGCTTTAGACCTGAAAAAACATTGAGAGAGATTATTTTTGATTACCCCAGGCTGGAGTGGGGCGAAATCAGCCAAAGTGACTTTTATCATGCGTTCAGAACATACGATCCTGCTATGCGCCCCTGGATTCATGATTTGAAAGAGAGTGAATCTGCGTTTGATAATGTTGACCCGGCCAAACGGCCACATCGTATTATTGATGGTAAGCGGGTCGAAAACACTCGTAAGAACAGGGACAAATATACCCGTCAGCCATGGGACAGATTCGTTCAATGCGTCCACACTCGTAACGATCAGCTTGCGGCCCAGAATACCGTCCACCCAGAGCAGGATCGTGTGTTCAGCATCAGGGAACTTATGGATATGATGACCATACCGCACTCTTTTAGGTGGGTTGACTATTCGCTTGACGAACTCAATGCAATGAGTGATGTTGAGAAACGGAAAGTATATAAAGAGCATGAAGTAAATATCCGTCAATGCCTCGGTGAGGCTGTTCCTACAGAAATTATGCGCCAAATTGCTACCCGTATTAAAGTAGCAATGCAAACGAAGCGGAGCGATGCAGCCGAGATTAACCGCATCATTGCAGACAACAACCTTGCAGAAAGAGACAATCTGATTGTATTTTTGAGGGACAATCCGCTCAATTTGGACATTGCTTCTCTTATGAGGATCACAGAACTATGCAATGCACACAGGGAAAAGAATGCGGCATTTTATACGAATAAGTTTATCGTAAATGAAATTATGGGACGACTTCCTGTGTTCAATAAGGAAGAGATTCGTATTCTGGAGCCTTCTGTTGGAGCAGGGAGTTTCATTCCATTTCTGTTCAAGCAGTATGAAAATGTTCCCCATGTAATCCTTGATGTGGTCGATATTGACCCAGCAAGCCTGGAAGCATTTTCTCTCCTGCTGAACCGAATCGGTGTACCTTCCAATTTCACTATTAATCAAATCTGTCATGACTTTATCACATGGCAACCAGAGTACAGATATGACCTGGCTGTTGGAAACCCTCCTTTCTCCAAGCTGAAGAAGAAAACACCTGCTATTGCAGAGGCATTGAAAGCAAATGTTAATCAGAAAACGAATAACTTAGCAGCAATATTCTTGGAAAAGTGTATTCGTTGTAGTGACTGTGTTTCTTTGGTCTTGAACAAAAATATCCTTGCATCCGAAGAATACACCCAAACAAGAGATTATTTGCGGACAGTAAAGATTGATAGCATTATTGATTTTGGGCGGTATGGCTTTACCGGGGTTTCTATTGAAACCATGTGTATGATTATCTATCCTCGGCAAAAGCCAAAGGACACGACTGTTTATAGTATGAAGTATAATATGCAGCATACCCGCAGTCAGGAGTATCTTACCGATCCGGCGTACCCCTCCTTCGTGATTTATCGCGATGAACAATTTGATGAGGTCGCAAAAAAACTCCGATTTGATGTATTTACTGTGTTCCGAGATAGGCAGATCACCAAAGCAAATACCGTTGCAAAATCGAATGGCAATTGTCTGTGGGTCATTAAAGCCAGAAATATTGATGACGATGGATTGGGCATAACACATATACCGGATTACGATGTGTACCTTCCGATACAGATTGCTGAAACGGTGTCGGCATCTCAGTTTGTGAACAATGAACGGGTGTACCTAACTCCGAACATGACCTATAATCCGCGGGTCATTGACAATTTGCCAAATACGATTCCTGATGGCTCTGTAGCTGTACTCATTCCAAAGGAAGATCTCCGATTAACAGCGAAGCAAAAGGCGTTCTTTTCATCTGAGGAGTACAGACGGTTTTATGGGATTGCGCGGAATCTGTCCACTCAGTCAATTAATGTCGACAATAATAGCGTATATTATTACGGGGTGCTAAGAGATGAATAATAATCTTGTATCGAGATTTTTAGAAGAACGCAATTATGATGTCCATATTTCAGGCAATGGCCGTTGGATTGACCAGAAATGTGCTTTTGATGCCGTATGCTTTGTTGCTGACTGTATCATGGACTATATTCAGAATGGCGGCAGTCAGCCGTTTCAGTCTCCGAATATTTGGAAGTCGGAATATGCCATTACGAATGTCCAAAACATTTTCTGCAAACCCGATCCACTGCGCCGAACTACTCTGGATGAATATAACAAGTTCTTCCGGCAACCAATGAAAATGTTGGCTGCTGCAGGCGTATTGCGCGAGGACGGCGTTGTTCGCAATACCATTCAATTTAGCGTTGCCAATATGGATATCCTGCAGTACATCGCACTTCGAGAGAGAAATGCGTTTGACTTTCTGTGCCTATACATCGAGAAAACGCTGAAGGATAGTGGACTGTGGGACAGTTTTGAGACATTCTTCGATGAGCAGACAAATGATGCTCTTCAGAATCTCAAGGATACCTTTGCGGCTTTCTGCATTAAGTACACCCCCATCAACACTGCTGTGGAGGCAAGCAGAATTTTCACCAAGGTTCTCAACCCTCTGGCCTGTAAATACCACAAAAAAGGCACTGCCAAGGGGAAAATATCTCCATCCATGATTACATATGACAAGATCATTTATAATCAGACCAATTGGCGTGATGATGCGGCGGGCAAGGATAAAAATGTGGCACGAGGAGACTTTGTTCCCGTTGCCCAGACTGACGATGAGTACCAGTACCGTGTATCCAGAGCGATAAAGTATTTGCGACAGTTCAACGACAAATACAATGATGGAAAATCCGAAATTCTGGATCGGTTCTCTGTTGGAGAAAAGGCTACGCATATGCATCATATTTTCCCGAAACACCGGTATCAAGAGATTGCAGAGTACCTGGAGAATTTGATCGCATTGACGAGTGGTCAGCATCTGCAAAAGGCGCATCCTAACGGAAATACATCTGCAATCGACAAGGATTATCAGTACACTTGCCTCATCGCTAAAACCGATAGCATACGGAAGAATCTCATGGATAATCACGGTGAGCCTGTGATTTATGATTTTGCGGATTTTATGTATGTTTTGGATGTCGGTTTGGAAACAGATTATTTCGGAGCGTTACCGCAATACGATTTCGGTGCTGTTCTGACTGGAATAGAGTTCAATTTCTAACTCAGTATTGAGAGGTTTTTTATGGCAAAAGAGTGGAAAAATGTAAGTAAAACAGCCGATGGCCAAGAGTATGTTGAGCCCTGCATTTTAGGATCTGGCCCCAGAAGTGCTTGCAAAGCAGTATTTTTTAGAAATTGCCATAAATCCAGCGGCGAGCAAATTGTATCCCTTAAAATTGCTCGACAGAAGAAAGTTGGGAATCAATGGATAACCAAGGAAGATAAAGCCATTACTCTTAAGCCTGAAGAAATCGATAAACTAATTGAATATATTCAAGAGTACTATACCCCATTGAATATTGGTATGACTGAGTTTATAGAGGCAGATGAGGATGCAGCCAAGCTATTTACCAAGGTGCGTGATTTAGGCATCTCTGATGATGAGGTTGTATCTAAGTTGATCGAATCCGGTATTTTGACGCAAAACCTTACCGTAGCGATCACTGCTGCAGAACGGAATAATGCAGTCCAGGAATTTGAACAAGCAATTGATGTAGAGAGGACGGAATCGTTTTGGCAGAATTGGTTCTCTCAAAACAAATGGGTACTTGGTTCAGAATACCTCAACATTTTGCCGGAGAGAGATATTGATACCAACGACATTGCCGACTACCTAATGCGTTCAATAGATGGATTTCTTGATGTTGTAGAAATTAAACGGCCTGATTTGCAATTTTGGGCGGGGCCAGATTCCCATGGAAATTATTATCCTACTGCTCAGTTAACTGCAGCAATTTCCCAATGCTTAAATTACCTTTACAGAATTGAACTTCAATCCAATTCTGTAGAATTTATGGAACGTGTGGGCGGAACAAAGACTGTAAAACCACAATGTATGTTGGTGTATGGACGCTCTGACGATTGGGGTGAAGATAAGATGCGTGCCCTCCGTATTTTGAATGCTGCATACCATCAGCTTCACATCATTACATATGACCAGTTGTTACTGCGAGCAAAACAGCTGCTCGGTCTTTCTGATCCAGATGATGACGAGGAGGATTATGATTCCCTTCCGTTTTAATAATGAACAAAGAAGGTACTGATAGTGTCCAAATTTCAATACTACTCAACGGATAGTCTTATTCGCTTCTTCCTTGAACAAGGCAAAGAAGGTGACTGCTGGGATTTCAAGCAAGAGTGGCATGAGAATATTGCAGATTTGATTAAGGACATCGTTTGCTTTGCCAACACTGTACACGATGAAAACTGTTATTTGATTTTTGGTGTAGCCGACAATCTGGAAATCAAAGGTATGCAAAAACTGAGAAAGAAACAGGCAGATATTATCGATGCTATATCAAATCTCATTTTTGCAGGGGATGTGTATCCTACTGTGGAAGTAAAGACCATCGTTTTTGATGGTGTTGAATTGGATGTGCTGACTATCTTCAATGTTGAAAACACACCCATTTATTTAAAGAAGCAGTATGGGCAGATGCGTCCAGGGTGTATTTATACTCGGACGGGCGACAAAAACACACCGGATAATGGAAATGCTGATGTGACGGATATAGAGAATTTGTGGAGAAAAAGACTGGGTCTTACCAAACCCCCATTAGAATATATCTATGATCGGCTACATAACAAAGCAGAATGGACTACTTCCGATAATGGGTATTACAATGTTTATCGCCCAGAATACACGATAGAAATATATCCGAATGACGATGATTTGGACGCAGAGTTCTATGCTTATGCCATGCCGAATTCAAATACTTCCTATGATGAATTAAACATCAAGTACCAGACTACAATCCTCGACTCGTATCAGATTGTCGTTCTTGATGGCGGTAGATTGCAGATTCCTACGCCCACCTGGGGGTATATATGTCATGACGAATATGGTCTGCATTACAAATACAGTTATAAATATTATGTCGGTGGTAGCAAGCGATATAGAATCTTAAAGTTCTTATATGATCCTCAAAACAGTGATCATCGTTATGCTTTTATGCATCTCCAAGATGTTGTGCTATTCTATCGCTCGGACGAGGAAAGACTGGCCTTTGAGGTGTATATCGAAGGGCACCAGAACTTACTGAGCGACAAAATCAGCGAGATTACACGATTTGACCACATCAGTACCGGCTCAGACAGGAAAACAGAGGTTTATAAGGAGCGTCTGAAAACAGGCGTTGCTCTAAATGCACTCCTTAAAGAGTGGCGGAATACACATGAAACTAAATAATTAAGGAAAAATTGACCACACAGCAGATTTCGCAACCTGTTGTGTGGTTCTTTCGTTCACACTTTGTTATCTGGACTTATCACACCTTCTATGGCATAGTGTCTCGATGCAAGGAGGTGTGATATGGGCAACATACTTGAAGAGTTCTGGTACGGGAATATAAATCCCCAGGAACAGAGCAAGGAAAGCAGCCGGCCAGTCAAAGAACTGCTCAAGCTGATGGGGCGTAACCGTGATCGGCTACATGATTCTATGACGGCTGAACAACGGGAGACACTTGAAAAATACGATGACTGTGTCAGTGAAATGTACGGCTTAATCGAACTGGAGATATTTTCCTATGCTTTCCGGCTCGGCGGTCGGCTTATGCTCGCCACGCTAATGGATAGCGGTGGGGATGCCTAAAGCAGAAAAAGGCCACACAGCAGACTATGTGGCCTGCTGTGTGGTCTTTCTGTTCGGCACCGCTTGAGGACGTCACTCAAAAATTATCGTTGTTTTCAATAATCCCTAAGTGAACGCTCCAAAGCCGCGCTCCTTTTTTGTATCACGCGCGTTTTTTCTTCGGTGAGCTCGTGAAAATCCGGGACAAGTATGAGACGCAAATAGCCCTCATATGCCGAGAGAATCGCTTCACGCAATGCCTCCGGCGTATCGCAATGGGTCACGTTGAACCATTCGCGCTCTTCTTCATCCCACTCCATGACCACATATCCATGGCGAGTTATCAGCACCTCGCAGATTCCGGCCCGAATGACCGGTTCAAAGCAATCCAGCACACTTTCAAAAGACAGCATTGCAAGCTCCTTTCCCGAATACCTTATATACAACACTGTAATCATTCTCAGGCGAAGTTGCAAAGGTGCAAACCAGAGATTGCTTGATTTCAACCAATAAGCCGCGCTGTCACGGCACATTTTCCAGGCGCATGTCCGCTATATCTGAACGGATAGCAGGTCACCAGCACAAGCGTACTTCCGTCCAGTGTCGGGAGCCGCCAATCCGATGTGCTTTCGTAGATGGCAACATCTGAAACGGCATAGGTGTAGGCTATGCCGTCTTTTGTTGCTGTAATGGTATCGCCCACGGTGACCTTTTCGAGTACCTTCAAATGATTCCGATTGCGGTGGCCGTAAACCACGCACATACCTTCCTTGCCGGGAAGCGCCGAGGTCGGAAGCCAGCCCGGCGTTTTCTTGAGCGTTGCTTCTTCCACACCGTACGCAACAGAGATGGTATCGTTCAGAA
>CDZQ01019505.1_pt1 | contig 27789 bp, 22 predicted proteins | sample 554831 | NCBI WGS metagenome assembly CDZQ01 (sample SAMEA3182112, study PRJEB8094) | gut metagenome | biome: human; feature: gut; material: Stool; isolation source: human stools | place: Canada | collected 2013-05-06 | reverse complement strand
CAAAGAACACATTATATGAGTAAAACTTTAAAATACCCCATTTTTGGGCAATTCCTATCTTTTTTATCGTACTGCGTTTTTTTTAACCCAAATTTAAAAAAACCGTATTTTACATGTTTTTAAGAGGAGAAAATGTAATACAAAAAAGAAATTTGTGTAAACTGACCATACGCCTTTGCTGATTGCCAAGATGTGAAAAGCCTTTTTGGACAAATTTCGTTCGGTATCTTTTGGAAAAGCTCTTGCCAATCATTTCAAAGTGTGATATTATTATAAAGTATTATTAAGTATTATAGGGGGCTACCCATGTTTAAAGAAATTGACCGCAGACAATATTCGGCAAAACCCTTTTGGGCATGGAACGGAAAGTTAGAAAAAGAGGAACTACTACGGCAGATTGATATCATGCAGCAGATGGGTTTCGGCGGATTTTTTATGCACTCCCGTACCGGGCTGCAAACAGAATATCTCGGGCAGGAATGGTTTGACCTGATTAACGCCTGTGCTGACCGGGCCAAAGAAAAAAATATGGAATCCTGGCTGTATGATGAAGATCGGTGGCCCAGCGGTTCTGCCGGTGGTATCGCGACAAAAGAAGAAAAATACCGCATGCAATATATTCGGCTGAATCTGGCCATGAAAGAGGCATTCGAATGGAGTGATGATATCATCTCCGCTTTTGCCGCAGATGTTGACGGTGTTTATGTAACCAACTGCATGCAGATTTCAGAACATACAGATATTTCTGCGTTAGATGCAAAACATGTTCTGTTTTTTACGCATGAACGCATGATCCCGACCGATACGTATAACGGCAGCGCTTATTTGGACACCATGAGCAAACAGGCAACCCTGCACTTTTTGCAATCTACACATGAAAAATATAAACAGCATTGTGCGGATCGTCTTTCAGACAGCATCCAGGGAATTTTTACGGACGAACCGCATCGAGGTGCACTGATGTGCGGCTTTGCCGTGCCCAATCACGACCCGCAATATTTGTGTCCCTATACGGATGATTTGTTTGAAGAATTTGAAAAAGCATACGGATATCCCCTTCAAACCCGGTTACCGGAATTATTCTTACAAAAAGACGGTAACCGATATTCGCCCGTTAAATGGCAGTACACCGAATTGCTGACTCGGTTATTTTTAAAGAACTTTGCAGAGCCGTATCAACAGTGGTGCACAGATAATCACATGTTGCTGACCGGACATGTACTGCACGAAGATTCTTTAACATGCCAAACCGCAACAAACGGGTCTGTTATGCGATACTATGAACATATGGACTGTCCGGGTGTTGATGTTTTGACAGAACACAATACCAATTACTGCATCGTCAAGCAGTTAGCTTCCGTTGCCCGGCAAACCGGAAAAAAATGGATGCTCTCCGAGCTGGACGGCTGCACAGGCTGGCAAATGACGTTCCAAAACTATAAAGCCATTGGCGACTGGCAGGCAATCATGGGCATCAATCTGCGCTGTCCGCATTTATCCTGGTACACCATGCAGGCCGAGGCAAAGCGTGATTATCCGGCAAGCATTCTGCACCAATCGGCCTGGTATCCGGCTTATGCAGCATTGGAAGATTATTACGCCAGAATCGGGCAAATCACCACAAACAGTAATCGTCTTTGTAAAACAGCGGTTATCATGCCGGTAGAAAGTATTTGGGTTCAAATCTATGCCGGATGGGCCAAAGACATGCAGGCGCTGGACGAAACCATTGCGCAAGTGGACAAAAAATTTGCAGATACCTATCTTCATTTACTTGCCGCACATGTTGATTTTGATTACGCGGATGAAGAGATGCTAAGCCGTTTGTATCATATTCAAGACGGGCGGCTGTGGATTGGCAAGGCTGATTATCAACGAGTCATTGTTTCGGGAATGAGTACGATCCGGAGTTCCACCCTCAAAATCTTACAGGACTTCAAAAACGCCGGCGGAGAGGTTCTTTTTGCAGACGAACCTCCATTCTTGGTCGACGCGGAGGAAAGCGATGCGGCTTGTGAGTTTGCAAAAACCTGTACAACACTTTCGATTGAACAATTAAAAACACTGAATGACCAGGTTCAAATTCAATCAGAAAAAATCATCCTGCAAACATATCAAGATGAAAATCACAAATACTATTTTATGTTAAATACCGATCGAACCCATCGAGTCGAATCGGTAGACATTGATTTTGGAGAAGATGTCTGCATTCAGGAATGGGATCCTGAAACCGGAAATGCCGAATCACTCCAGACAGAAAACAATCATCTTTGCGTGACTTTTGAAGCCGGACAGCTGCGGCTATTTGTTGATTGTTCCGAAAATCTTGAAATTGTTCCGGAACATCAATCCCAACAGATTATTCAAACAGTCAAGGCCGATCCCGATACACAAATCCAGTTTGACGAACCCAATGTTTTGGTTTTGGATTATGCAAGCTGGCAAATCGATGACGGCGCGATTGAACCACAAACGGAAGTGCTAATTGCCGACTCCAAAATCCGACAGATTTTTGGTCTACCCGAACGCGGCGGAGAGATGCTGCAGCCATGGTTTATCGCTCAACAAACACCCCAGAAAAAAGGCCAAGTTACGTTGTATTACAGTTTTGAAGCGGAAGATTTGGTTGAGAGCCCCATTTACTTGATGTATGAAGAACCCGAAAATTTTGCGGTTAGTATCAACGGAATCCCGTTAAATCAGAAACCTGAACCAGGAATCTTTATCGATAAGTGTTTTACGCGCGTTCAAATCAGTGATTACGTCCAGACCGGCGTCAACACCATTTGCTTACAAACCGATTTCACCAATCGATCCAATATTGAGGCGATTTATTTATTGGGCAATTTCGGGGTATCCATGCCGGACAAAAAAATCACAGCACCTCAGCAAGATTTCCGCTTTGAATCACTCACAGAACAAGGTTATCCGTTTTATGGCGGGAAACTGACCTATGCATTACAATTCCATACCCAATTGCAACCAAATCAAAGAGCTGTTTTAAAACTTCGGGCAGCTGAAAATGTTGCTTGCTATGAAGTCAACGGAGTTGTAAAGGGCTTTGAACCGATGGAATATGACGTAACGGAACAGATTCAAAATAAACAACCGGTCTTTTTGACCGTTTACCTGACCAGACGAAATATGTTCGGACCGCTTCATGGTGTCCCCAAAATTATGGAAGCCGTTGGCCCGATGCATTTTCTGGGCGGAATGGATACAGACTATGTTTTGTACGAAGCAGGTCTGACAGAAGTCCCGGAGCTTGAAATCAGAACACAAAACGGAGGAGAAAAAAATGTTTAGAAAAAATATGGGTATTGATTTAGGTACCTCATCCGTACTCATATATATTCGCGGAAAAGGAATTGTCCTGCGGGAGCCCTCCGTTGTGGCCATTGACAAAAAAACCTTAAAAATTATTAAAATCGGGTTTGAGGCGCAGGAGATGATCGGAAAAACGCCTAAAAATCTGATTGCCGTACGGCCGATGCGCGACGGCGTTATATCAGACTATGACTGCACCGAAAAGATGCTGCGTTATTTTATCCGAAAAGCAAACGGAAATTCGATCTTTCAGCCCAATGCCGTTATCTGCGTTCCTTCCCGGATCAATGAAGTGGAAGAACGCGCCGTCCGGCAGGCGGCAACCAATGCCGGCGTACGCAATCTGGAACTGATCGAAGAGCCGATGGCCGCAGCACTGGGTACCGGATTGGATATCAGTCGTCCGCGAGGGATCATGGTCGTGGATATCGGCGGAGGCACCACAGACATTGCGGTGGTGTCACTCAACGACGTTGTCGTTTCGGAGTCGGTCAAATGCGCCGGAGACGAATTTGACAAAGCCATTGTAAAATATGTCCGCAAAGAGCACGGAATTGTAATCGGAGAACGCGCCGCAGAAGAAATCAAAATCAAAATCGGGTGTGTCTCTCCCCGTCCGGAACGTCTGACGATGACGGTAAGCGGACGCAGTATGTCAACCGGTCTGCCCAAAGAGTTTACGATTTCTTCAGAGCAAGTTTTATCCGTATTGCAGGATTCTGTAAAAATCATTACAGACGCCGTACACGATGTTTTGAGTAAAACTCCGCCGGATTTAATTGCCGATATTTCTACAGACGGAATCATTCTCACCGGAGGCGGCAGCATGCTGTATGGGTTTGACAAAGTAATTTCTGCAAAGATCGGAATCCCGGTATATATTGCTGACGACCCTGTTTCGTGTGTGGTAAAAGGCGCCGGCCAAGCCGTCGAGTACATTGACAACCTTTCCGAAACAAAAATCAATTCTCCCAAGCGAAAACTGTGGAACTAATTTTTTCTCTATAACAAAAAACCTCACTTTCCCCTACAGCGCCTTTTAAGACACTGGTACGGTAAAAAGTGAGGTTTTTATTTTGTTGCACATTTTCTTCAATATATTTATAAAAATTTGCTCTTGTCAAAGATTTGAAAAATTATTTAAACAGTACAAAATGACCTTTACATTTAGCGTCCCCCTTTATAAAGGGGGGACGCTAAAACTTCTTCATCATTTTATAACCTATCATGAACGATAGGGTTTTATATCAAAATCGAACCCTATGATATATACTAACGCAGCATTGCAGCAATATATCCCTATTGACACTTACCAAAAATTAGTTCTTAACAGATTCCCAAACTGCAGGAAAATGCTCTTTTATAAAAATGCTCATAGCGTGTTGTGGATTATGCTTCAAGCTGTTATTTTCTATTTCTTTTCTTAATTCTTCAAAAACAAAACACATTGTTTTATCTTGAATTTCACTGTTCTTCTCTATTCTAAACAGTCCCTTTTCTTCTTGCTGTTTGTAAAACACATACAAATCTGGAATCTTTGTCATTCTATCAACCTTTATTGGTCGAGTAGAAGTATACACATCCTTTATTTGAGTAGGTTTCTCTAAACCCTTTAAATGGTCACACTCGTATAAATACCCCACTCTGTTTTTATACAAATTATAAAAAGCGTCTTCATAATAATCTGAATAAAAAACGGTCCCTTTTTCATCAAAACCATAAGGATAAAAACTAAACGGTTTTGGTACAGGCTTTACGGCATATAAAAGTGCAACTAATGGATTTGTCGTGAAATAAACGTATGGATTACCATGTTCTGATAAAAATGGTTTTAATTCATTCAGTCCTCCAACAGGACTTCCGTGATAAAAAGTCATCGCTTCACCACACCTTTGCACCCAATCAGCACCTCAACATATTCTAAAACGTTGAACTATAAAATTCAACAAAACAATAGTCTGTTCTTCAAACGCAGCATCCCAACGTTAACCCGGCCGCAAGTTCGTGCCTCTGAACAATTCTTCTCGACGCGACGACATCTTTTTTAAAGTGTTTTTTCAGACAGCAAAACATCTTTCAGTTGCGCTACACTTTCGCACACAGCCACAGCTCCGGCTGCAATCAGTTCTTCCCGGCTGCCATAGCCGTAACTGACACCAATCCCCGCCATGCCAAAAGAGGCTGCACCCTGGATATCAAATTCACGGTCTCCAACCATGATTGCTGTTCGGATATCTGAAATTTTGCACTCTTCAATCGCAGCGCCAATAACATCCGTTTTACGGGCGCGACTGTAATCGAAACTTGCACCTACAATACGATAAAAATAAGAATCCAATCCGAAATGACGCATCAACTCCACTGCAAAAGGCTCCGGTTTGGAAGTGGCCATAATAATTCGAGCGCCTTTTTCACATAACAACGAAAACAAGGATTCAATCCCGTCATATACATAACATTCGTAAATTCCGGTTTTCGAATAATACTCACGGTAATAGCGAATCGCCTCATCCGCCTGCTCTACCGAGAATGAAAAATCATGCATAAAAGAATCGCGCAACGGAGGCCCGATAAAAGACCGTAACTGTGTTCGGTCCGAAATCTCTATCCCAAACTTCCTCAGCGCGTATGCAACAGCCTTTGTTATTCCTTCAAAAGGATCGGTTATTGTACCGTCTAAATCAAACAAAATGTTCTGTTTCATCAATATAAGCTCCTTCTCTTCTTTTCATCAAACAATCATTTTCGTCCTAATGATTTCTTTGCAACAACCAAAAAGGGCAAAACAATTCTTGTTTTACCATGATTGTTTTGCCCTTTTTTATATAATCATAAAAAGCACTGGTTATTTGCCTTTGGTGATATCATTGAGTAATTTAAGAAAGTCATCATCTTCATCAGAAGAGGACGCCGATGTTTCTTCAACGTTTTTCTCTTCTTCCTTTTCCGAATCAACTGCGACATCTGCTGCAGGAATCTCAAAATCCTTCGGCAGCGACAAAGACTTACCGTCTTCATCAAAATGTGTCGCAATAACCGTTACCTGCAATTCATCTTCCAGATTGTCGTCCAAATTAACACCCCAGATAATATTGGCATCCGGAGCAGCACTTTCACGGATAATCTGAGCGGCAAGTTCGATATCTTCCATCGTCACATCGACATCCGCATTAAAGTACAAAATAACACCTTTTGCACCGCGAATAGAAGATTCCAACAACGGGCTTTGAATAACAGCTTTAGCAACAGCCTCTGCTTTATCCTTGCCTTTCGCCGTTTGCACACTCCAGTGCGCATATCCAGCGTCTTTCAAGATTGCCGTTACGTCATTGAAGTCCAAGTTAATAATACCCTGGCTCTGAATCAATGTGGTAATGCTCTCCACACCTTCACGAAGAACATTATCTGCAACCTTAAATGCATTTAGCATCGTTACTTTACTTTCAGAAACAAGTTTCAAATTCTCGTTGGGGATAACAACGAGCGTATCTACTTGATTCAACAATGCCTCTATGCCGGCTTCTGCACGGGCGATTTTTGTTTTTCCTTCAAAAGCAAACGGCTTTGTTACAATACCAACTGTTAAAATGCCCAGTTCTTTTGCAATCTGAGCAACCAACGGTGCGGCTCCTGTTCCGGTTCCGCCTCCCATACCAGCTGTAATAAAGACCATATCGGCGCCTTTAATGGCAGCCGTGATTGCATCTCTGCTTTCTTCTGCAGCTTTCCGTCCTACTTCAGGATCTGCACCTGCGCCAAAACCACGCGTAATCTTTTCGCCGATGGCTACTTTTTCAGGTGCCAAACAACGTTTTTCAAGCTGCTGCTTGTCCGTGTTTATGGCAATAAAACCAACATCACGAACTTCCGATTGGATCATGTTGTCCACGGCATTATTTCCGCCGCCGCCAACACCAATGACTTTAATATTAACCAGTGTCTTATCTTCCAAACTTGTGAATGCCATAATACTACATCCTTTCTTATTCCCTTTTATAATACCATATATTTACAAAATAGTCAACACTTTTTTATCATTTTTCTTCGTTTTTTTGGCGAAAAAAGCAAATCTTTTATGCTTTCGTTATGCCCCTGAATCAGAGGTCTCCAACTCAGTATATCGGCCCTGTTCAAAATTTTTCACATTGATTCTGGCCTTTTTGGTAGGATCGTTGCGCTGCAGAATCAATTTTGCCGTTTGCAGCTTTTTTTGAATGTTTTCACTGGTTCCGATTTCAATAGAAATCAACCCGTTTACCGTTAATTTTACGTCATAATTTTTTGTCAAATCAATTTCGGTCAGTTGTTGCTGCAATCCCTCAGCGACAACTCCGGCATACACCTCCTGCAACAATTCCACATCCATTGTCTCATCCGAATTTTCAATGACTTGTCCCACAACCGCTTGGTCAACAGTAATGCCTAACACAGATACGGCTTGGGCATTAGCCTCATCCGCAATCTGCAAGACCTTTAAATCTTGATTTAAATAAACATATTTTCCATCCGATGACGTAACGCAAAAAATAGCGGCACCCTTTTCAAAACAAATTGATACCCCGGTCGGAAAATGCTGCTGGACCGATACCGATTTGATATACGGATACTTGTCCGACAATAATTTAAGAGCCTTTTCACTATTGATTGAATATAATCCACTGCCCGTATGATATCCCATTTGATTTAAAAGTTCGTCGGTTGAATATGGCGTATTATTTTCTACGGTCATATTCTTAACAACAACCAAAAGATTAATCACAATCGCCGCAATAATTAAAACAATTACAGCCAAAAACGAAAACTGAATGATCCTCAATCTTCTTCGACGTTTAGCCCGTCGGTTGAGCTTGTCCATTTGGCTGTGAGAAGAACGATTTTTATTTAAATCCGCACTTCTGCGCTCTTTTGCTGCCATGCATTTACTTTCCTTTCCAACAGCAGCAGCGGCAAAAGCCGCAGCTGCATTACTTGATCAACTCTATACCTGCACCTAATTCCTGCAGGTCCAAATCAATATGTTCATATCCACGTTCAATATATTCTGCATGATCAATTTCCGTTATCCCCTCAGCGGCCAGACCGGCGACACAAAGGGCGGCTCCACCACGCAAATCATTCGCTTCAACCGTCGTTCCATACAACGATTTTACTCCGTCGATGACCGCGACCCGACCTTCCGTCTTGATATTAGCACCCATCCGCAACAGTTCACCCATATACTTGAAACGATTCTCAAATATAGTTTCAACAAAAACTGTACTGCCGCGCGCCAAAGACATCAAGGCCACAAACGGAGGACCGCAGTCTGTCGGAAACCCGGGATACGGCATTGTTCGAATCAGATTTTCTGTTTTTACCCCATGTACCCTATCACATTCGATACTGACACTGTCTGCATATACATCAATTTTACAGCCGGCATCCCGCAGTAGAGACAAAACAACCGAGAGATGCTCCTTATTAACATCTTTCAGCAACGCATTTCCGCGCGTCGCCGCGACCGCGCACAGATATGTAGAAGCAACAATCCGGTCCGGAATAATTCGATAATCCGCGCCATGCAATTTTTTAACTCCGGAAATCACAATTTCTCCCGTTCCTGCTCCCCGAACTTTTCCTCCCATGGCATTTAAGAAGTTTTGCAGATCCATAATTTCCGGTTCTTTGGCGGCATTGTTGATAATCGTTTCTCCTTCCGCCTTAACAGCTGCCAACATGATATTCTCCGTTGCCCCAACACTGGGAAAAGACAATGTAATATTGGCACCCTTTAACCCACTGGTACTACAGTCTAAATATCCGTATGCATCGGTGATTTCCACATTCATTTTCTTGAGTGAGGACAAATGCAAATCTATAGGCCGATTGCCGATATCACATCCTCCCGGGAAACTAACCTTTGCCCGTTTTGAAACAGATAAAATGGCGCCCAAAAACATAATAGAAGAACGCATCTTACGCATCAGTGTATCCGGAATCTCATACCCGGCAGCATACTTACTGTTAATCACAATTCTGTTTTTATACAAAACGGTTTTGGCTCCGAGGGCAGTAAGAATTTCAACCGCCGAATGCAAGTCACTGATATCCGGAACATTTTCAATCACGCACTCGCCATCCGCAAGCAACGCAGCTGCCATAATCGGCAATACGCTGTTTTTAGCCCCCTGGATGCAAACAACCCCGCATAGCGGACGTCCGCCGTTTATTACAAGTTTCGACATATTGCTCAAATCCTCTCGCTATTTTTACACATTCCATAATATGTCGAAACGGCTCTAATTGTTAAAGAGTTTGTATTTCGTTGTAAATATCGTCTAAGCAGTTACGGTTATACAAGGTTCGAGCGGACTGCTCCATTTTTCTTAGTTTTTCTTTATCAAAAACAATATCGCAAACCATTTGGAACAAGTCTGTCTGGGGCAGATCTTTTTCTTCAATCAATAATCCTGCCCCGGCATCCGCAAATGCCTTTGCATTAAAATACTGATGATTCTCAGCTACATAGGGAGAAGGAATCAAAATTGCGGCTCGTCCCAACGCAGAAAGTTCCGTCAGCGTTGTCGCTCCCGAACGGGAAATCACCAAATCGGCCGCCGCCATCACTTCAGACATGTTATAAATATATTCAAACACCTGAACACACGGATGCTGTGCGACTTCTCCTAAACGATCCAAAACCTGCTGATATTCACGGGATGCGCTGTGAAACAAAATCAAATTTCCTTCTTTGACATTCTCCTCGGCCATCCGGCAAAAAGCGTCGTTAATACATGTGGCTCCTAAACTTCCACCGCATGATAAAACCACGATATCTTCTGCACGCAGACCTAATTTTTTGCGGCTTGCTGCTCGCGTCATCGTTAAGAACTCCGGTCTGGCCGGATTTCCTACCACCTTGACCTTTGAAGGCGCTACATTCAGCGGTTTTGCCAATTGTAAACTCAACAAAATTTTATCGACCTTTTTAGCCAACAATTTAGTGGTCACACCGGCAAAAGCATTCTGTTCCAAAATCACGGTTTTTATCCCGCGTTTTGCTGCTTCGGAAATAACCGGTGCCGAAACATATCCACCTGTTCCGATTGCAATATCCGGACGGAATTGATTGATCAATGCCCCAATCTGCTTTTTAGCCTGCCGGTATTTTATTCCCGCGGAAATATTCTGTTTCAATCCGGACCAACTTTTCCGGCGACTGAGCCCGATCACTTCAATAAACTCCATGTCAAAGCCTGCCTTTGGAACCAAAGAGGCTTCAATTTTATTTTTTGTTCCCACAAATAGGATCCGGGCATTTTTATCGCGTGCCGTTAAAACTTCAGCAACGGCTATTGCAGGGTTTACATGCCCGGAAGTACCCCCTGCGGCTATTAAATATCTCATAATCTCCTCCTACGTCCCTTTTTCCACGGACGAATACCTTGAAATCCTTAAAACAATTCCCATTTCTGCCAACAGTACAACCAACGCCGTTCCCCCATAACTGAAAAACGGAAGAGGGACTCCTGTTACCGGCACGGTATTGGTGACAACTGCAATATTAAAAATAACCTGAACGGCAATTCGGGAAATAATACCCACAACGACAAGGGATGTAAACATATCCGGTGCATTTCGTGCAATATGTATGCCTCGCCAAATTAAAAAAGCAAACAGAGCAAGAATAAACACGGCTCCAATCAGTCCCAATTCTTCACATACAATGGAGAAGATAAAGTCATTTTGAGGCTCTGACATATACAAATATTTTTGACGACTTTTTCCATAACCCAACCCAAATAATCCACCGGATCCAATCGTTGTCAGTGACTGATAGATTTGCCATCCGTCACCCAACAAATCCGATTCCGGATTCAGATAAGTTTGAATTCGTTTTTGCATATAATCCGTAAAGAAAATCAATGTGGTTCCGCCTGCAACGCCAAGAGACCCCACCAAGATGATGTAACGCATACGACAGCCGCCGGCAATCAGCATAATGGTACCGATAGCCATGACTAAAATAGCTCCCGACAAATGCGTTTCAACACCAATTAAAACCGTAGGAACCACAAAAATCAATGCAGGAATCAAAAAACCTTTAATCGCTGACTGCATTTTATCCCGATGCCTTGCAATATAATCTGCCATAAAAATAACGACACCGATTTTGGCAAACTCAGAAGGCTGGAACTGAAATCCTGCGATATATAACCATCTTTTTTCGCTGTCTTTACTAACAATAAGAACAAGGATTAACAGAAAAATACAAACAAAATAATATAATTTTGAAAACCGCCGATACAGATTGGTATTGATAAACGACAACACAATCATAATCGCAACTCCGATGATTGCAAAAATGAGTTGTTTGCGTATGTAATAATAACTATCCCCGTTATGCTTATTAAATGCATCTGCGTATCCGGCTGAAAACAACATAATCAATCCGATACACAAAAGAAGCATAACACCAACAAAAAACGGGATATCAAACATCGGCAAATGGTGTTTGATTTTTTTTATTTTTGCCGTATTCTTCTTATCCATCTGTACACCTAAACCTATCTATTTTTTTAAAGCAATAACCAAAGCAATGACAGGGCAACCAAAATGACCGTCACAGAAGTAAACAAAAGACAAATTTTGACTTCACTGTATCCACTCAACTCAAAGCTGTGGTGAATCGGAGTCATTTTAAACAACCGTTTTCCGTGCGTGATTTTGAAATAGGCAACTTGGATCATAACCGAAGCAGCCTCGGCCAAATAAATAAATCCGACAACAATTAACATCAACGGAATCTTCAGCTCAAATGCTAAAACAACCACCATACCGCCTAAAAACATAGAACCGGTATCGCCCATAAAGACCTTGGCCGGATGCCAATTGTAAACAAGAAATCCTAACAGACCGCCACAAACCGACACAGCCAAAATAGCTGTTTCGGGCATCGCAGTGTTTCCAAATACGCCACCGATAGACGCTACCGTGAAAAACAAGCAAACAGGAACGGTTACACTTCCTGCAAGACCGTCTATGCCATCGGTTAAATTGACAGCGTTCGTAAAACCGACAATCAATACTAAGGCAATTACATAATAGAAATATCCAAAGTCAACCCAAATCTGTGTAAAGGGAATCAACATACGCGTGTCTCCACCACTTTGGATCCCCAGAAAAACAAGATAGGCTGCCGAAATAAAAATCTGAATCAAAATTTTTTGTACAACGGTCAAGCCTAAATTACGTTTTTTGGCCACCTTGACAAAATCATCGATAAATCCCATAAAGCCAAACAAAAGAGCAACAACCAAGCCGGTTAGCGTACCGGTGGGCAGAGGAATAGCAGAACTAATCGTATTACCCTGTGTATAATAAGAGAAAGCCGTTGCAAAATATGCGATTAAAACTGCAATAATAAAGATAAACCCACCCATGGTTGGCGTTCCCTGCTTGGAAGCATGCCAGGACGGTCCTTCTTCGGTTAAGATCTGCTGTCCAAAATGCAGCTTTTTCAAAACCGGAATCAATATTTTTCCGATCACAAGCGCTGCAATAAATGCCACTGCAAAGGCAACGATAATCAATAAATACTGATCCATCAGTCGGCTCCTCCATTTTTTAGTTCAAAGAATTTTTTCATCACGTTTTCGGCTTGCATCCCGCGGCTTGCCTTAATTAAAATATGATCGTCCACATTTGCTAACTGAGTAAGCGTTTGGGCAACTTCATCTACATCCTTACAATGATAACAATTAGAAGCCTTTATCCCAACAGAAACAGCGCCTTCAATATAACATTCCCCAAATTCGCCAAAAGCAATCAACAGATCGACATTTTTTAACATGCGACCGACCTGCACGTGTAAATCCCGCGCAAAATCCCCCAGCTCTAACATATCACCCAAGATGGCGATTTTTCGGCCGGGCCGACGGTTCAACATATCCACAGCAGCCTGCATAGAGGCCGGGCTGGCATTATAACAATCTTCAATGATATGAAATCCGTTTTTATCATAAGTCTGCTGACGAAGCGGAACGTTTTTAAACAAATTCAAACCCTGGCAAATGTCTTCCAACGGCACGTTCATGCTAATTCCTACACAAACCGCTGCCAATGCATTATAAACATTATGAACGCCTTCACACGGCATGATCACCGTGGCTTCCCCCTGTGGCGTTTGGATCAGAAATCGCAGACTATCGGACTCCATCACAATATCCTGAGCGGTAACATCACAGTCTGAAGAATTGATTCCATATCGTATTATTTTTTGAGAAATTTTTCCAAGCAGCTGCTCCTGGTAGGCTCGGTTCAAATATTCATCGTCGCCGTTTATGATCAACAATCCATCAGGCTTCAGTCCTGATAAAATTTCGAGTTTTGCCTGTAAAATATTTTCCTGAGATCCCAAATTCTCGATATGCGACATCCCTATATTCGTAATCACAGCAATGTCAGGCCGTGCAATATCCGACAGCACACGGATTTCTCCCCGAGCAGACATGCCCATCTCTACAACAGCGGCCTCATCGTCCGCCTGAATGCCCAGCAACGTTAAAGGCAGCCCTGTTTCGCTGTTTTTATTTCCGTCAGTTTTATGCGTTTTGTATTTTTGCGATAACACAGAGGCAATACATTCTTTCGTTGTTGTTTTGCCTACACTGCCTGTTACGGCGACCAACTTCACGTTTAATCCGTCTCGGTACCAGGCACTAAATTGCTGCAATCCTTCCAAACAGGAATTTACAATCACATACGGCAACGACGTTTGCAGCGGTCTTTCGCATAAAAAGCCCACCGCTCCGTTTTCTTCCGCTTGCCGAATAAAATCGTGTCCGTCCACACGAGCGCCCTTTAAGCAAACAAAAACATCTCCGGCACAAACCTGCCTGGAATCTATAACAAATCGTTGAAAGTCACAATCTCCTTTCAACGTTCCCATTAATACCTTTGCTACATCAGACAGACGCATTTCCATTTCCCCTTATCTCTGTTTCCTGTTTTATTCCGGTTCCCCAACCATCTAAATCTTACAATTCGTTTGCAGCAGTTCACGAACGACTTCTCGTTCATCATAATGATGCTTTATTCCATTGATCAATTGATATTCTTCATGACCTTTTCCGGCAAGTATGACACAATCATCCTTTTTTGCATATCGAAGCGCATGAGCAATGGCCTGTGTTCGATCGGTAATTGCAGTATAGCGAGCACCGTCCGGCATCCCATCTCGGATCTGAAAGATAATTTGGTCCGGATCCTCTGTACGGGGATTATCGCTGGTAATTACAGAATAATCGGCAAGTTCCCCGGCAATTTTCCCCATCTGTTTGCGCTTAGATTTATCGCGATCACCGCCACACCCAAACACCACGATCATTCGTCCCCGAATAAATTGCCGAGCGGTCGTCAGCAGTTGTCGAAGGCCCTCCGGCGTATGTGCGAAGTCGATCATAATAGAATACGGCGTATCGGTTTTTAATAATTCCATACGTCCGCGCACACCGTTAAAATAAGCTAAACAACGGCAGGCTTCTTGCAAATCAATATCATAATGACTGCAAACGGCCAGTGCCGCCAATGAATTGGCCACATTAAATATTCCCGGCACCGAAAGACGGACCGGATAATGTTGATCCTTTATACAAAACGTATATCGACTTTCCGACAATTCACAACAAATGTCAACAGCCTGATAATCCGCTTGCTTCTCTATCGAAAAAAATTGACAAGACGCCATTTCAGAAAAGGCATTAAAATAGGAACAATCCGCATTGGCAATAATATTCCGACATTGTGGAATCAATAGCATTTTTGCCTTTAAATATTCTTCCATCGACTGATGATAATCCAAATGTTCTGCGGAAAAATTAGTAAAGACCCCCTGATCAAACCGGATTCCGTCCGTACGGTGTTGATGCAGTCCCTGAGAGGAAACCTCCATTACCAAATACCGACAGCCGTCATCCCTTAACTTTTTTATAATACCGTATAATTCCCAGGGCTCGGGTGTCGTATTATTCATGCCGACACAGTCTTCTCCGCCACAAGCTTCAATGGTTCCGATTAATCCGGTCTTCTTTCCTGCATTGGCTAAGATATGACGAATCATATAAGAAGTGGTGGTTTTTCCGTTTGTCCCAGTTACACCGATCACATGCAAATCATCCGATGGGCGTCCGTAAAAATTGGAGCACAGCAGAGCCAATGCTTGTCGAGGCCGCTCAACAACAATAAAATCAGATAAAATAATCGGCGCATCCGGGCCACATACAATCGCCTTTGCACCCAAATGAATCGCTAACGGAATATACTCCGCGGCATTTGTATGTTGTCCCTTAATGGCAACAAAGATCGAGTCTTCGCGCACATCATTGATATTCGAACAAATATATCGGATCTCTGCATTTAAATCCGGTGTACCGGTATATGCGATATTTTCAAGCAATGCTCCCAGTAACATAAAAGCCCTCCGAAAAAAAGATTTTTTTCTTTTGCTTCCTGTTTTTTCTGTTTCTGGGAGCTTGGCTCCTGTTTTACTCTTCCTTCTGTTTAAAAGTAACGGTAACGACTGTCATTTTCGGAACGGTTTGCCCTGCTCCGACATCCTGCGAAACAGCTACCGTATTCGAGTAACTGATATTATCTCCTACTACTTTAATATTTAAATCGCTGTTTGTCAATAACTGATTGCATTCCGCGGCCGTTTTTCCGGTCAAATCTGGAACAACTGTCGTATCCTGCACACTGTTTTTATCAGTATAAAGCAATACAGTAGAGCCTTCCGGCAATTTGCTTCCGGAGGACGGAATTTGATATTGAATCGTTTCTCCGTCACCTACTAATTTATATTGCAATGTCGAAGCGGCTAAATTAGACGAGGCCACTCCAATACTCTCCCCAACAACGTTAGGAACAGAAACTTCCTCCTGTGTTCCTTGTGCATAGTCGGGTTCAATACCCATATAATCCAGAGCGTCTACAATAATATCTCGACCCAACGGGGCTGCAATATAAGAACCGTACTGCACTTCGGAATTCGGTTCGTCGACAACCACCAGTACACAAATCTGGGGATCGTCAGCCGGAGCAAAACAGATAAAAGATGCGATTCTCTTACCGTTATCTTCTTCATCTTCCCGAGTATCCAATTTTTGCGAGGTTCCGGTTTTTCCGGCAATTCGATATCCCTCAACGTATGCATTTTTTCCTTTTTCTACTGTATACTCCAGATATTCTTTTAAAATATCCGAAGTTTGCTTTGAAACGGTTTGCCGAACCACAGTCGGCGTATTTTCTTTAATCACATTGCCTTCTGCATCGATAATCCGGTTCACAATATAAGGCTGCATATATTGTCCATCGTTGGCAACCGAACAAACACCGGCAATCAACTGCATCGGTGTAATTTTGAATGACTGGCCGAATGAAGCGTTAGCCAGATTTAATGCAGACATTGTTCCTTTTTGGAAATGGTACCCGGAATATTCACCGGGAAGCCCCACATTGGTTTTTTCACGTAATCCAAAAAGTGTTACATAATCATAATACTTATCTTGGCCAATTCTGGCTCCAAGCGTCATAAATACCGGGTTACAAGAATTTGCAATTGCGTCTTTTAATGTTTCCGTTCCGTGCCCATCTGTTTTGTGACAACGAACTTTGATGGACCCGATATTAAGGTAACCTACACAATTAAATGTCTCGGTTAAGCTAACTAAACCTTCTTCTAACGCCATGGACGCCGTAAAGATCTTAAAGGTAGAGCCCGGTTCATATTGCTGCAAAACTTTATTTTCACGATACACTTTGGCGTATTCGTTGTATTTTGTATAATATTCTTCGGTTCCCTCTCCATACTGTTTGAGCAGTTCCAATGTCATTTCATCTGTAATTGTAAATGGAGAATTCGGATCATAATCCGGCTTGGAACTCATCGCCAACACTTCACCGGTTTTAACGTTCATGATAACTCCGGCAAGTCGATTTTGTACATTATGCTCTACGCGAGCATTTTCCAAATGTTTTTCCAAAAACGACTGCATTTCCATATCGACTGTCAACTCTACCGTGCAACCATCTTTAGCATCTATTTCTTTTTCATATTCAAACGGCATTGCCGTTCCGACCGAAGTCTTTGCGGCAATCAATTTTCCGGAAGAACCTTTCAAATATTCATCATACATGTATTCGACGCCTTCCAAACCGTTGTTATCGGTTCCGACAAACCCCAATACAGTAGATAATAAGTGACCATTCGGATAATATCGCTTCGGATCTTCGGCCAATGAAACAATTCCAGAAAAACTTTTATCCGAACTGATAAACTCGCTGACCTTATCCGCAACATCTTTTTCAATTCGTCTGGCAACTTCTACGCTCTGAACATTCCGCTGGGTCATCTCATAAATTTTATCCCGATCCATTCCCAACGCAGAAGATAACCCGTCAGCAATTTCTTCCCGCGTGTCATCGTCCTGAATAGCAGACGGCGCCATTACCACCTTATACGCAGTTGCACTTACAGCAAGTGCATTTCCGTTTCGGTCAGTAATGGAGCCTCTCTTTGCTTCAATTGTAATTTCTTGAGTCTGCTGACTAATCGCACGCTGCTCATACATATCGTGTCCAATGACCTGGATAAAGAATAGCCGACAAACAAGCACCCCAAACATGCATAATGCCAATATGCGCATTACGCTGTATCTACGCAGATTTTTCTCACTCGGTCTAATCGCCATCGTTCCGTATTTCCTTTTTTAAACTCATCTCTTACACAACAAAAATATGGCCGGCCTATTGAAAATATTCCAGAATAACAGAGAATGCCTTTGAGATTCTTGAGAAAAAGTTCTCATTCTGCTCATGCTCGATCACCTGCATATTTTCCTGTTTCTGATCATCAATATATTCAATTTGATAACTACTGATTTTTTTCATAGACAGATTCTCAGATGCATACTTTTCAATATTGCGGTAATTGGAGCGCGACTGATACTCAATATCTAAAAGCTTCCCCTCGTTTTGCACTTCTTCCAGTTCCGCACTTAACCGTGTGTTTTGGTAACTTTTCTCATATTGACTGATATAACAATTTACACCAACAACACTGATTGCAATAATCAAGAGCGCCAAAAATGCGCTGAGTGCGTCAAAGGACTTTTTCTTTTCAACATGCTGTTTCTTTTTCATCATCTGTTTTTCTTCAGCTCTTGATTTTGCCATGACGCCGTCTCACACTCCTGTCCGTTTCGGATAAAAATTCTTAATTTTGCACTTCTTGACCGAGGGTTTCTCGCAATTTCCTCCTCGGTTGGAAGAATCACTTTTTCAGCCTTCCCCAACGACTTTTTGCCGCACACACATACCGGAAAATCCGGCGGACAAGTACAGGGCTTTTCTGCTTTTGAAAAAATGTGCTTTACCAACTTGTCCTCTAATGAATGAAACGTGATCACACAAATGCGTCCATTGGGATTGATATACGGAAAAATCTCATGGAGCAACCGGTCTATTTGTTTCAACTCATCATTGACTTCTATTCGAATTGCCTGAAATACACGCTTTGCAGGATGTTGCTTTTCACGCAAAGCTTTCGCAGGCATCGCCTTTTTAATAATATCGACTAATTCTAAAGTTGTTTGGATCGGTTTTTCTGTTCTTCTTTTTATAATAGCCGAGGCTATGGGACGTGAGTATCGCTCCTCTCCATACTCAAAAAAGACACGCTCCAGCTGCTCTTTTGAATATGTATTTACGAGCTGCTTTGCATCAAACACATCGTCTTTGTTCATTCTCATATCCAGGTCTGCATCAACCATATACGAGAATCCCCTGTCTGCAGTATCTAACTGATGCGAAGAAACCCCCAAGTCCACTAAGAGTCCGTCCAACATCAGGCCATTTTCGGACAGATACTGCGGCAGTCCACAAAAAGTATCATGCAATAATGTAAGCGTACAGTCCAGGCTGCCGAGCTTGTCCCTGCACGCCCCAATAGCTTCTATATCTCTGTCCACACAAATCAGGTGCCCGTTTGAAGACAAACTCTGCCCAATACGAAGAGAATGATTCCCTCCTCCGGCAGTTCCGTCCGCATATACGCCGTCCTTTTTTATGTTCAGACCAGTGATACTCTCCTCTAACAATACCGGAACATGTTCAAATCGCCCATCCATCATTAAAAACCGACTTCCTCAAGCAGCTCAGAAACCGCAGAGCTGTCTGTTTGTAAATTGAACGAATCCCAACGTTCGGTATCCCAGATTTCAATCCGGTTCAACGCGCCGACCACGGTAACGTCCTTTTCAATCCCCGTAATCTTGCGCAGCGATTGCGGAATGGTGATACGCCCCTGCCCATCAACATCGGACAGCGCAGCGTTTCCACTGAAAAACCGCAAAGCGGTGCGGCTTTTAGAAGTAGGAAGGCTCATCAGAGATTCCACAAATGCATTCCATCCCTCTTCAGAAAACAAGAAGATACAATCGTCCAATCCCCGGGTCATATAGACTTTTTCTCCCACATAACTCCGCTGTTTGGCAGGTAAAAACAAACGGCCCTTCGTGTCTATAGAATGTTGATAATTTCCGATAAAAGCATTCAGTGCCATTTGCTCACCTCCACTCTTATTTTAGGGATTTTGAACCACTTTACTCCCTTTTCCTACACTTTCGCTCCACTTTACATTTATTATATATGATTTGGCTTTTTTTTGCAATAGTTTCAAAATAAATTTTCCAAAAAATTTCCGTCCAATTATTATGCAACTTGCACAATCGACAAAAAATACGCTTTTCTGCTCGATTAAAATGCGGTAGAAATATTCTTGACAGCCCTGAAAGTGTATGATATTATATATAGGTATTATAATAAATAGCGTTCAGACTTTTTGGTGCTTTTGTCAGCACCGTCACAAAAATTAAGATTTCGGAGGGAAAAACATGAAGTTGCTTATCTTTGACGGAAACAGTATTCTCAACAGAGCGTATTATGGGATCCGTCCCCTTACCACTTCTTCCGGCTTTAATACAAACGCTATTTACGGCTTTTTAAACATCTTATACAAACATATGCAGGACGAAGGTGCTTGCAAAATTTGCGTTGCTTTTGACCTGAAAGCAAAAACATATCGACATTTATTGTATCCCGACTACAAAGCCGGACGCAAACCCATGCCCCAAGAATTATATGAACAAATGCCGGTTTTAAAGCAGATTCTTGATGCCATGGGCATTCCCCGCGTGGAAAAAGAAGGACTGGAAGCCGATGATCTGATCGGTATACTAAGCAATCAGTGTACGCAAAATAATACACCGTGCGTCATCGTGACCGGGGACAGAGATTCTTTCCAGTTAATCGACGACAACGTCACTGTCAAGTTAGCGGTAACCAAATCCGGCACTTCATCAGATGAGGTTTATACACCGGACAAAATTTACGAAAAATACGGGTTGTCCCCCAAGCAACTGATCGACTTAAAGGCCTTGATGGGTGACAACAGCGACCGCATTCCGGGCGTACCCGGAATCGGCGAAAAAACAGCCATCACTTTGTTAAAAAAATACGGGACACTGGAAAATGTTTTCCTCCACGCAGAGGAAGAAAAAGGAGCATTAAAAGAAAAACTGCTCCACGGAAAAGACAGTGCCTTTTTAAGCCGTGAGCTCGGACGCATCGTCCGGGATCAGGATATAGACCTCAAAGCAGAGGACATTCCCGAACCACATTTCGACAAACAAGAATTGCTAAATCTGTTTACCCAACTCGAAATGTCCTCGATGGTCAAAAAGTTTGAACTGGATCAAACTTCAACCATACAAAAGCAGGAACAACTGATTACAGAAGGCACTTATCGTGACGAAATCTTTGAACAGCCGACTTTATATGTACTGCATGAACAAGATCAACTCTATATCAAAGACAAAAATCAAGTAGTCTGTGTACCCTGCTCCGATGAAATCCTAAAAAAACTTTCTTCTTGCAAAATTGTAACTCACAATGCCAAACCGTTACTGCATGCGATGAACCGGGCACAGTTGCCGATTCAGCTGGAATACGACACCATGCTGGCCGCATATTTGATCAATCCGTCCCAATCTTCTTATCCTCTACCCATGCTGGCACAGGAATATGCCGAAGGACACTCGGCGCAGCAGCCGGAACACCTGGTTGTTTATCTGGATTTAATCCAAAAAAATACGGAACAAAAACTACAGCAAGACGGACAAGAAGACCTTTACCGCAAAATTGAACTGCCGCTTTGCCGCGTATTGGCTGATATGGAATATTGCGGCTTTGCGATGGATCGAAACTTCCTGGAATCTTTCGGAAAAATGCTCACCGAAACGATCGGACAGTTAAGTGATGAAATTTTCAGACAAGCCGGACAAGAGTTCAACATCAATTCTCCCAAGCAATTGGGTGAAATCTTATTTGAGCACCTTGGCATGCCTGCGACCAAAAAGACAAAGACCGGCTACAGCACGGGCAAGGAAGTGTTGGAAAAATTAAAATGGAAAACACAAAATCCGATCATAGACAACATCTTAGACTACCGCATGCTCACCAAATTAAAATCCACTTACGTAGATGCGTTTCTGTCCAAGTTAGATCAAACCAATCGGATTCATACCAGCTTTACCCAAACGGTCACGCAGACAGGCCGAATCAGCAGCATTGAACCCAATCTGCAAAATATTCCGGTCCGGACCGACCTGGGCAGACAGCTCCGAAAGGCATTCATTGCTAAAGAAGGTTATGTCCTGATTGATGCGGACTACTCCCAGATCGAATTGCGCGTACTAGCTCATATCGCTAACGATTCGCGTATGCAGCAGGCATTTATTGAAGAAAAGGATATTCACACCATTACTGCTTCGCAGGTATTCCAAATGCCGGAGCCAATGGTCACCCCGGAACTTCGCAGAAGAGCCAAAGCCGTTAATTTTGGAATCGTTTACGGGATCGGAGACTATTCCCTGTCCCAAGATATCGGAGTGTCCGTAAAAGAAGCGCGGCAATATATCGAAAACTATCTGGAAACGTACAGCGGCGTACGGGAATACATGAAAAACATTGTAGCTTTTGCAGACCAAAACGGATATATCCAAACATTATTCGGCCGCCGAAGATATGTTCCGGATATTCACGCAAAGAACAAGCAACTTCAAGCCTTTGCACAACGCGTCTGCATGAATACCCCGATCCAGGGAACCGCCGCAGATCTCATCAAATTGGCAATGGTTCGGGTAGACGATCAACTGCGTCAATCCGGCTTGGACGCAAGACTGATTTTACAAGTACACGATGAACTGATTATCGAAGCCAAACAGGAACAAGCCCAACAGGCAGCGGCTATTTTAAAGCAACAAATGGAACACGCGGCAGACTTATCCGTTCCGCTGGTTGTTGATATCGGCATAGGAAACACCTGGTTTGATGCAAAAAAGTAAATCGTCCATTCTAAAAAAGAGATGAAAATATGAATATTATTTTTGTATGCACGGGCAACACGTGCAGAAGCCCTATGGCAGAAGGCCTTTTTAAGAAAATACTTCAAGATCAAAAAAAAGAAAACATCTTTGTAAGCAGCGCAGGACTTTCTGTTCCTGTTTCCGCGCCGGCGTCACAAAACGCCATCACGGTCATGAAAGAACAAGGCATCGATCTGCAACAGCATCGCGCCCAACAATTAACGGCAGCCATGTTGGCTGATGCCGACCGAATTTATGTCATGACCGGCCAACAGCAGCAAATCTTACAGGCGCTTTATCCACAATTTGCAAAAAAAATCCAGCAGCTGTCCAACGCCCAAATCTCCGACCCTTTCGGGCAAGATGTACAGGCTTATCGAACCTGCGCCGAGCAAATCAGACAGGCATTGATCAAAATTGCAGAGGACTTACAAGATGAGTCCTGAATTGATTTGTTTGACTCCGCAACATACAGCTTATTTAGAACAGATTGCAAAAATTGAGCGCGGTGCGTTTTCGCAACCGTTATCTGAGGCGCAGTTGCGGGGCTGTGCACAATCGCCGGATTATCGCATTGATGCATGGATCGCAGACGATATTGTTCTTTCTTATGTTGTTATGCAGATCGTGGCACAGGAAGTGCAAATATTATCGGTTGCTAGCGTCGAAAAAAATAAGGGGTATGCCTCGGCGCTGTTAATTCGATGCATTCAAAATTTGCACAAAAACGAACTGGCAAATTGCATTTATTTAGAAGTTCGCTGTTCCAATACAGCTGCAAAACATGTATACGACAAACTCGGATTTATTTGTGACGGTATACGTAAAAACTTATATGATTTTCCTAAAGAAGACGGATATATTATGCATATGGAAGTGACCGAATCGTGTTTATACTCGGAATAGAAAGTTCTTGTGACGAAACGGCGGCAGCCATTGTTGCTGACGGCCGAAACGTAATGACCAATCAAATCAGATCGCAAATCGACATTCACACCCTATACGGCGGTGTTGTTCCGGAAATCGCATCCAGAGCACACGTTGAGGCCATTTCGCAACTGGTTGAAGAAGCGGTTGAACCTATCGGAGGAATCGAAAAAGTCGACGCGATTGCTGTAACCAACGCACCGGGCCTGATCGGGGCATTGCTGGTGGGCGTCAATTTTGCAAAATCCTTAGCATTTGCAATACAAAAACCGTTAATCCCTGTTCATCATATTCGGGGGCACGTTGCGGCAAATTACCTCACCTTTCCCGATTTGACTCCTCCGTTTACCGCACTGATCGTTTCGGGAGGACACAGCCACATTGTCAATGTTTCAGACTATACTCAATACCAAATTATCGGCCGAACACGCGATGATGCGGCTGGAGAATGCTTTGACAAGGTGGCGCGGGTTTTAGGCTTAGGTTATCCCGGTGGCCCAAAGATCGAAAAAGCGGCACAAACCGGAGATCCCAATGCAATATTTTTCCCCCGAGTACACTTTAAAGACAATGAATTTGACTTCAGTTTCAGCGGCATAAAAACCGCCGTCATCAATCATGTTCATCACTGTCAGCAAGTGCAGGACCCCCTTTCCATTCCCGATGTAGCAGCTTCTTTTACACAGGCTGTATGTGAAGTTCTAGTCGGCAATGCAGTAAAAGCAGCTTCCGCATTCTGTAAAAAACTGGTTCTTGCGGGCGGCGTAGCAGCCAATAAAACACTGCGCAGTAAGCTGACGCAAGCATGTACCGAACAAAATATTGACCTATTTGTTCCAGATTTCTCATACTGCGGAGACAACGCTGCAATGATTGCCAGCCAGGGTTATTATGAATTTTTAAACGGTAACATTGCCGCAGAAGATCTAAACGCATATGCCAATCAATCCATCGAACTTTAAATAAAACAGAAACTGTTTACGAATGATCATAAATACCCATACAGTGATTGATACACAGGAAATATGCAAACACGTAACAAAACAGATCTGCCATCCAGACAATTGATTTATTTGTACGCAGAAGAGAACGATCAATTCACAACAATTAAAAAACCGCGTGGTATCCGCACGGTTTTGGTTGTATAAAAAAAGCGACAGGAAGTTCCTGTCGCTTTTGTATTATCCGCCGTTACGATCAGTCGCAGCAGCTCTGATTCATGGAGAAACAGTAAACGATGACCGCAGCGATAAGTAATGTCCAGAAATAATATCCGTTATTGCAGCCGCAATTACACATCATATATACCTCCTTTGGAATAATAACAAAGAGTACGTTTTTGTCGGGGCTTCGCACTCTCCTACATTCACATACTATGCCCATCCTAAAATATTGTGACAATCTGCAACAATAAATTTACCTACGTAACATCCTCTGCCGGAGTTGAATAAACTGTAGTAAGACCACGGTTTATGTCGAATGGCGGCGCACACGCCATGATTAAACTGATTTTTTATTTTTTTCTAATATTTTACTGTTTAAAAATCAAGATTGTGCGGAAAAATAAAGATAGAAAAACAAATGATTCCGGAGAGTGAAAACCATGTCACAAATCAAAAGAGGAGATATCTACTATGCAGATCTCAGCCCTGTAGTAGGTTCCGAACAAGGCGGCGTTCGCCCTGTCTTGATTGTTCAAAACGATGTCGGAAACAGACACAGTCCTACCGTCATTGCCGCAGCCATCACATCAAAACTTCACAAAACAAAATTACCAACACATATAGAAGTCGATGCAACAAGTTACGGTCTTGCGAAGGACTCCGTTATACTGCTCGAACAGGTTCGTACATTAGATAAAAAAAGATTAAAAGAAAAAATGGGGCATCTCGGCACGGAAGCTATGACAGAGGTTAACCAAGCCCTTTCGGTAAGTTTCGGCCTTTTTTGACAAAAAAACTGCCGAAAAACAAACTGAGAAATTAGGTACAATCCACAAAATTGCGCACGACTTTTTTTCAGGTATTTACAGTCGGTTTTTTTTCTGATACAATAAAGAAAAAAACGATTGAATAATACAGAAAAAGCCGTGCGTTTTTGCATCGGCAACCAGAGGTGTAAAATGAAAAGATTCATAACCACTGCACTTGTAATCTTACTGATCTCAGCTTTTGCGCCTGCATTATCAGCACAAAAGCAAAATTATACCGTTCCTCGCACGCAAACCGTTCCGGTAATTGACGGAAAAGGTACTGACGAAGCGTGGCAAGGGGCCAAAATGACTGTTAAACTACAAAAAACTTCTTGTATACAAAATGGTGGCTATGTACTGAATACAAACAGTACAGAAGCGGATGATGCATCTGGAACCGTCGATGTACTCTGGTCTGACATCAAAGGAAAAGAAGGCTTATATCTCAAATGGGAGATTGTCGACCACACGCAAAGCTATGCAGTTGACCCAGATAAAGATCCGTTAGATGCTATGGACAGCGTACAGATTGTACTGGACCCGTTGTACAAACAATCTCCTACCATTCAAAATACAGCTCTTTGCTTTACCTTTGTCCCCTACATTGCAAAAGGCCAAAACGGACTTACCATTCAAGAAAAAGCTTCCTGGGAAGAATCGTGGGGACAATCGGAATCTTCCAGAAAAATACAGGTGGCTTCTTCCTGCAATAAAGCGACTGATCCAACCACCAGTCAACAGAGAGTACAAAGCTATATAATCGAAGCCTATATTCCAACCCAGATATTATCCATCGGCGGATATGAACCGACTTTAAAAGTCGGTGCAAAAATGGGAATCGGATTTGCATTGATCGATTATCAGTTTGATTTTCATACATACGACCAAAAAAACCCGGAAAACAGCGCCCAATTGACTAACATTATTGCGGATTTCGGAGACGGTACCGACGGCTTTAATACGCCCGCAAAATACAATCTGTTGGTTCTGGCTGACGAAAACGGGAATACACAAGGACAAGAAGATGAACCCAATGACGCTCCTATCTCTGAAAATACGGGAGAAATTCTTTTTGAATTACGTAAAAGCATCGTAACAGCTCAAAATATCTTGAACAATGAAAATACAGCTTCTTATTATACCGAAAAATCGTTGACAGCATTAGAAAACGCCTTAAAACAGGCTGAAAAGATCACAATCTCCAATTCTGAATCTGAGATTACCAACGCAAAAAAAGCATTAGACAATGCCTATGCTGCACTGGAAACGAAAGAATCTTTAAAAGATTTACTTTCCCGTGCGGAAACGCTCGTACAAGAAGACTACACCCAAGATAGTTGGGAAAATTTTGTCCGTGCAAAAACAACGGCCAAAAATATTACCGGCAACGAAAACAGTGAAGAAGGCCGCGCAGCAAAAATTGCCTTGATAGAAGCAATTGCAAATTTACAGCCGGCTACAAGTTCTTCCCCGGAAGAAGCAAAACAAACTTTAACCAACCTGGTCTCTGAAATGCAAAAACTGAACGCGAACGACTATACAGAAGACAGTTGGAACCGATTTAAACGAGCACTCACCGCGGCTGAAGATCTTTTACTAAATCAAGATTCTGAACCAACAACCGGTCAACTGGACGCAGCGACAAAAACATTAACAGATGCGCGAAACGCCCTTGTAAAAGCATCAAAATCCAGCCTATGGATCCCGATTACCATTATTATTGTTTGTATCATTATTGCAGGAGCAGGAATTACAGTTCTAGTTGTTGCAAAAAAGAAGAATTCTGCCAAATATTACAAACAAGACACAACGCAGGAAGATCAAATGCCTAAAAGCGAAAGACTTCAGTCCTTCTTGAACAGTGATATGGACGAATTTGAGGAAGAATCTACTTCAGATTTCTTAACAGATGATTACTCCACTTCGGACTCGGACCAAACAGATAGCAAATCATAATTCATAAAAATTTAAAGAGCGGTTTTCCCGTTGAGAAACCGCTCTTTAATTGCCACATTTTTATGGCAAACACAAGAGTCACGATATCAAAACATGTCCGAATCGGAAATTTACAAATTTATTGTTTTTTGATATCATACAAAT
>CDZQ01016512.1_pt1 | contig 27819 bp, 20 predicted proteins | sample 554831 | NCBI WGS metagenome assembly CDZQ01 (sample SAMEA3182112, study PRJEB8094) | gut metagenome | biome: human; feature: gut; material: Stool; isolation source: human stools | place: Canada | collected 2013-05-06 | reverse complement strand
GGCTTTCAGTATACCAACCGGACATTTCACCACAAGCTTGTTCAAGCCGGAATGACACAGAGTATGTCACGCGTGGCACATTGCATTGATAACGGCCCGATGGAGGGCTTCTGGGGTATTCTGAAGCGAGAACGATATTATGGCAGGCGTTTTACCACTAAGCATGAGTTGGTTCAAATGATCCAGGATTACATCCTTTACTACAACACAAAGCGAGTGCAGCGCAATCTGGGCATCTTGACACCGATGGAGAAGCATGAGCTTTGTCTCGTTGCATAAAAGCGACCAGCAGCGCTTAGCTGCTGGCCAGAAAAAATTTATATTTTTTCACTGTCCTCTTGACGGGGTGCGGTTCATGAATGTCCGGGGTTTTATTTTACTTTTTCTTCTCGTACGTTGCAACGGAAGACTTATTTGTACTCTCTTTTGCTGCCTGTGTTTTTTTCATGTGTCACGTAAAAGGCTTTTGATATCGTACATTGGACGGTGGGAGATAATCCTATCCCGGTAACCGGGTCTATGTTTCCGAGGTTTGCTTTTGCTCCCGAGTAACCAGGTATCAGCTAACATTTTCGGAGTTTGAAGGGGGGATTTTGGCGTGAGAAGAAGCTGGTGGTCCGGCGCTGATAAAATTTGTTTATTTTTGAAAATTTGTCAGCGTATTTCCATAAAATGGAATTTCGAAGGGTGGGTAATCCCTCAAAAATGTAAAAAACAGAGAAAACCAGGAAAAATGTCAGCAAAATCGATGATTTGACTGACATTTTTTCAAGATTTACAAGAAAAAGTCAGCCGGGACTGGATTTCGACGAATTTCGACATGGATTTGAACGCTGCTGATGTAATTTTTTAAAAAATCACGATTTTTTTACATCCGCTTATTGCGCACACCGCATCAAACTATCATGTCTGCTCCGGGCATGACCTGGGCACACTGACGGATGAGGTTTGCCTGCGGTCTCTTTTTTATCGGCGTGCCTGGCGGCGCAAGGCCGGAACATTTTTTGTTGCGTGCCTGGCGGCGCAAGGCCGCGTTGCTGCTTTACGGAAAGCGTACCTTTTTGCAAAAAACATGTACGAAGTATCAAAAAAACTCTAAAAGGTATCAATTTTCAGATTATTATCATTCTCACCGATTTTTCTCATTATTACAAATTTTTCTCATTATTCTCATCAGGCGACGATGACTGACAAGCATCTTCAGGACCTTCGGCATCTGCGATTCTGTTTTTCTTTCTAACTTTTAATACTATCATGTTTGGATTGAGCTGAGCCAATATTACAGAAGCGAATACGCATGCGGAACCGAGAATTTCTTTCATAGTGAAAGATTCACCTAAGATTACTACACCGGCGATGGCTCCGAAGACCGACTCTAAGCTCATCAAGAGAGCTGCAACCGTAGGGTCGGTATACTTCTGCGCGATGACCTGGAACATGTAGCAGATTCCCGAGCCGAGAACGCTGGCATAGAGAATTTCAGTGCTGCATGAAAGAATTTCATCTACAGACGGCTTTTCTAATATTAATGAAAATATAGTACAATATATAGAAGCTATATAGAATTCTATACATATAAGATGCATTCCGTTGATAGATTGAACATATTTGGAAATCAGCAGCATATGAAGAGCTCCAAAAGCCGCGCCGGCGATGACCATAATGTCGCCGGGATTGATGCTCAGACCGGCTGTCCCCAGATCACATAAGTTATAGAGACCGAACGTAGCCAATATGACGCCAATCCACATGTTCAGGCTTGCTTTTGATTTAAACAAAACGAATGCCAGCAGAGGAACGATGACCACGTATGTAGCAGTTAAAAAAGCTGCTTTACTGGCATTGGTATATTCAAGACCCCATTGACCCAGCACGGAACAACATAGCTGTACCATGCCCATCACAGCGGCTAATTTAAATACTTTGAAAAAAGACTGTTTATCATAGTGAGTTCGTTCTTCAACAGGCTTTCGCTTTTCTAAAAATAAGACAAAAGGCAGTATGGTGGTAGCGCCTAAGAAATATCTTAACGCCATAAAAGTGAAAGGACCTATTACTTCTGCCGCGTTCTTTGAGAAAACAAAATTTATGCCCCATATTATGGCAGCGGTCAGTAGCAGAAGATTGCAAAACAGTGTAATCTTTTTAGTTGAATTCATTTTTCACCTCGTCTTATTTTAAACTTGTCGCAACTATTATAATCCAAAGGTTATGTTAAGAAAAGACAAATTATTTTAAAAAGACAAAAAATTTTCGGACAAAACGACAAAAAATTGGCGAAAACGCAATCGCCAATATGCAAAAGAAAAACAGTGCGATAAATATCGATAAAAGTATTGATTTTTCAACGCAAAAATGACATAGAAAAAAATAATTTTATGTATTGAAATGGCATAGAAATTGCATTAAAATAAGGGCGTGGGGTGTTAATGCACATGAATTCTATATTTTATTGAAAGGAGACGATTCAATGGCAATTCTGAAAGACAAAAAAGCCATCATTATCGGTGACAGAGACGGTATACCGGGACAGGCTATTGCAGAGTGTGCTGAATCGGCAGGTGCAGAAGTAGTATTTTCATCTACTGAGTGCTTCGTCTGAACGGCCGCTGGTGCTATGGACTTGGAAAACCAAAGAAGGGTAAAAGAATTTACTGAACAGTATGGAGCTGACAACATCGTTGTTCTGCTGGGAGCAGCAGAAGGCGAAGCTGCAGGTCTTGCTGCAGAAACAGTAACTTTAGGCGACCCTACTTTTGCAGGTCCTTTAGCAGGAGTCCAGTTGGGACTCGCAGTATATCACATTTGTGAGCCTGAAATAAAAGCTGAAATTGATCCAGCTGTATATGATGAGCAGATTAGTATGATGGAAATGGTTCTCGATGTTGATGATATTTGCAATGAAATGAACGCTATTAGAGAACAATTATAATCATGTTAAGGAGAAAAGACCCGTTGGGTCTTTTCTCCGGTACAAGATTATAGTTTCATGAAAATCGTAACTCTTTGCTGTATAGAAGATTAGTTTGAAAAAAAGGAGAGAAAACTCTATGAAAATATATGACATCATAATTATCGGAGCAGGTCCTGCAGGTCTTGCAGCAGGTCTTTATGCCGGAAGAGCCAGAATGAAGACTCTTATCATTGAAAAGCAAAAAAACGGCGGTCAGATCGTTATTACCAACGAGATTGAAAACTATCCGGGATGCTTAGACGAGGAAACGGGTCCTTCTCTGATAGACCGTATGGTAAAGCAAACAGAAAAGTTCGGCGTTGATCACGTATTTGATACTATTACTGATTGCCAGCTGGAAGGAGAAGTAAAGACTCTGAAAGGCCTTCACGATGAATATCAGGCAAAGGCTGTAATAATTGCAGCAGGAGCCAATCCTGTACCTATCGGATGCCCTGGAGAAAAGGAACTTTCAGGTAAGGGCGTTTCCTACTGCGCTACATGCGACGCCGCTTTCTTTGAAGACTTTGAAGTATATGTAGTAGGCGGCGGAGATTCTGCTGTTGAAGAAGCATTGTATTTGACTAAATTCGCCCGCAAGGTAACTATCATCCACAGAAGAGATGAGCTGAGAGCAGCTAAATCTATACAGGAAAAGGCATTTGCCAATGAGAAAATCGACTTCCTCTGGAACAGCGTTGTAGACGAAATCAAGGGAGACGGTCTGGTAGAATCCATGGTTGTTAAGAACACTAAGACAGGCGAGCTGACTGAGATTAAGGCAGATGAAGAAGACGGAACCTTCGGAATATTCGTATTCATCGGATTCAAGCCTAGCTCAGAGCTGTTCAAAGGCAAAGTTAAGATGGATGAAAAAGGATATATCATCACAGACGACGATATGAAGACTGATATCCCTGGAGTATTCGCAGCAGGAGATATTCGTCAAAAGAGCTTAAGACAGGTTGTAACAGCTGCAGCTGACGGTGCTATCGCCGCAGTTCAGGCTGGAAAATATATAGAAGAAAATGAATAAAAATCAGGAGGATTTGAAAATGTTAGAAGTAGATAAGACAAATTTTGAAGCAGAAGTACTGCAGGCAGAAGGTTATGTATTGGTAGATTTCTTTGGAGACGGATGTGTTCCTTGCCAGGCTTTGATGCCTCACGTTCATGACATGGCAGACAAATACGGCGATAAGATCAAGTTCACAAGCCTTAACACTACAAAGGCAAGAAGACTTGCTATCGGCCAGAAGATCATGGGACTTCCTGTAATCGCTATTTATAAAGACGGCGAAAAAGTTGAAGAACTTGTTAAAGACGACGCAACTAAGGAAGCCGTTGAAGAAATGGTTAAGAAATACTACGCACTGGCATAATTAAAAGGAGTTACATACAAAATGAGCAACTACGCAGTTATCAAAGGCGCCAGCTATATTTTAGCTGCAGCGCCTGACATGGTTTTACACAATGGTACAACTCAGACCACAGAGATGGTTGTAAATCCTGAGTCAGAATATCTCAAAGAGCTTCCTAATCACTTGAGAAGCTTCGATGATGTATTGGCATACATCCCTAACCAGGTTTATATAGGCAACATGACCAACAAGGAACTGGCAGCAACCGAGTTCCCTTGGTATGATAAGAAAGCCGCAGAACCTAAAAGATACGGAAAATACGGTGAAATCATGCCTCAGGATGAGTTCCTCGGCCTGATTCAGATCTGCGACGTATTCGACTTGGTTAAGCTGGAACCTGAATTCGCAAAATCAGTAAAAGAAAAACTCACTGCTCACGGCATGCTGAAGCAGGAACAGATAGACATTCTCGATAAGAATACTGACGGAATCGACGAAATAGAAAGACTGGTAAAGGAAGAACATGCAGAAGGTCTTTATAACGACTTCAAGCTGGTGGGAGCAGTTAAGCGCGCTCACGACGTTGACGCCAACCTGAGCGCTCACGTAATGCTTGAAAACCTGGTAACTAAAGCATCCAGCGTATTAGCTATGCTTCATCTTATTAAAGTTACAGGAATCGACCCGGCAACAGTAGATTATGTTGTAGACTGCTGCGAAGAAGCTTGCGGCGACATGAACCAGAGAGGCGGCGGAAACTTCGCCAAGGCTGCTGCTGAAGTTGTAGGCCTTTCAGGAGCTACAGGTTCAGACGTCAGAGGATTCTGCGCAGGACCTTCTCACGCTATACTTGATGCTGCTTCATTGGTAAAAGCAGGAACCTTCAAGAATGTTATCGTTACAGCAGGAGGATGTACCGCTAAGCTGGGAATGAACGGAAAAGACCACGTTAAGAAGGGCCTTCCTATCCTGGAGGACTGCATCGGAGGATTTGCCGTACTTATCAGTGAAAATGACGGAGTAAACCCTATCATCAGAACTGATATAGTCGGAAGACATACTGTAGGAACAGGTTCTTCACCTCAGGCAGTAATCGGTTCCCTGGTTACTGATCCGCTGGATGCTGCAGGCATGAAGTTGACAGAAATAGATAAGTTCGCTCCTGAACTTCAGAATCCGGACATTACTAAACCTGCCGGAGCAGGAGACGTTCCGGAAGCTAACTATAAGATGATTGCTGCTCTGGGAGTAAAGAGAGGCGATATCGAAAGAACTCAGATAGCTGACTTCGTAGCACAGCATGGACTGACAGGATGGGCTCCTACTCAGGGACATATTCCTTCAGGCGTTCCTTACATGGGACCTTGCAGAGACGATATTTTAAACGGCGATGTTAAGCGTGCTATGATCATAGGTAAAGGAAGCTTATTTTTAGGAAGAATGACAAATCTGTTCGACGGAGTATCCTTCGTAGTGGAAGCCAATTCCGGCAAGCAAGAAGAGGCATCTGCTGTTTCAGAAGATAAGATTAAGAGCTTAATCGGAGAAGCTATGCGTGATTTTGCTAAATCTTTGATGGAATAGTAATTAAGAGGGAAGGAAAAAGACATGTCAGAAAAGCAAATCAAAAATATGATTGCCAATACCTTTTTAGACATCGCAGATGCTCTGGAAACCGGCAGCTTCGGCAAAAAGCCGGTTATCGGAGTGGCTGTAGCCGGCACAGAGCATGGCATGGACAACATCTATGCCGGAGTAAAGCTGGCTGAGAAAAAAGGATATAAGGCAGTTGTCATAGAAGGCGAAGACGCCCACAAGCAGATGGAAAAGATGCTTGAAGCCGGAGAAATCCAGGGCGCAGTAACAATGCATTATCCATTCCCGATAGGTGTTTCTACTGTAGGAAGAGTAATCACTCCGGGCATGGGAAAAGAGCTTTATTTAGCGACTACTACCGGAACTTCTTCCACAGACCGCGTTGAGTCGATGGTAAAGAACGCAGTATACGGTATAATAGCTGCAAAAGCTTCCGGCGTTGAAAATCCAACTGTTGGAATCGCTAATATAGACGGCGCAAGACAGACCGAAATTGCGCTTAAGAAGCTTAAAGAAAACGGATACGAAATCAACTTCGCAGAGTCATCAAGAAGCGACGGCGGAGTTGTTATGAGGGGCAACGACCTGCTTGAGGCTTCAGCCGACATCATGGTAATGGACGCCCTTACAGGAAACCTCATGACTAAGATTTTCTCAGCTTATACTACAGGCGGGAGCTATGAATCCCTGGGCTACGGTTACGGCCCCGGTATCGGCGAAGGATACGACAGAGTCGTAATGATTATCTCAAGAGCTTCAGGAGCGCCTGTAATAGCAGGAGCTATACAGTATGCTACAGAACTTTTGGAAAACGACGTGCTCAAAGTTGCCGCCAGAGAGTTTGAGGCAGCCAACAAAGCCGGATTCCAGGAGATCCTTGCTGAAATCAGAGACAGCAAGAAAGGCGGAGAAGCTCCAAAAGCAGTAACTGCACCTCCAAAAGAAGTTGTAACTTATGAAATTCACGGAATCGAAGTAATCGATTTAGAGGATGCAGCTTCTTCACTTTGGGAAAAAGGCATGTATGCCGAAACCGGAATGGGTTGTACAGGACCTGTAATCCTTGTCAGCGAAGCAAACGGCGAAGCTGCAAGAAAGGTTCTGGAAGAAAAAGGTTATATCCAATAATCAATAATCAGCCTCTTTGATTATTTTAACGGATAATTGAAAAGCGCCGCGCATGCTTGGAATTGGCCACGTGCACGGCGTTTTGATTTTACTTGAAATAATATGATATTTATGGTAAAGTAAATTAGTTAGTTTACTATCATCCGGACAAGCATGCCGGATGTCAAAAAACTATGATTCTCTGGAGAGTCTCGAAAAGAGCGCCGAAGGTGTACGCGCGGAATGTGCCCTGCGATTCTTTGTATCGTTTCATTGATGCTTCGAACGCAGCATGCCGCGTAATCTCTCAGGCAAAAGGACAGAGCGATAGTTTCTGAATTATTCTAAATCTCATGTCCTCTCCGGAAAGTCGATTATTCGTCGGCTTTTTAATTTTTTTGTGTGATTTTTTGAATCGGACATCGCACAAACAATTATTCTTTTACGGAGGAGAACCAATAATGGAAAAAATTACTGAATTTCTTAAGCAAGTGGACAACATCGTTTGGGGTGTTCCGCTTATCGTACTCATAATGGGTACCGGAATCCTGCTTACCACAAGACTTGGCGTGCTCCAGTTTAGAAAACTGGGGAAAGCTTTCAAGTACATGGTAAAAAATGAAGAAGACGGCATAGGTGAAGTCAGCAGTTTCGGAGCTTTGTGTACGGCTCTTGCAGCTACCATCGGAACAGGTAATATTGTAGGCGTTGCAACAGCCGTAATGGCCGGAGGACCCGGAGCTATTTTTTGGATGGTACTTGCAGCATGCTTAGGCATGGCTACAAAATATTCCGAAGGCTTGCTGGCTGTAAAATTCAGAGTAGACCGAGGCGGGGGAAGATTTCTCGGAGGACCGTTCTATTATATAGAAAAGGGCATGGGAGAAAAGTGGAAATGGCTTGCAAAATTGTTTGCCACCTTTGGAGTTGGGGCCGGACTTTTAGGTATCGGGACCATAACCCAGGTAAACGGCATAGCTTCAGCTACAGAGGGATTTTTCGACCCAAATAAGGAACATGTTATAAACATCTTCGGAAATGATTATTCTATAGCAACAGTGGTAACAGCAGCAGTAGTGGCATTCGTCACTGGGCTCGTGGTAATAGGCGGAATCAAGAGGATTTCCAGCGTCAGCAGCATAATAGTACCTTTTATGGCGATAATATATGTGGTCACTTGTTTGTCTATATTGATATATAATGCCGAAAGAATACCAAGCGCAATAGTGCAGATCTTTGAAGGCGCTTTTGGCATCAGAGCTGTAGCCGGAGGCGCTTTGGGGGCCTTGCTGCTCGCTATGCAGCAAGGAGTTGCAAGAGGAATCTTCTCCAATGAGTCAGGCCTTGGAAGTGCGCCTATAGCAGCGGCTGCGGCCAAGACCAATGAACCTGTAAGACAGGGTCTGGTATCGATGACGGGAACATTTATTGATACAATAATAATCTGCTCTATGACAGGCCTTACTATCATGGTTACAGGTTCATACGATACGGCTTTGGAAAAAAATCTGGAAGGAGTAGAAGTTACCGCCAACGCTTTTTCCAACGGATTGCCTTGGAGCGACAGCATAGGCTCATTTATGCTCATGCTTTGCCTGGCGTTTTTCGCCTTTACTACCATTTTGGGATGGGATTACTACAGCGAAAGATGCCTTGAATATCTCAGCGGAGGCAATATGAAAGCCGTAAAGATATATAAATGGATGTACATAATAGCAGTGTTTATCGGACCGTTTATGACAGTGTCAGCTGTGTGGACTATTGCTGACATTTTCAACGGACTTATGGCTATACCTAATTTAATCGCCTTAGTGGCGCTTAATGGTGTGATAGTAGCAGAAACCAGAAGCTACTTTAAGAGACTTAACTTAGGTCAGATACGAGAATAAGAACATAATAAAAGGACGCCCTAAAGCCGTTTGGATGACTTGAGGGCGTCCTTTGCTGCACATGATTTTATTTTTTATTCTTTATGGTACAAAAGCTCAAAATCTTCTTTAGATACTAAATATACGCTTTCGTATTCCAGGTCTATTAAATTTTGAGAATCAAAATTCTTGTCTGAAGGCGAAAACTCCACGCATGTACCGCAGGAAGAACTGAGACTTCTGGGAACAGGCCTCATCCTCGCCGAACCAAGAGCTTTTATTTTTTTATAGAAAACGTTAGCGTCAAAATGTGTGTGGAATGTTACTAAAAAAGTCATGAGCTTCTCCGATGTTTTTGTTATATTATATTATTTTTATTTAGAAATCTCAATGGTATATTCGCCGCTGTCGTCAGTTTCTTTGACTGAAACGCTGCATCCTTGGCTTTTGGCAAATCTGGTAACGTTATTCATTGCCGTATTGTTGTCTACCAGAACTTCCAGTTTGGACTCTTTTGCGAGAGCCTTTTTTGTCATCAATACAGGCTGCGGACACGAACAACCTCTTGCGTCTACTAACATGATTTATACTCCTTTCTTTCTGTTACCCGCAATATTGACTATTGCAATAACACCTACTACTGCCAGACCGATTATAACAGCGATTTGACCGTTGGAAGTAGGACCGTCTGCAGATGCTGCCAGGCCAAAGTTATGGCAGAAAGCTGCACCTATAAACATACCGATAACTGTGATTACCGAATCGATATTGCCTTCGCCGGCTAAAATCAACTGTCTCAGAGGACATCCTCCCAAGAGCACAGATCCAAAGCCTACGAGAACCATACCCATAAAGTTCCAAAGTCCGTCTGTATGAGCTACAGGCTGAGCTTCAAATCCAGGATTAAAGAAACCAAAGATAATGTTAACTACAATAGTTACAGCGATCAGAACGATGAAGCCATAAAGCATTGAAAAATCTTTGAACATTATGGAATCACGAATTCCGGCTACTGTACAGAATCTTGCTCTCTGTGCCATAGCGCCTACTATCAAGCCTGCTGCCAGCGACATGATAAGAGGAGCATGCATGGATCCGGGGCCCTCCTGACTGAACACGATAAGGGAAGGCACAGCAACTAAAATAACTAAAAACGCGATTTGTATTATAGGGAAAACATAGCCTTCAGCATTGGACACTTTGTAAGAACGATTGAAAGAAAATCCTTTGTTGAGAGCCAGTATACCCAGAAGAATACCGCCTACGAAGCCTACAAGACCGATGATAGCGTTGAAATCTCCGCCGCCGATTCTGAGCATCATTCTGAGAGGACATCCCAGGAACATCAGAGCACCTACCATTACGAAGAAACCGAGGACAAAACGGAGCACAGGGTTGGAACCGCTTCTGGCTATAAGCTCTTTTTTAGAAAAGGCCATGATACTGGCCCCAAGAACCAGGCCTATTATTTCAGGTCGCATATATTGGACGATTGCGGCGCTATGTAGCTTTAAAGCTCCTGCTGTATCTCTGATAAAACATGCGATACAAAAACCCATGTTTGCAGGGTTTCCGAATTTTACCAACAACACAGCGATAACTCCTATGATGGCGCCGGTGATAATGATGAATAATTTGTTGCTTTTCATAATACCGATTCCTTTCACCTTAATTTAAAAATATCTAAGATATTTTGATTTTTTAATACGCAAATATTTTAACAAATACATCCAATAAAAGTAAAATTGTGTTTATTAATGCAGTAAGGCCGGCTTATAGAGCAATGCAATTGCAAAGCAACAATCGACGAATAGTTGTCGGCTTGGTTTGAAAAATCTATTTTACATTATAGCGATAAGGTAATATAATTTGTTTGAAATAAGATTTAGGAGACGATTATGAGAAAAGTTTATCTGGACAACGGAAGCACTTCTTTTCCCAAAGCTCCGGGAGTAGCTGAGGCAATGTCGCATTTTATAACAGAAGTAGGGTGCAACATAAGCAGAGGGGGATATGAAACAGCCTATGATTTAGGCGACACCATATTTGAGACAAGATCTATGCTGTGCCGCATGTTTAATTTTTCAGAGGAAAAATATGTGGTATTTACTCCAAGCGTGACATATAGTCTTAACTTTGTCATAAAGGGTCTCCTGAAATCGGGCGACCATGTAATAATGTCTTCTATGGAGCATAACGCTGTAGCCAGGCCATGCCAATCGCTGAAAGACTTCGGAGTGGAGGTTACAATAGTTCCTTGTGACCGAGATGGCGTGCTTGACATAGACGCATTTAAAAATTCTTTTAAAGAAAATACCAAATTGGTAGTGATGTCTCATGCATCTAATGTGTGCGGCACAGTCCTCGATGCAGAAGAGGTAGGCAAAATATGCAAAGAAAAAGGTGTATTTTTTGCTCTTGACGCAGCTCAAAGCGCCGGAGTCATAAACATAGATTTTGAAAAATTTAACCTTTCAGCGCTTTGCCTTACAGGCCATAAGGGACTTTTGGGACCGCAGGGCACAGGCGCACTCTTGCTGAGACATGAACTTGCAGAAGCGTTGGATCCTGTAATATCAGGAGGAACCGGCAGCGCTTCTCACTTGCTGACCATGCCCGAATTTATGCCTGATAAATTTGAGGCGGGCACCCTTAACTTGCCCGGAATCATCGGATTGAATGCATCACTTGAATATATACACCGTGTCGGAATAGATACCATATTTGAGACGGAAAAACAGCTTGCTCAGCTTTTTATAGAGGAGATAGACAAGCTGCCAAACGTAAAAATAATCGGCGTAAGGGATTGGAATAAAAGAGTAGGAACGGTTTCTTTAGATTTTGAATCTATAGATAATGCAGAAGTTTCCTTTATCCTTGATTCTGAATACGGTATAATGACACGCTGCGGTCTTCATTGCGCCCCTTTGGCTCATCAGACTCTGGGTACCTATCCGCAGGGTACTGTCAGATTCGCTTTCGGTCACAAAAATACTGAAGAAGACGTTGAATATGCAGTCAGCGCCATAAGAAAAATTTTAGGCTGCGAGTAGATAGAGATGGGCTGCGGATAGCCGGAGAGCAGGCTGCGAATCGCCAGAGATATGCTGCGGATGTATAATTTTGTCGAAAAACGTCGGGTATATTTCCGGAAAAATCTCTCACAATAAGGTAAAAGGAGGGATATTATGGGAAACACCAGCGTTAATAAAGACGAAAAGACTTATGATTGTCCGGGAGAGGACAGAGGATATCCTTTTGAAGAGGTAGAAGAAAAGGGGGAATGAGCGTTGAGCTCATTCCCTACTTTTTTTATGGGGCTTTAGCATAAAAAATTCACCAGTTAACCTGGTGGTTGTGATTGCTGTTACATTGGCGGATTTGGATGGTCAGAGGCTGCAGACAAAAAATCCGATTTTGAAGAATTTTTACATCGGCAGACGTCAAATCCAGGTCGAAATTCGTCGAAAACCGGTTTCATATGACTTTTTCTTGAAAAATTTGTAAAAATGTCAGTCAAATCGTTGATTTTGCAGACTTTTTTCCTAATTTTCGTAATTTTTTACATTTTTAACGAATATTCCACTCCAAAAATTCCATTTTATGTAAATTTACTGACAAAATCACAAAAAATAAGAAATTTTGTCAGCATCGATGGGCGTGCTTTTCTCACAGTCTTTTAAAATGTAGGGTCAAAAGGAACCAGATCTTTTACCGCATCTTCAAGGCTTATCTGACGATCATCGTTATCGATGTCCAGCAGGCGGTATCTGTCGTTGCCCATGCCGAGTTCCTTCATATAGGAAAGCTGTCTGAGGCCATGTCTGGATTCTATACGCTCTACCATAGCATGGCGCTCATCTTCTTTCATAGCATAAATTATATCTACACACGCCTGGTCTATGGCGAGTATGTCTGAAGATGCAAGGATACCTACATTTGGAGTGACTACAGGCTCTGCGTCTACACCCTCACAGTCGCAGGATACGGACATGTTTCTCATGACGTTAACATAAGTTATGTGTTTACCGAAATGGTCGACAACGGCCTTGGCCGATTCTGTCATGCGCTCCATGAATTCTTCTTTTGCAATGTCCCACATATCATCAGAGCCGGGAGTGGTGTGTATCATGGCTTTTCCGATACGGCCGTCGGCACATCCGATACCTATATTCTTACCTGAACCGCCGAAGCCTCCCTGAGTATGTCCCTTGAAGTGGGTCAATACAAACATAGAATCGTAATTCAATATGTTCTTGCCCATGGACATCTGGGAGAACCATTTGCCGTTATTTACCGGCAGAGAAACAGTGCCGTTTTCATCCATGATATCTACAGGACAAAAATCCCATCCGTTAATTTCCAATGTTTTGCGATGTTCTTCAGTAGTATATCGTCCACCTTCGTAGTAGGTGTTGGTTTCAACTATGGAAGCGTCGGGAAGCGAAGATTTTACTAAAGCTTCTACCCACGGACGCGGAATTATATTAGGACCTTGAGGTTCTCCGGTATGGAGCTTGATGGCAACATTACCTGTCAAGCTTCCTTTGATACGACTGAAGATTCTGCAAAGCCCATCTGCAGACAGGTCTTTGGTAAAGTAAACTATGGACTCTCCCCCTGAACGTTCATCATAAGGGACGTATATGTTACCGCCGGCGCCCGACATTTTTTTAGTTTCAGTCATATGAGTACCTCCTTTTTTTGTATTGATTATCTGCTGTTTTATAGTCAAACTTTTATTTAATGATAGCACTAACTCAGCGGTGTGTACATAAAGTTTTCTTTTTATGCCGACTAAAAGTTTTTTTATGAGGAAGACTTTTGTGCGAGATAAAGACATTTAAGCCATTTACAAGAATATCGTATTATGGTAGTATAATTATGCTAAATTAATATAAGCAACATGTTTCTGAAGCTTTTCAGACTAAGAGGGAAACAGGTTAAAAGCCTGTGCGGGGCCGCCGCTGTAATGGAGGAGCTGCTTGCATACGCCACTGTGAAAATGGGAAGGCGCAATCAGCGAAGATTCCTGAGCCAGAAGACCTGCATGCTGCTTGGAGGCAATCTGACGGTAATCAGATGTGTCCGGTAATAGTTGGTTTTTTGCTAAGCAGCGGTCGCGGCAATTTGTCAGCGGCTTTTTTGTTGCCTTTTTCTGTTCCGGACCTTAATCATGATGAATTACCATATTACTTTAAGGAAAGGAAAGCGTAAATGGAGAAGAGTAAAAAAAATTTGACGAAAAAGCTGTTATGCGTTATGCTGGCTGTCGCCATGGCAGTTACAGGCTTAACACCTATGGCTGCATATGCAGCGGAAGGACAGAACAGCAGCACGCAGAAAGTGACAGTGACCATTGAGTACATAGACGAAAATGGCAGCACTGAATACTGGTTAGAACCCACATCAGTGGATTTTCAAGATGGAGCATCCAGCATAGATGTCCTCAACGAAGGTTACAAAGACAAAGGTACGGTTGAAAATACCGGTGACATGTTCGGGGTTAAAGTTACTCCCACAGGGGAAGAAGGCGTAAGCGAATCTATTAATGGGGATAAAAAATGGGTAACTTTTGTAAACAGCCAGGAAAAAGGCAAAGAATACGTTTCGCTGGCAGACGGAGATGTAATACGTCTTATATACACGCAGAATCATTGCAAAGATATTTCCGACTACACTCCGGTAAGCATTTTCGTAGGCAGCCTGGAGATAAATAAAAATAACCTGATAGAAAAGATAGCGTCTCTTACTCAGGCACAAAAAGAATCAAATAAGGACGTGTATGAAAACGCCCTGATAACGGCTTTGGTCAACGGCGGAGATCAAAAAGCGGTATCAGAGGCAGAGAAAAAACTGGATGAAGTACTTTCACCGGAAGTGAGCGCTGAAGAAATTCAAGTTACACCGAGCAGGCTCCAGATGGAAGCAGGGGACCGGCAAACCTTGTCAGCTCAGCTGATACCTGAAAATTCATCAGATGAGATAACGTGGTCTTCAACCGATGAGACCGTAGCAAAAGTTAACGATAACGGTACTGTATACGCGATGGCAAGAGGGCAAGCCTTTATAGTAGCCAGCGCCAACGAAAAAGTAAAGACTGAAGTTCCGGTTACCGTTACAGGAATCGCCGCTGAAGAAATCATATTGGATAAAACAGAAATAGAGCTGACTCAAGGTGAAGGATACAGACTGACAGCCAAATTGGAGCCTTTAAATACAACGGATATCGTTAAATTTTCTTCTGAAGACCCGCGTATCGCATCTGTTGATGATTCCGGATTGATAGTCGGGATAGGTCAGGGAGAGACTGAGATCGTAGTTTCGGCAGGAGACTGCCAGGCTGTATGTCAAGTGATCATAAACGAAAGAAAGGAAGCCGAGGAGCCGACAGTTATTTTTCAACATGCAGATGGAAGGATAACAGAACTTAAAAACGATGAAATAGAACTTTCCCCTTTAGATGTAGGAACTTTTAAGATTGAAGGAATTCCGGGGAATTACAGCGTATCTTGGGATTGCAGCGAAAAAGTAGTAGAAGATGGATATAACACTACGAGAGTACATATCATGACAGGAGGAGAGTTTTCACCGTATATCGGACAAAGAGAAGCAAAGGTATATATAAGTGACGAAAACGGAAAGACGACAGAAAAAACTTTCAGCCTTAAAGTAGTGAAAGCTAATATTACAGAGCTAAAAGCATATTATGACGGGATACCAATCGGTGAAGAATCGATAATATACCTGGATGGACGAGAAAATGAGGAGTTTTATATAAAAGGGAAAAAGGAAGGCAGCGATGTATTCATCAATATTCCCACTCAGGCTTTGAACACATCCTGTGATGAAGGAATTTATGTTTCGTCTGCGATGGACAAAATGTCGTTCTTCTTAGGTGCAGATGTGGGACAGAGCGATAACGCCTCCTATAAAATAAACGTAAGTATGGCAGAAGACGAAAATGTTTCCATATCTTTCGGAGCCGTGCATAATAAAGTGCAAGTGGAAGGGCTTGACATAAGCTGCCCTGAGATTTTCTATATAGACAGCTGGAATGGATTGGGTGACCAATATACCGGTCTTACAGCATACGGCAATCCTAAATACAGTATCGATATACTGCCATCCAATGCGTCAAACACCAAAACCAAATGGATTTCTCACAATCCTGACATAGCCGAATATCAAGAAACATATAACAACGGAATAGTACCTAAGAAAGCGGGAACAGCGCATTTTACGGTAATCAGTGAAGATAACCCGTCCGTCAGCGAGGAAGTAACCGTAGAGTTCAGATATAAAACTCCTGTGGAATCTGTTTCACCATCGCAGTCAGAGTACAAAATGAAACAGTACGACGCTCAGGAAATAGAGATAAACGTATTGCCGTCTGACGCTACAGAACAGCGATTTGTATGGACATACAGCCAAGAAAATATAGTCAGTGTTATCGATACCGTACAAAGCAGCGGCAATTCAGACGGGCAAAAGATCACTGTCCACACATTGAACGCTCTCAACCCGGGAACCGTAACTGTTACAGGTACACCTATAGACAATACCAACAATCCGGAACCTGTGACCTTTAAGGTGACCGTAACTGAGAACTCAGAAAAACCGACGATCGACGTAGACAAATACGTTACAGAAAACAAGCTTCACGGCCAGAAATACATGAAAGAACAGCTGGAAGGCAATTACTTCTTTGAAGCGGAATGGGCCATATTCTCTGTGCTCAGAAGCGGAGGTCAGCTGGATGAAAGGGACCTTAACGATTACTGTGTAGACCTTTTAAGAGAGCTGAACAGCGATTCACGCATATTGCCGACTGATTATTTCCGAGCAGTGATAACCTTAGCGGCTATGGGACAGGATCCGACAGACTTTGAAGGGATAAACATACTCGAAAGGATGTATAATTATCAAGGATTGAATAATTATACGTCCAACATGATGAGCTTTACCCTTATGGCATATGACGCAGGTAACTGGGAAATTCCGGACGACGCCTTGTGGTCCAGAGAAGAGCTGATAGATATGATTTTAGCTTTCCAGAATCAAGAAAACGGAGGCTTCGGTTTGGTTGACAATTCGACCGTGAGCGTGGACATAACAGCCATGACGCTGCAGGCTCTGGCGCCTTACAATAATGAAGCTTATCCGCAAGTGCAGGAGGCTTTCGAAAAGGGGCTTGATTATTTGAAAAGCCAAATGCTTTCAGACTGCGGTTACAATGTGGAAGGCGGCAATAACGGATGTTCTGCGGCGCAGGTGCTGATGGCTTTGTGCACGGCAGGCATCGACCCGCTGGACCCGCAAAACGGTTTTGTGAGAGGAGATGCCAACCTGGTAACTAAGTTAGACGACTTCAAACAGCAGGAAGGTTTTTCAACGCTGCAGGGAGCTTCCGCAGCTGACGGCATGGCTTCTTATCAGATAACATGTGCTCTTGAAGCGTATGACAGATTCATAAACGGAAAGAACAGCCTCTTCGATATGACAGATGTGGAAGAAACAGATATTCCTGTGGTGCTGCCTGATGAGCCGTCTGATGAGCCGTCTGAGACTCCTGATGATGATTCTGAAGGAGAATCAGACAAGACAGGTGTGTCAGATGATAATACTGCGGACGGCACGGAAAATAATCAGAGCCAAAATGCCAGCCAAGGACAGGTTCCTGAAACAGGAGACACAAACTCTCCTTATGGGGCGGCTGCTGGCATGTTAATGGCAGCATTAATGATTGCGGTATTGGGACGTAAAAGCAAACATGATGTAAAGTTTACAACCGCAATATGGAAGACATGGTAAAAAGAACATTTTGTTCTAACAAAAATACAAGTGCAAAAGGTCGCTTTTTGGCGCCTGAATTATTGACTTTTAACATATAAATTTCTATAATAAACAAAGAAGCCGAATGTCGTAATAACGGCAGTGATACGCATGTTCCGCTAGAGGGTTAGAAGGTAAAGGCACACTGATTTACGACGAGTTTTTAAACGTTAAGTCAATCTTTTGCGCTGTAGCGGAATTTACGCTACAGCTTTTTTAGTATAGGATGGAGAATTATGAAAGCTGGGGTATTTAAATGCTGTTTAATTTTGCGACAAATATGTATACAGTGTTACAAATACATTAGTAAGGCAGAGGAGGTATTAGTATGAATTCTGGTAAAGAGACGGCCGCTGAAGTTGTCAGAAAGATTCTGTCACTTTTGCCGGGCGTGGACTGCGGGGGCTTAGGCGGATGCGGCAAAAAGACATGCCAAGAATGCGCTGAAAGCATAGCCGCAGGAGAAGGCGTGGCGCTGTGTCCTGCCTGCGGACAGGATACCGTTGATGCCATTGCAGAGGCAATGGGAGTTCCCAGCGCAGAAGCGAAAGACCAAGTTGCATATGTTTTCTGTATGGGAAGCGCTGCAGGAAAAGAAAGATTTAAAGGAGCCAAAAGCTGCAGCGAAGCTGTTGAAGCAGGTTTTAAGCGTGGAGAATGCAAGGACGGATGCGTAGGAGTAGGCTCATGTATCGATCTTTGCAAATTTGACGCTATGAAGATGGAAGACGGTCACGTAGTCATAGACCGCGACAAGTGTACAGGCTGCGGAGCATGCGCCAATGCAGAAGGCTGCCCTCAGCGCCTGATAAAGATGGTTCCGAGAGACGCCACCAACTTTATTCCTTGCTCATCCACTGAAGAAGACGATGAGAAGGTAAGGGAAATTTGCGGATATGGCTGTATCTCATGCGGAGAGTGCGAGAGAGCATGTCCTGAAGGAGCAGTATCAATAGTTGACAATCACGCTGTCATAGATTACGACAAATGCGTAGGATGCGTAGCATGTGCAGTTAAATGCAGAAAGAAGATAATCATCGATACGTTCCATGACATTACAAAGGTAAAAGAAAAAGTTGCATTTGTAAAATGCAGTGGAGGATATAAGGCTTCTGAACTCTATAAGCAGATGGGAATTACCACATGTGAAGAAGCCATAGAAAAAGTTAACCCGTTGGAAAATGAGCTGTGCACCACGGGATGCTGCGGCCTGGGCAGCTGCACCAAGGTTTGCAGATACGACGCTATTCACGTTGTCAACGGAACAGCAGTTGTAGACCCTGAGAAGTGTGTAGGATGTAAAGATTGTACATATGCCTGTCCTAAACATATAATCACAATAGTCCCTTATAAAGGACAGAAACAGGTGCCTTGCAGTTCAACGGATGACTATCAGGATAAGGCCAAAGTATGCTGGTCATCTTGCATAGCCTGCGAAGACTGCTACAACAACTGTCCAAACGGAGCAATTTATATGGAAGAAAAACATGCGGTAATAGACCCTGAACTTTGCGAGAACTGCAATGTCTGTCAATACGTATGCGCAAGAAAAGTCATCAAAGAGATGGCAGTTCCTGAATATAACTATCTCCAGAGAGATGCTCTAGATATGAGGGAAGGAGAGTGATTACAGTGAGAAAATTAAAGACAATGGACGGAAACACAGCGGCCGCTCACGTAGCATATGCATTCTCTGAAGTTGCGGCGATTTATCCTATAACACCATCCTCACCTATGGCAGAAAGCATGGATGAATGGGTTTCCCAGGAAAGAAAAAATATATTTGGTGAAAAAGTAAAAATTGTTGAAATGCAGTCTGAAGGAGGAGCAGCAGGAGCTGTTCACGGCTCCATAGCAACAGGTTCATATACCTCGACTTTTACAGCTTCTCAAGGTCTGCTTTTGATGATACCTAACATGTATAAGCTGGCAGGAGAGCAGACTCCTACAGTATTCCACGTTGCGGCAAGAGCTTTGGCTACTCATGCACTTTCCATATTCGGAGATCAGTCCGATGTTATGGGATGCCGCCAGACAGGCTTTGCAATGCTGGCTTCCAACAGCGTACAGCAGGTAATGGATTTGGCAGCAGTAGCTCACTTGGCCACCATAGCCGGCAGATTGCCGATGCTGCATTTCTTCGACGGTTTCAGAACTTCTCATGAAAACCAGAAGATAGAAGTGTGGGATTACGACGAGCTGAAGGAGATGGTTGACTGGGATGCTGTTAAAGCGTTTAAGAACAGAGTTTTCCATCCTAATCACCCTTACAGCATGGGTTCAGCAGAGCAGCCGGAAACTTTCTTCCAGCACAGAGAAGCTTGCAACACCGCTTATCTGGAGACAGCTGATATAGTTGCTGAATACATGGATAAAGTCAATGCCAAAATCGGTACAGACTATAAGCCTTTCAATTATTACGGCGACCCTGAGGCTACCGAAATAATCGTAGCTATGGGTTCAGTGTGCGACGCAGCTGAAGAAGTAATAGATTACTTGAGAGGAAAGGGCAAAAAAGTAGGTATTGTGGAAGTTCACCTTTACAGACCTTTCTCCCAGAAATATCTGCTCAATGTCATTCCAAAGACAGTTAAAAAGATTGCAGTTCTCGACAGGACTAAAGAACCCGGCGGCGTAGGCGAGCCTCTGTTCCTTGATATCGTTTCAGCCCTTAGAGGAACCGCATTTGAAGATGCCCTTATAGTGGGAGGACGTTACGGCCTCGGCTCAAAAGATACTCAGCCTGGAGATATCCTTGCTGTTTACGAAAATCTGTGGAGTGAAAATCCTAAGAAGGAGTTCACTATTTCCATAAACGACGACGTTACTCATCTGTCACTGACTCCGTCGGAGTATCCTGACGTTTCTCCAAAAGGAACCAAGGCTTGCAAGTTCTGGGGTCTGGGTGCAGACGGTACTGTAGGAGCCAACAAAAACAGCGTAAAGATAATAGGAGACCATACTGACAAGAAAGTACAGGCTTACTTCCAGTACGACTCCAAGAAATCAGGTGGCGTGACCATCTCCCACTTGAGATTCGGAGATGAGCCTATCAAATCTACATATTATGTAAAACAGGCTGACTTTGTAGCCTGCCACAACTCCGCATATCTTTACAGATATGAAATGGTAGAAGACGTAAAACCGGGCGGATTCTTCCTTCTCAACTGCGTATGGTCAGATGAGGAGCTGGAAAAACATCTTCCTGCCAAGGTTAAGAGATATATAGCTAATAACGACATTCAGTTCTACACCTGCGATGCCGTTTCAATAGCAAAAAAAGTAGGACTGGGAGCCAGAAGAACCAACTCCGTTCTGCAGGCAGCTTTCTTCAAGCTGGCTAATATTATCCCTATCGATGACGCGGTCACATATATGAAAGACGCCATCAGAAAGACTTACGGCAACAAGGGAGAAAATGTAGTAAACATGAACCTGGCAGCTGTAGACGCCGGAGTAACTCATGTTCACAAAGTAGATGTACCTGCTTCATGGGCTGATGTTCCTGACGACGCTCCTGCAGAAAAACTGGTCGGACGTGATCAGATGCAGACAGATTACCTGAACAAGGTACTGGTTCCTACCAATACTCTTACCGGTGATCTGGTGCCTGTGTCCACATTCCTGGATACAGCCAACGGTATGATACCTGCCGGAACTGCTGCCTTTGAGAAACGCGGTATAGCGGCAGACGTACCTCACTGGGATATGGCCAACTGCATGCAGTGCAACTGGTGCTCATACGTATGTCCTCACGGTGTAATCAGACCATTTGTTATGAATGAAGATGAAGCAGAGCCGGTTAAGGATTCCGTTCTTCCTATGAAGGGCGCAAAAGGCAAGTTCTTTACATTGGGAATTTCCGCTCTCGACTGCACAGGATGCGGTTCATGCGCAGAGGTATGTCCTGCAAGGAAGAAAGCTCTCGGAATGCAGGCTACAGATGATGAATACGTACAGCAGCAACAGGATAAGTTTAATTACTTGTTCGGAACGGTTACAGAAAAAGAAGTTCCGTTTAAAGAAGATACAATCAAGGGTTCCCAATTCAAGCAGCCTCTTATGGAATTCTCCGGAGCATGTCCTGGATGCGGAGAAACTCCATATGCTAAGCTGATAACTCAGCTTTACGGTGACAGAATGTTTATTGCCAACGCTACAGGATGTTCTTCAATTTGGGGATGTTCAGCGCCGGCAACACCTTATACTGTAAATAAAGAAGGCAAGGGTCCTGTATGGGCCAACTCGCTGTTTGAGGATAATGCTGAATTCGGACTCGGAATGGCCATTTCCATCAGAACACGCAGAAACGAGATGAAGAGCGCTGTTGAAAGACTGGAGGATACTCTGGGAGTTCCGGCAAAGGCATGGCTTGCCACCTTTGACGATGCAAAGCTTTCTGCAAAGACAGGAGATGCTCTTGTAGAGGCATGCAAAGCTATCGCAGATAAGAACGAAGATGCAAAATATGTAATAGACAACAAAGATATGCTGGTTAAACCTTCGATGTGGATATTCGGAGGAGACGGCTGGGCATATGACATAGGATACGGCGGTTTGGACCACGTTCTTGCTTCCGGTGAAAATGTAAATATAATCGTATTTGATACTGAAGTTTATTCCAACACCGGCGGACAGTCTTCAAAAGCTACACCTATAGGAGCTGTGGCAAAATTTGCGGCTTCCGGTAAGGCTGTCAAGAAAAAAGACTTGGCACAGATAGCGATGGCTTACGGATACGTATATGTAGCTCAGGTTGCTATGGGTGCAAATCCGGCTCAGACTCTAAAAGCTATAAGAGAGGCCGAAAGCTATGACGGACCGTCTATCATAATTGCTTATGCTCCATGTATCAATCACGGCGTAAAGGCCGGTATGAACAAGGCTATGGCTGAGATGAAGCACGCAGTCCTTTCCGGATACTGGAACCTGCTCAGATACAATCCTGACCTTGAAAAACAAGGCAAGAACCCGCTTTCACTGGACAGCGGAGTAGCAACTGAAAGTTACAGAGACTTCATCATGGGTGAAGTAAGATACAATTCCCTGAAGCTCAGATTCCCTGAAAGAGCAGAAAAACTCTTCAACGAGGCTGAAAAGATGTCCAAGGAGAGATATGAGACTTTGCTTACTCGCAAGAAGAGTCTGGATGAATTTGAGAAGATGGAAACCGCCAATAAAATGGATAATTAGGAAAGGAGGATGAGCGATATGAAAATGTTTGAAATAACTTACAAAAGAAGACTCAATTCCAACATGGTATGGCTGAAAGTCTATGCGCCTCTTGTTGCAAGAAAAGCAAGACCGGGTCAGTTCATCATCCTTCGTACCGATGAGTATGGTGAAAGAATTCCTCTCACCATGGCAGGTCATGATGAAAAAGAAGGCACTATCGATTTGATTTATGCGGCTGTAGGCAGAACGACCATGCTTATGGACCAGATGGAAGTAGGCGAATGCTTTGCTGATATCGTAGGACCGTTGGGAAAACCGACTCACATGGAAGGTTTGAAAAAAGTATGCGTAGTAGGCGGCGGTACCGGTAATGCTCTTGCTTATCCTTTGGCAACAGGTATGAAGAAAGCCGGCGTGGAAGTGGATATGATAGAAGGCTTCAAGACCAAAGAGCTGGTAATCCTGGAGGATGAATTCAGAGCAGGAGTTGACAGACTGTATGTGGTTACCGATGACGGTACATACGGCGAAAAAGCCTTCACAACTGATAAACTGAAACAACTCATTGAAGAAGGCAACACTTATGATGAAATCGTTGCTGTCGGACCTCCGATGATGATGAAGTTCGTTTGCCAGATTGCTCAGGAACACAACATTCCATCCATCGCCTCCCTTACTGCCTATATGATAGACGGAACAGGAATGTGCGGCGGCTGCCGCTGCAACATAGGCGGAGAAGACAAATTCGTATGCGTAGACGGACCTGAGTTTGATGGTGCTCTGGTAGACTGGGACGAACTGGTAAAGAGAAGCAACTATTATAAGGATCAAGAAGCAGAAGACAGAGCTCACGTTTGCCGCTTGACAGGAGGTGTTCGTTACAATGATTAATTTAGTAAAAGAAAAAAATCCTATGCCTGAACAGGCTCCTGACATCAGAAATAAAAACTTCTTAGAAGTAGCAGAAGGTTATACTGAAGAGATGGCGGTAAACGAGGCCATGAGATGTCTCAAATGCCGCAAGAAGCCTTGTATGTCAGGATGCCCTGTAATGGTAAAGATACCTGATTTTATCGCTAAAGTAGCAGAAGGTGAATTTGAAGAAGCTTATCAAATCATAAGCGAAACCAGTTCCCTGCCTGCAATTTGCGGCAGAGTATGCCCTCAGGAAACTCAGTGCGAGGGCAAGTGCGTGCGCGGCGTCAAAGGCGAGCCTGTAGGTATAGGCCGTCTGGAAAGATTTGTCGCAGACTGGCATGCAGCCAATTACGGCGATGAAGAGATAAAACCTGCCGAGAGCAACGGCCATAAGGTGGCTGTAATAGGAGCAGGTCCTGCAGGTCTTGCATGTGCAGGAGACCTGGTAAACAAGGGATACGAGGTAACAGTATTTGAAAGCCTTCACAAGACAGGCGGCGTACTGGTTTACGGCATACCTGAATTCCGTCTTCCTAAAGCTATCGTAGCAGCAGAGGTGGCTCAGCTGGAAGCTAAGGGCGTCAAGTTTGTAACTGACGCTATCGTAGGCAGAGCTATCACTGTTGACGAGCTAATCGAGGAAGAAGGATTTGAGTCGGTATTCATCGGCACAGGTGCAGGCCTTCCTGCTTTCATGAAGATACCCGGAGAAAATCTCCTGGGCGTTTGCTCAGCCAACGAATATTTGACTCGTATAAACTTGATGAAGGCATATCTGCCGGAATACGATACTCCTATACAGTATGCTAAAAATATCGCTGTAGTAGGAGGCGGCAACGTAGCTATGGACGCTGCCAGATGTGCAAAACGTATGGGTGCAGAAAACGTATATATCATATATCGTCGTTCAGCAGCAGAAATTCCGGCAAGAGCTGAGGAAATTCATCACGCTGTTGAGGAAGGCATAGATTTCAGATATCTGACCAATCCTGTAGCCATCAAGGGCGACGAAGAAGGTCATGTATGCGGAATTGAATGCGTTAAGATGGAACTGGGCGAGCCGGACGCTTCCGGAAGAAGAAGACCTGTGGAAATCAAGGATTCCAACTTCGTTCTGGACGTAGATTGCGTTATAATGGCCATAGGAACCAAGCTTAACACCTTGATTTTGGATACTACAAAAGATTTGGAAGCTAACAGCAAAGGCGGTATCGGAACTGACGATGAAGCGGCAACCAGCCGTCCGGGAATCTTTGCCGGCGGTGACGCTGTAACAGGAGCTGCTACCGTTATCAAGGCAATGGGCGCCGGAAAAGTTGCAGCTGCAGGTATAGATGAATATCTGAGCAAATAGTGCCTTTGGTCGTAAGCGGCTGAAGTTATACGTGTGTAAAAAGGTTTTGCTATCCGCCACGCGGATAGCAAAACCTTTTAGACTATGGGGGCTTATATCTTTTTCGAAGGGGGCTTATGTTTGCTTCGGATTTTGAATTTGTCTATGTTGTATTTTTTTTGGATTTTCTTGGATTTTACAACATTTGATCCGGTTCATCGGCGTTTTACATAGATAATTCATAGGCATGTTGTAAATATTGAGCAAAACTCAAAATCATGCAACATTCTTTGTCGAAATGTTGTATGATTTTTAAATTTCCAAAAAATATACAACATCATCCCTTTTTTTAACCTACAAAAGAACGGGCTCAGAGCAAAATGTTGTAATTTTTTCCTTTATCATCGAAATAATACAACATCGACAAATTTCGACCCCTGGGAAGCGCAAGACCCCTGGGAAGCGCAGGACTCCTGAAGCTCCGACAGTTAAGAGCCGCATCTTAGAAACGCTTGATGAAATTCAGTCTGCTTGATGAAATTCAGTCTGCTGATTGAACCGTCTGCGATTATATGATAGAATAACATCATGTACAGGATATATATAATAGAAGATGACAGAGGAATCGCAGAAGCGATTTCCGAGCAGGCCCGGATGTGGGGCTTGGAAGTGAAATGTGCTGAAAACTTTAGAAACGTCATGGCAGAATTTGCTGATTTCAATCCACATTTAGTGCTGATAGATATCAGCCTTCCTTTTTTTGACGGTTATCATTGGTGCGGAGAAATAAGGAAAGTGTCCAACGTACCTGTAATCTTCATTTCTTCTGCTTCAGACAACATGAACATCATCATGGCCATGAACATGGGAGGCGACGATTTTATAGCCAAGCCTTTTGACAGCAATGTTTTGATGGCAAAGATACAGGCCATGCTGAGGAGAACTTATGACTTTTCTCAGGCGGTACCGGTGCTGGAACATAGAGGCGCTCTTCTAAATACCGGCAGCAATGTGCTGGTGTTTGGCGACCAAAAGATAGAGCTGACTAAAAATGAGTATAGGATACTTCTTGCCCTTATGGAAAACAAAGGCAAGGTAGTGAGCAGAGAGAAACTGATGGAAAGCCTGTGGCAGACGGACAGTTTTGTAGATGAAAACACTTTGACAGTCAATGTGGGAAGGCTCCGCAAAAAGCTGGAAGAAGCGGGTCTTAAAGATTTTATCAAGACAAAGTTCGGCGTAGGCTACATGGTAGGATAGGTGATTTATGGGCAAAGACAGAAAAAATAAAAGATGGATTTTTTTCAAAAAATATACAGCGTATAGAAAAAGGGAAATTATCTTATTTCTGCTGTTTTGCGTCATATTTGCAGTTTCGTTTTTGCTTTATCATCTGCCGATCAAAGCTGTAGCCTATCCTGTATTGCTTTGCTCGATAGTAGGCATAGGCGTTCTTGCAGTGGGCATGAAAAAAGCTTTTTTAAAACATGAAGAGCTTGAGAGGATAAGCAAGCTGTCTGCCAACTTGATGAGAAACTTCCCTGAGCCGGATTCCGTTTCGGATGAGGATTATTGCCATATAATAGAGCTTCTGTGCGAAGAGCAAAGACAGCTGACCAATCGCATGGACAGGAAATATTCCGACATGGTGGATTATTATACCATGTGGGCTCACCAGATTAAGACTCCCATTGCATCCATGAGGCTTCATCTTCAGAAAGAAGATTCGGACTTTTCCAGGAAGATGTCGTCAGAACTCTTTCGCATAGAACAGTACGTCGAAATGGTTCTGATGTTTCTGCGCCTTGACTCGGATACTACGGATTACGTCATAAAAGAATACGAAATCGATGATATAGTAAAGCAGGCAGTTAAGAAGTTTTCGGGAGACTTTATAAGCAGAAAACTTACGTTAAACTACGAGCCTATTCAAGCTAAAGTCATAACAGATGAAAAATGGCTTTCATTTGTAATAGAGCAGGTCTTGTCCAACGCGCTGAAATATACGTCAAAGGGAAGCATCAGCATAAGCCTGGAGGAACCAAAGACTCTTTGCATAAGAGATACGGGGATCGGTATAGCGGCAGAGGATTTGCCTAGAGTTTTTGAAAAGGGATATACGGGATATAACGGACGAAGCGATAAAAAGGCCAGCGGAATCGGTCTTTATTTATGCAAACGAATATGCAAGAATTTAGGCCATGGCATAACCGCCCGGTCGGTCGTAGACCAAGGGACTGTAATAAAGACGTTAGTTTTAGAGATAACGTCCCAGGTAAGGGGTGAGATGGCATTTTAGAGATAACGTCCCTGTTTTCAAGGGCTGCGGGGCATGAAAAAGGGGTAAAAAGGGATGATTTTGGGCTGTTAGACGTAAAAAAACGCATGGCAAACAGACGGGACGTTGATATTTCAAAAAACGAATACAGGTAAAGTCCCGCTACAGAGATATAAAAAATACGCTTTTGACTATGCAGAAATGTTCCATAGTTATCTTAATTAATTTGAGAATCTGTGTGAGCATTTATTCCACGGATCTCTTGACAACGAGCCTCCGTCGGCATGGAATTATGGCTCAGGGCGGAGAGGACAACCTATGGCACCTCTTCGCCATAGCAAGATAGCTTGCCATGCCGACGCTCATTATCAAGAGGCTTTCGCGGCATAAAAGCT
>CDZQ01038844.1_pt1 | contig 27993 bp, 31 predicted proteins | sample 554831 | NCBI WGS metagenome assembly CDZQ01 (sample SAMEA3182112, study PRJEB8094) | gut metagenome | biome: human; feature: gut; material: Stool; isolation source: human stools | place: Canada | collected 2013-05-06 | reverse complement strand
TGTCGCGGCCGGGCTGTTCTGTCGTAAAATGGACGGGCGGTTTTGTCGGAAGAAGCCGGACACGGATGTCCGGCGGGCGGGGCGAATAGACGTCGCTGGAGTATTTTGTCGTACAAGAGAAGGGAGGGGCCAGAGCCGCTCCCTTCATTAGTAGATTCAAGAGACCTCGCCCACCAAGACGAGCTGTACCATCCGGTCATCAACAATAGGCCGGCGATTTTGGTAAGCGTAGACAAGTGACTGAGTACAGGCCCGGTTACGGTCATACTCATCATGGTAAAGCTCCACAAAATGAATGAATCCCTGAAGAACCTCAGCTCTCAGGGATTCCGGATCGCCGCCCCAGGCTTCCAGCAGGATGGTCAGCGCTTCCTTATAAATCTCCGCCCCGGCGCGCCTGAACTCCGCAAAAGCGGTATTGATGCAGATGATGCGCCCGACGCCCCCACCGCGCTCAAAGCCCACATGAAATCCTGCGTCCTCGGTCGCTTCGTAAAACTCGCCCGACGCCTTGTCCTCGCCATGAAGATTGGCGCGGAGCTTCGCGCTGGGCGTCAGGGCTGCGGAGTAGCCGGTCTGCATGGCAAACAGCAGGGCTTCCTCAGCCTCTGTCATACCGTAGTACACTTTGCAGAGAATCGGCAGGTCGTTGTTGCCTTTCCCCGGATGGCGCGAATCTGCTTGTTGACCATAGGGACGCTGATGCCGTGCTCCGCAGCATACGCGGACTGGCTTTTCCCCTCGATGAGGCATTCCCGAAAGATCGAACGCTGGCTGTCCGTCAGCGTTTTGCAGAATGCGTCTGTAAGTTCTGCCGTGAGCACCTCGGAGTCGATGCGCTGCCGCGTATCCAGCAGCCACGCGGACTCGTCCATGCTTCCGCCGTCGCGGATGGCATCAAGGCTCAGAACCGGCCCGATGGTCTGCTGTTTTGCGTACTCCCGGCGCATCTGCTTTTCCTGACGGAGCAGCAGCCGCATCACCTCAAGGCTGACCTCCGTTTCCTCGCCAGTGGCCTTGATTCTGGCGAAATATCTCTTTCTTCCGTTTTCCTCGATTGCCCAAAGGTCGTAATCGAACTCCTTTAATGTTTTCATGCCGTGATCTCCTTTGAATTTTTGAATTTGGTTGAAATCAAAAATTCGGAGCTCACGGGTAGCGGCAGATGTATTGTTCAAAGCGGCGTTTCATGGAAAAAGTCCCTTCCCGAGCCAAGCCGGGAAAGGACTCTCAACGCCGTACAAAGAAATCGGGCAGCAAAAAAGCGCCGTCAAAGCAGACCGAACCCATTCACTGGTTCAGTCTGACTTTGTACGGCGCTTGGCAGTCTCCTCAGAATGAATCTGATTCTCTCCGCTTGAGCGATTGAGAGAAGAATATCCAGAGAATGTCTTTGCCTCAGCTTTTGAACTACCTGCGTTTTCTGCGCTGGCGTCGCTCGTCTTCCAAAACCAAGGCTTGCAAGTTTTTTAGGTAATCGTTCTCCGCACGCAACCGCTGGACTTCTGCCAGCAGATCTTCTTCTACCTGCTTCGGCAACTGCTTTGGCGGACGCCCCTTACTGCTGCGGCCACGCCGTTCGATGGCTAACCCTTCCGGCCCTTCTTCCAAATAAATGCGTTCCCAGCGCTCTATAATTTTATGGTCGTTAATTCCAAATTCCTGCATCGCTGCATAGATACTCAGATGTTCTTTTTTCATGGTTTCTACAACCATTCTCTTGAACTCCGGCGTATATCGTTTGTTTGGTACTCCTTTTGGCATAGCAAAACACCCCACTTCTTAGATAGTATATCATACTGTCTAACAAATGGGGTGCTGTTCACGCCTGTTCAGGGGGGGGGGGCATTTCTCTTTAGGGGGGGTATTTTTTTTGTAAGGGGGTTCATGTTATGTAAACTTTCTTATGTCGCCTTTCTTTCGATATCACCGCGTCCTCAATATTAAGAAGTGACACCGAATTATTTGTGATTGCTCCGGCGCTTTCCTGCTCAATAGCCAACAGAAAAAGGCCCGTAAATCTTGGGCAAATGAAGAAAAGAGGTCTCCGATTTTGAAAACTTTGTTCAAAATCGAAGACCTCTTTAATTCACGGCATGGGGTGCGCTTCCATCTCTGCGCGGAGTAGGGTTTCGACCTCCCCGGCGGTGGAACAGTTACAAACTGCCCGGGCCAACTGGGCCATCTCTGAGGACGCCATGGCAGCCAGACGCCGCTTGACCCGCCCCATAGCAGAAGGATTCATGGAGAGTTTTTTCACGCCTAGACCCACAAGGGCTGCTACGGCAGCCTCGTCGCCGCCCAGTTCGCCGCAGAGAGAGAGGGGCTTTCCACGCTCAAGGAAACACCGGGCTGTTTGCTTAATCAGCCGGAACAATGCTGGATGGTATTTTTGGTAATATGACTGAACCGCCGGGTTCATCCGGTCCGCCGCCAGTAAATACTGGCATAGGTCATTGGTGCCTAATGACGCGAAGTCCACTTCCTCCACCACCCGGTCCGCCATCATAGCCAAAGATGGGATCTCGATCATGACCCCAAACTGCACATTCGGGGAGACGGGGATCCCTTCTCGCTCCAATTGAGCTCGGGTTTCCTCGACGGCTGCCCGGGCAGAACGGACATCCTCCAGGCTGCCTACCATCGGGATCATTATCCAGAGCACTCCATATACGCTTGCCCGAAGTGCTGCGCGCAATTGGGTGCGGAAGATCTCCGGGTGCTGCAGGCCCAGGCGAAGAGCCCGCACGCCCAGAAATGGGTTGTCTTCCTTGGGGAGAGGGAAATACGGCAACGACTTGTCCCCCCCGATATCCAGTGTTCGCAACGTCACGGGCCGAGGCGCGAAGGCCTCCAGTACCCGTCGGTATGCCTGAAACTGTTCCTCCTCCGTGGGAAAGGCGCTCTTCTCCATGTATAGAAACTCCGAGCGGAACAGGCCGATCATATCCGCGCTCTCGCAACGGGCCAGTTCCTCAGGTCGGTCAGAGCCAATATTCGCTCCCACGGCGATCGGCTCCCCGTTCGCTGTAAGGCATGGCCGGGCGAGAAACTCTTCGTCCCTTCGCTTCTCTTCCTTCTGTTGCGCCGGTATGTCCTTATAGGCGTTCCACTCCTCTTTGCCTGGATCAAATATTACCAGCCCTTGATCGGCGTCTAGGATTACTGCTTGACCATCTCTGGCGACGCGGAGCAGGTCGGAGATTCCCGTCACCTCCGGGATGCCATGGCTTCGGGCGATTATGGAACTGTGAGAAGTCATGCCTCCTACCTCAGTGATGATCCCTTTCACCAGGGAAAAATCCAGGCGTGCCGTGTCAGATGGCAATAGGTCGATGGCGGCTATTACCACAGGCTCCTCTTCAGAGACTCTATCATCTTCTGGCACGTAAGCCCGTAGCAGCTGGCGACAGACATCCTCTAGATCTGCGGCGCGCTCCCGCATCCGCTCGTTCTTGGAGCGAAGCAGCCTGGAACGGTATTTTTCCAACGTCGTTTGCACCGCCAATGGACCGCAGATAAGTTCAGAACGGATCTGTTCCGTTACCGCGTCCCGGATGGCCTCATCCGAGAGCATGTCCCGCTGAGCCAGCATGATATCCCGGGAAGCGCCCTCCAGCCGCTCCAAGGCCCAATCAGCTCGGGTTATAGCCTCGGAACGTGCCGCAAGGAAGGAAGCGATCTCTCCTTCCGTCTCCTCCGGGGCGATCTGTCCCCGAGAAACAGCTGTCTCCTGGGGGTGATAGAGCCTCAGCCGGCCCAGCGCTACCCCCGGCGATGTGCCGATCCCCTTGCATTTCATCTCCGTCTCTCCTTAACTCATTCGCCGAAGCCGCTTTCGATCAGGGCGACCAGGGCATCCACTGCCTCATTTTCATCCGCGCCCTCGGCGCACAACTCCACCATAGTCTCCGGCGCCATGGCCAGAGAGAGGATCTCAATGATGGACTTGGCATCCCCCGGCTCGTCAGGATAGTCCGTGAGATTGGTAATCGTGATCCGGGACTTGTACTTCTTCGCCTCCGCCACAAAATCCGAGGCAGGCCGCGCGTGAAGGCCCGTCTTGTTGACGACCATCGTACTTCTTTTGTACATCGCTTCTCTGTCCTCCTACTCTAAATATGAGAGAACCTTTTTAGTCTTGTTCCGCACAAAAAAGAGCCAAATGGCTCTTTTTTATGCGGTGTTAATTCAAGCGTTGCCACAGGTACACCGAAGCGGTACTTGCTGACGCACTCGTTATACTTATCTTAAGACTGACTGGCACATCCTGCGATACGTGTATTGTTTGCCCTTTACCGCGATGCAAACGGAATTGAGCACATCAGGAAGAGCGACATTCTCGTTCACACCGGCATCACCAAGCATGCACATATCTGCTCCGGCCGTCCTGTTGTCAATGGCTATTCTCTTGATCGTCTCAACGTCGGTTCCTTCCTGAGAATTGTGAATACCTACATTGACAAGCGCTCCAGCTTTATGAATAATATCGGCTAAGGTGCGAACATACTCAACCGTGAAGCCAGGCAAGCTTCCCGCAGCAGGAACATCAATGATATCCGCCCCCGTATCGGCAAGAGCTTTCGCAAAATCCGGAGTCAACAAATTCCGGATGTTATACGGCTCGTCCTTTGCATAAATCAAACCTGGCCCGTGAGGAATACCGGAGTGAATAATTACGCGCCCGGCTGCACGCTTGACCATTTCGCGTGTGGTTTCGCAATACTGTTTCGGTTCACCCCATCCCCCCATGTGAATAATGTCAAAACCTTGATCTATCGCGAGCTCAAAGTCATCCCATGTTGTCATTGGAAGGCCCGCGACATTTCGCTCCTGGCTGTCCGCGTAGCCAGTGTCAATAGTATGACCGCCGTAAGAAGGCGGATCGAACATCATCGAGGCCGAAAGAGGTCTTCCTACCAAAGCCCGAATTTCTCTCGCCGTCCATCCTTTTCCGATTTGAATTTGAACGTCTCGGAATGGTTCATCGTCTTCTGGATTTTTTGATACAAGCCCCGGAAAATATGGTTTGCGGGGGTTGTACGTATCCAGGTATAGAATATCCGAACCAAAAGCGGCGCAAACCTCGGCGTTGGTGACATATTGGAGATAATTGGGGCCGCGGACTCTGGACAGTGTGGTAACAACGCGTCCTTCACTGAGCCGGATTGCCTCCTTCAGTTCACTTGCTTTAAGAGCAAGCATTTCCTGTGGTGTGCATTCATTCAAACTTTTCAGCATTTTATCACCTCAATCATCTCATTACAGATTCACACAGTCTGCGGTAGACGTGCCTGTGACCTTTTAGGGCTACGCACATTGCCTGCAGCGTTTCCGGCAACGCCATTCCATTATTTACGCCGGTATCACCCATCACCTGAATATCCGCTCCAATAAGCTTGTTATCAATTGCTATTCTGCGGATCGTGTTTACATCCGCGCCTTCCTGCGCGCTGTGAACCCCTATGGATGCAAGAGCCCGTTCCTCATGCACCGCATCAATAATGTCGCCGATGTATTTCATATCAAAGCCAGGGAATGTTCCTACTCCCGGCATATGAACAATCTGTGCGCCGTTCTTGACAAGCTTTGCTGCAAGCTCCTTGTCAAAAAGCTTACGCATATCGTAGGGGATGTCCTGTAAATAGTTTGCTCCCGGGCCCGACATAAACCCGACTTCAAAAACTGCCCTGCCATTTATTTGATCGGCAACACTTTTTACCAGGTCAACAAGTATCTCGGGTTTCGCCCAACCATATACGCCTATAATATCGAATCCCTCTTCGATTACTTTCTCTATGTTTTCTCTGCTGGCGTAAACGCCGTTATATTTGACTTTGTTGAGGTTCCCACTGCAATCTGGATCGATATAAAGACCGCATGCCAAGGGTCTCCCGATAAGAGTACGAACATCTCTTACCGACCAGCCCTTGCCGATTCCCGTCGTAAGGAATTTGTACGGAGTATCATCTTCGGGATTCTTTGAAGGGAGCCCCGGAAAAACAACGTTGTCTGGGTTATGGCCGTCCAGAAAAACCACATCACAGCCAAAGGCGGCGCAGACCTCTGCATTGGATGTATCCTCGAGGTAATTGGGCGCGGCACAGTTGGCAAGGCCCTCTACTGTTCTGCCTTCGTCCATCTTCATGGCGTAAAAGAGCTCTTCGGAAGTCAGCTGATGCATTTCTTTTGGGGAATAATTTAAAAGTCTCTTAATCATTGTTTTCTCCTTTCTCTTCGTCAAATGGTTTGCGGCTGGATTCGTTAGCAAGAGACTCATATGCTTCCTAATCGATAAACCTGAGTATTCTCCGCCTTTTCGGTGTATCTAACAGTTCACTATCAATCTCAAATACAGCGTTTTCTTTCAGTAAATAATAAAGCAAAAACGTTTTTTGAAAATGGTCCGAATCCAGTGTAATCCAGATTGTCTGATCTCCATTTTTTGCGCGATATATGATATCTAGATATCCCTTTTCATTAAATCTCGCATTGATTTTTTCCAGTGGCACATCATAGGTAAAGCCGAACACCAGTTTACCGCCCTTGATCCACAGCCTTTGACCGAAGTATATCTGTGATTGGCTGATGTCCTCGCCGCCGTATTCTTCTTCCAGATATCTTGTATAGGCTTCTTTCAGGCGATCCCAGAGCAAATCAAAGTCCTGTACCTGACTGCGTCTGAGGCAGTATTTTTCGTTACGGGCAATTTCTATTGTGATTATCATATCTGTCCATAATGGTATGACAAACCAGGCCCGTTTGGTTATTCGGACACACTCTATGTTTTTGATTTTTGAATACGGATAAAACCGGGAGTTGCTACCGAGGATCTCTATTCCATCACTTTTGAGTTTAATATCGACCGTCTTTTTTCTGTCTATCGCCGTCGACAGAAGGATTATTGCGCAAAACATATAAATGTAATTGTACTTATCGTTATTCTGTGACAGCTTTGTGATCGCGAACAAAAGCACGAGGATCGGAATCAGAATGGTTATCACGTCAACTAGCTGTGACCTTCTTTTTTTATGAAGCTCGTGAAAAAAGATATGGTCAGTTTCCATAAAGGTTGCCTCCTGACGGAGTTATCCATTCAATAAGTGAAAAATATATTCGGTATCGGAAATGTTTTTCAGCTTTTCGAGTTCGTTGTCATCTTTTAATGCTGCGGCAGCAATTCTCATAACCTTTAAGTGTATACGGTTATCTATTGCAGCAACGCCGATCAGTAGCGTTATCGGATTATCATCCTTCTGCGGAAAAAACACCGGTGTCTTAAGAGTCAGATAGCTGATACCATTCTTAAGCGCCCCATCCTGCGGACGTGCATGAGGCATCGCGACCCCAGGCGCCACAAGCATATAAGCCCCTTCGGCCTCGACCATGTTTATCATTGCATCGATATAGGACTCCGTAATAGCGCCTGCATTCAGTAAAAGCTTGCCAGCTTGGCGAACTGCATCGCGCCAGTCTGCTGCCTCATAACCGAACTCAATGGATTCTTTCGCCAAATACATACTTTTTAGTCCCCCCCCCACCCGTAATCATCCGGCTTTTCAGATGACTTCCTTCAGCCAGCCAACCTCAACAAGTGCGTCACGGATCTCACGTACTATCTGGTCCTGCTTTGCCAAGTCGCGGATCTCGATCACAATCGTGTTCGGCATCATTTCTCGAAAGTCGTTTGCCCTTAGACCGACTGTAACAATGATATCCGGATCCCTGCTCCTGTCCCCGCGGGGGCTGTCCTCAACGGTGGGCTGAACATCAATATCAAGTTCACTGATTCCCAATGTCTTGAATGCTTTTTCAACCGCCATTTTTATCATGATGCAGGTGCATGCTCCCACAACACAAAGAGTGTTAATGGTTACCGGTCTTCTATTAAAAGGGGGGGTCAACAAATACTTTTCCATTTTTTCTCCTTCTTTCTCCTTTAAAGTTTACAGAGTTCCGAAGGGAATAGCTCTGTTGCCAAACAGTAATCTGCCAATAGCAATGATTATCGGATAAAGGATAATGAAATCGTCCGCTTCACCATTGACGTTACAATAGTACTCCATGCCATAGAACTGGCCACCAAGGACCTGCGCAATAACCTGACCGAAAGCCATAATAGTGGCAACGATCAAAGAGCTAATGATCACACCGCGCAGACCGCCCTTCTTGTTAGCAAACACAGCGACGCCAGCGCCAGACATGAAGAGGGAGGCAACGAGTGGGAAAATCGTCGCAAAACCAGTAAACCTAAACACGAGCATGTATACGATGAAGAAAAGAATGGTGAGGGATGACCCGAACAGCACCGAATTTGAGCCGAACGGGAAAACCGTAGGTACATCCAGCGCAGGGCGGGAGTTGGGAATGATTTTTTCAGAGATGCCACTAAACGCGGGAATGAGTTCGCCCATCATGGCACGAAGACCATAGTTCATTGCCAGGAAGCCGCCGGCAAAAACCGTTGCCTGAAGGACGATCCAAAGCCAGGGAGAAGTTGTGATTCCGGCGATTTCCATAACTTTCTCGCTGCCACACGCGAGCCCGAAACCAACCATAAGCAGGATCTGGATAAAGGTTACCGCGCACCCGATATCACGAAGGAACGCAACTCCCTTTGGGAACTGGATATCTTCGGCGTCCTTCTTTTTGTTTCCAAAAATCTTTGCGGCAAAGCTGGCGATAAAAACTGCACTTGCAGACTGATGGCCATATCCGGCGAGGTCATCGCCACGCAGATCCTGAATCAGACGGCTGGTGATGATCGGGTTTACCGAATACCAGATTGCCGAAAGCACTGAGCCGAATAGAATGACCGTCAAAACGTTAGTCTGCCCATAGACGATTACTGCAATACCTGTTGTAAGAACAGCCTGCCGAATAAGGAAATGCCCACCGCCCATGTAAACATAGCGATACTTTTTAGGAATCAAAAAGCGTTCAATAAGCAGATGGCCGAAAAAGCCGAGGCCGATTACTGGGCCATAGTATTTACCATAGCCACTTATAAAATCGCTGTTCAGCGTCATCGCCGGGACATCGAATATATGGGCCATCATAGCCTGCATATAATTGATGACACCGCAAAACGCATCGATGCCCATCACGAAGATCTGGTAGCCAATGAGACACTTGATGAATCCCTGGATTATCTGTCCGAATGTTTTTTTCTGCGCAACTAGTCCGATAACAACCACCAAACCGATGATAATCGGAGTACTTTGAAGAAGGTTGTTTATGATCCAATTAAAAATAGTACTGAGCATTGTGCTGATAACCCTCCTAATCCCAATTCATTATTATTTTGTCTGGAGTAACGGAACTTACCTGACGACCCTATTTCTTCCTATTGCGTATGCTACCAGTTCAACTTTCACTCTTCTTCGACAGCGTATCATCATAGCCGCTGGCTGTGTGCTCGATCGAAATGATCCGTGGGTTAGCGCAAACTCTCAAAATCCGGTATTTCGATGAATCTCCCGTTGCTCATAGCGGATTCATGTGCACATATTCCCACAGCATTCCAGTACGCGCCCAATATATCATCCGGATAAGGGCGTCTTTCTTCGAGAATAGATTGAACAAATTCATGCACCAAGTACGGATGAGAGCCTCCGTGCCCACCTCCCTGTTGAAATGAAAGATGTTTGTTTTCAAGGTTGTAAACCGTTTTCTTTGTATATTTGCGGATCTCTTCGGGCAGCAGATGTGCATAATCCGGAATGGTAATCCGCTCCTCCGAAATATTTGCTGTCCTTCCGTTTTTTCTTATACCTTCATGACGAACAAAAAGCACGGGCTCTTCCTTCCCTATCTGCTGCCACTCGAAGCTTTGTTTCTCGCCATAAATCCGGAAGCATTCAGAGTAACCTCTCGCCACATCATATAAAAAGCGCTCGACCTCTACGGTCAAATCGGAGTCTTCAAAGGAAACAAGTGCCACTTCAAATGCATAGTTGCAGCCATATTGCTGCGCCAGCTCATCTCGTATTTTTCCCGAGCCTACCCCGTATACCCCTTTCGGCCGTTTACCCGCGAACATCAGACAAGCGGCGCAGGCGTGCGTAGGATGCAACAGAGGAGGGAATCCTCTCCAGTAAGACGGCCAGCCCTCCATATCCTGATAATGAGCGCCACTCATATACTGAAGCTTTCCAAACTCACCATTTTCAAGCTTTTCTTTTATAAAAAGAGTCTCCCTCTGGTATATTGTGGTCTCCATGAACATGTAGTTCTTCCCACTGGCTTTCCTGGCACGCATAACAGCATATAGTTCATCCATTGTCATTCCCAATGGGATGGTACACGCGCAGTGTTTTCCCGCGTTCAAGACTTTGACTGAAAAGTCTGCGTGTGTTGCGGGTGGTGTAACGATATGAATTGCATCAATTTCAGGGTTTGAAAGAAGGCTTTCAAACTCTTCGGTGCAGCATTCTTCGGGAATGTCATACCGCATTTTTGCGGTTTCCAATAAATCTTTGCTAAAGTCGCAGACGTACACTTTGTTAATACCCGGATGATCCCGGTAAATTGGAACAAATTCCATCCCGAAGCTCAATCCTACGACAGCAACTGTTATTTTTCTCATAAAGCACCCCTCATATATATTGACTTATTTTTTTGCGATGTTATAATAAAATCAATTCCTACTAAATTAAGGACAAAATGGACATATGAACTGGTACTTACTCGAAGGTTCGCCGAACATAATCAGTCTTGGTAGACTGAAAACAACAAACTTCCATCCGGATCGCATCTTGCCTTTTTGGATACTTGGCATTGTTATAAAAGGCCAGCGGACAATTGTTGTCGGCGACTGTTCCTGCAAGTTGACCAGCGGCGATTTCTTTTTGCTTCCGGCTAACATACGTCATCACGGCATTGAGATCGACGATCACGAAGCTCTGTTCTTCCATTTCGATATGAAAGGCCGTGAGGTTGCTCCGGAGTTTAACAATCATTCTCCGGATCATATACTGCTTCCCCTGTTCGGAAACACGCCCAAAGAACGCGCCTTTTTCCAAAACATTATTGGGCTGCATAGTCAGTATGCTAACAAACTCACGTCCGCTTCTTATATAAACAGCCAGCTTTACGCATTTCTTCAACAATTGAGCCTGTTTTGTCAAATCACCCATGTATATCCGAATAGTGAACACAATATTGGGTTAAAGCTGCTCAATTACATAAACGATCACTATAAGGAAAACATCTGCGCTGATGATTTTGAGAGGGAATTCTTCTTAAGCTACCATCATCTGAATCTGCTATTCAAAGCAAGATACGGTTGCTCGATTCATCAGATGGTAATCAATCAGAGAATTGAATTTGCCTACACTCAGCTTGTAGACGGCAAGAGTATCGAAGAAAGCGCGTCGGAATCTGGGTTTGAGGACTATTTTTATTTTATCAAAGCTTTCAAAAAACATTGGGGCATTACTCCCGGTGAGTTAAGAAAGAAGTACTTCCCTTCACCAAACGGAAATAGGTTGCCTTGAAGACTGACACATGCTTTTACATATCCGCAAATCCTTCATGCTTCTAAAACGATTATATGAGAGAAAAAGCACAAAAGCTATGTACATAAACAACAGATATATGGAAAAAACGGATATTTAAATCCGTTCTTCCATATGTCTGTTTTGCTCTTTAGAGACCGGCGACCACCAGTTCGGCTGGTAGTTATAAAAGCTTATAGCAATAACATATGATTAGCTCCTATTAGGAAAACACACTGTCAAAGGGGTATGTAGCGGGGGTTAGCCCGCTACTGCGGGTTTTGTGGTGTTGATTTCAATGTATTCTGCTATGCGTCTAAATTCATCCGCAAACTTAAATCTCACACTAATGTTTCCATTCTCATAAACCTTGATATGGTCGATCAGCTCAACGAGAAGTTCCCGGGAAAGCTGGTCGATATTTTGATGCTTTGTAAAAGCCACCAATGCGGGATGCTCACTCTTTACACCGTTTGCCAATTCCGCCCGTTCAGCGTTCAGCCGGGCCAGTACATCCGTAAGAGCTATGGTCTGTCGCTCATAATCGGCTTTCATATCCCGGTAGTCCTGCTGGGTAATTTCCCCGTCTTTCCAGTCTTGATAGAGGGACTGCTTGTAGCGGCTGATTTTTGCCAGTTCCCGCTCCTTCGCAGCAATCAGTTCTTCCAAGCGGATGGACTGGCTCTTTTTGACTGGGGCGGTGTTAATGCGGGCAATCATTTCCGAGTATGAAACAGCCAGATGGATTTGCTGTTGTACTGCAAAGAGGACAGCGGCCTCCAGACGGTTATGCTTGATTGAGTGCATTGTGCAGGCTGTCCGGGAGCGGTTCTTGTAGGTGGAGCAGGCATAGTACACATTATTGTTGTTGCCTACGCTCCGGGTAATTGCCCGCCCACAGTCAGCACATTTCAGAAAACCGCTGAACAGGTGGACTTCCCGGCCTTTTGGAGAAGTACGGGTATCACGCTGTAAAAGGGCCTGTACCTTATCAAAGGTTTCATAATCAATGATTGACTCATGCGTACCAGCTACTTCCACCCATTCTTCACGGGGGACGCTTTCAACCTCGTGTACCTTATAGCTTTTTACTCGGCTGCGGCCCTGCGCCAAATCCCCGGTATAGGTGGGGTTCGTAAGAATGGAGTGGATCATGCGGGCTCCCCACATAGGATCGTCATATCCTCTTGTTGAAACAGGTATGCCCTTTTGCAGTTTATAAGCCGAGGGGCTGGGTACGCCGTGTTCATTCAGATACAAAGCGGTGGCCCGTTTCGATGTCCCCTTTAGGAACAAAGAGAAAACGAGTTTGACGATTTCAGCGGCATCGGGGTCGATGATCAACTGGTGCTTGTCCTTGGGGTGCTTTACATATCCATACGGAGCAAATGCGCCGATGTACTGCCCGTTGCGCCGCTTGTAATCAAATACCTGACGGATCTTCTTTGAGGTCTGGTAGCAGTATTGATCGTTCATCACATTTGTAATCGGGACGATAATACTGGAAACGCTGTCCGGGTTGAGATAACTGTCCACATTTTCAGCAAGACTGATAAAGCGGACACCCATCTGCACAAACAGGTTGTCAATCAGACTTCCCGCATCACTGTAATTTCTTGCAAAACGGGAAAGGTCTTTTACTACCACGCAGTTTATTTTCCCACTCATTACATCGGAAAGGAGCCGTTGAAAATTCTCCCGGTTGGCGTCCGTTCCCGTGTGTCCATCGTCGCTGTAGATTTCGAGCATTTCCCAATTCGGTGTTTTCTCTACCTTTTCTGTATAATACCGCGTCTGGTTTTCAATAGATGAAACCTGTTCTGTGCTCTTGGTGCTGACACGAGCGTAAACAGCAACCGTTTTCCGACCATCGTCCTGAACCGTAGGTAACGGTTTCGCCGGTATGAACTGCGCCTTGGGAGAAGCGTTTGAGGTCCATACTCTGCGACGAATGTTGGCCTTGATAACCTCACGGTCTGCATCCTGTGGTCTCCATGTACTAACAGGTTGTTGCGGGGACACGGTAACTTCCGTTGCTTCCTCGCCGGCACTTACAATTTCATTTTTCTTGTCAGATTCCATAGTGACCACCTTCCTGCAGTACATGCTTATCGATTCCGAGGAAAACTCCCTCTATCCATTTGCGATATTCATCGGGGTTCATTTCGGTGAAGCTGTATGCCATGCGGTACAATTCTTCTTTCTGCTGATCCTCGTTGATAATCGTGTTGATGTTATATGCCTCATCTTCGGTGATGATATGTATTGGAGTAGCCATGTCAAACAGGTAGCGAATCAGACTGCAAAACTCACCAGTATTGGCAGCAAGATAAGCCCGTGATTGCGTTGCAATGCAGTCAATCCGACCTTCTTTGCAATCATGTATCAGGCGGAGCATTTCTGGACGGTTCTTGATTTCCTTGCGGCCAGTAATATCGATGTACACACCAACAAGCTCAAAATCCGTAGAGTCAGAATACTTCTTTGCGTAATATTTGGTATGATATTCTAAAGCCTGTGCGCGCCTGCGCTCCCATAGCTTTTCCAGTTTCACATAACCGGCGACCCTCAGTTTTTTCTGCATAATATCTCTCCTGAATGTTTGCTCTGTAACGAGGCAAAGGGGTTATGCCTCATCCAATTTTTGAGGGAGCTGCCAGTACCAGCAGCCGCCAGAACGGTACGTCTTAATCTGCAATTCCTTCTTGACCTTCTCAACGGTCCGACTTCCGATGCCAATATTGGAAAGCCCTGCACATACTTCCTTGGCGGGCTTGTCCCCATGCTCCAAAAGCTGAATCATCTTTGCTCGTGCTTTTTCCCGTTTTGTAGTTTTGACGGTAATGCTGTCAATCAAGGCTGTTGTGTCCAGCTCGTAACGGCCATGCCACTCAATGCAACCTGAATCAGAGAAGGAAAAAGCGATAGCAGCACCTTCAGGTGCCAAGCTCGATTTGATCGGATACATGTAACGAATCCCAGGACGGCTCTCATCCCTCGATATCATTAAAACACTTCGCGCAATAGCTGCAATGTCGATGGACCCAAGTCCCCGGTACAGGTTTTTAGCTCCGTTTCCTTTGTTCATGTGTCCAATCAGAATGACAGCACAGTGGTGCTTTTCTGCAGTGCTTGCTAGCTTGCGCATGACAGAACGCATTTTAGTAGCGCTTTGCATGTCAGCATCCGGAGGAATAAAAGCCTGTAAGGGATCAATAATAAAGGCAGTGGCTCCGGTCTCTTCGATTGCAGCTTCTATCCTGCCGTCTTCCAGGGTTAGGGCAATATCGTCATCAATAATGTAGGCAACCCTGTCGCAGTTTGCCCCAGCCTTCATCAGCCGGGGCTTGATTGTATCAGCCATTCCATCTTCCGCGCACTGATAAATAGCAACGCCCGGTCCGGGCAAACGATATCCATCAGGCATTTTCTGGCCATTTGTTAGAAGAGATACCAAATTGAGAACAAACGTAGATTTGCCCTCGCCAGGATCGCCTTGGATTACGGTCAGCTTGCCGTAAGGTATATATGGATACCAGAGCCAATCAACAGGCTTAGCCGTCACATTGGAGTAGTATTCGCAGATTGTTTTTCCCATCTTAACCTCGCACATATATCCGCAAATTGACACTGAGTATACTTCGTCTTAATTATAATATTTGCCAATTCGTGCCGCCATCGCCGTTTTGGCAATAACCCTGTTTCCAGTGCGCCAATTTGGCAAAAACGGCTCCAAGGTCGTATTTTTGAAGATAATAAGCTCGCACAAGACCGGAGACCAAATGTGCGTGCTTCCTTGCGAACATAGAAAAAAGAAGCACCGCAAACGCGGTGCTTCTCGCATGAGAGAGGCAAAGCACTGTGTCACTCTGCATCTCTCTGTTTATCGTTTAGTTATTTGGTTTTGTGGCACCTGAGTAATACCAAAGCATCTTGGCAGGCTCGTTCATCGGCTTGCCGCATTGCCTGGACCATCATGGCCTCATCTTCGGTTATGCTTGTGTCTACGACCTCTTCGTTTCCGAGCAGTTCATCCACGGAAACCTTGAACAATTTCGACAGTCGCAGGAGCGTTTCAATGGACGGCTCTCTTTTACCACTCTCGTAGCGGCTGTAAACAGACGGTGAGCAGCACAGATATTCCGTGACCTCCTGCACCTTGAGTTTGCGACTTATTCTGATTTCTTTCAATCTCATGATGTCCTCCGCTTCCGAGGGATGCGAAGTGACACAGAAACATTACCTCAGTGGTATATCGTACTACCAAATTGGTAAGTGATCAAGATGGTAATTACCGAATCGGTAATTTATTCGTTTCCACAGCGGTAGTAAAATATATATATTAAGGGAAAGGAGGAGCATCGAGTGAACATTAAAGAAATTCGTGTTCGCAAAAACCTGACGCAGCTTCAGGTCGCAAATGCACTTGGCGTATCCTCCGTCGTGTATTCTCGTTACGAAACGGGAAACCGGCAGCCCTCCGTAGATGCTTTGATCCGGCTGGCTGATCTCTTTGGCGTCACTGTAGATTACCTTCTAGGAAGACAAGAAGTTGAAGATTCCACGCTGTCGGAATATGAGATCCAGCTATTGGTAGCATCGCGTAACGCAGATGAGCGAGCAAAAGAAGACGCATTGAATATGCTGTTGGCCCACGCCGTAGACAACAAATCGAAATAACCGAAAGGGAACTGCTGAAAACTGCAGTTCCCTTTCTTTTTGCCTATGGAATTAGAATCGCTTGGTTCGTTCCTTCAGTGCGTAATCGAATCCGGGTTTTCCGCACCGGTCACAGCTATCCTTTTGCTTCTGGAACGGGTCGAGCCTGCTGATGATATAAGCTCGTGTGTCCATGTACTCCTGTAAACAGCGCCCACAAAGGCATCGTGTTCCTGTTCGGGCCGTCTGATATCTCCACATACCAAGGGTCTTCTTCAGCCCATTGGAAATGGTATTGAGCATGTCCCCGTCATCAACGATGCCGATGTACGCACCCAGCTCATTCTGGTTTACTGTTCGGATCTGCTCCAGAAGAACAACAGAGGGCTGCGTGAGGCCGTACTCTTCACCCAGGAAGATATGAGAAGGGAGATACTTGCACTTATGTGCGCTGGAGATTGCGGCGATGACTGTGGTAGGGCTGTGCTCGTTGAAGTTGTCTGCCTGAACCACAAGAACAGGGCGTCGGCCTGTCTGCACGGAGCCGCTGTTTTCACCGAAGTCATAGCAGTAGATTTCTCCGCGGTTTACTTTTCGATCCTTCATAATGTAAATTCTCGCTTTCTGATGTCGTAGAGAAAAGTCCTCTCACTGATTCGGAATTTCAGAGGGGTCAAAATCAACGCCCTGCGAGAATTTTCTTCAAAAAAATTAAGGATCGTGCGATACTTTGCTGTACGGCCTGCGGAGAAACACCCTCATCAGCAGCAATTTCGACATAGCTCATATCCTGCATATAGTATTTCTGAATTCTGCTTCGCTGAGATTCGGGTAACCGATCAAGCGCTTCATAAAGGAAATCCATGTCAGCACTCTGCCCAAAGGGATCATCAATCAGTTCAGGATGATACTTTTCAAGCTCGCCGTCATCGTAACCGAAAGCGTCGCTGTGTTCCGCATTGCGCTTGCTGTGTTTCCGGTTATTGCTATGGTACTTAACCATCGTAATTGCGTGTTCCATCGAAAGAAGCACATACGGCACATATTGCGCGATGATAGCGCCGTACTTTTCCTTGAGCTCGTTTTCGGTAAGATCAGTTGTCGCGGCCGGGCTGTTCTGTCGTAAAATGGACGGGCGGTTTTGTCGGAAGAAGCCGGACACGGATGTCCGGCGGGCGGGGCGAATAGACGTCGCTGGAGTATTTTGTCGTACAAGAGAAGGGAGGGGCCAGAGCCGCTCCCTTCATTAGTAGATTCAAGAGACCTCGCCCACCAAGACGAGCTGTACCATCCGGTCATCAACAATAGGCCGGCGATTTTGGTAAGCGTAGACAAGTGACTGAGTACAGGCCCGGTTAATCAGGCGCGGGATGCCGGAAGAAAAAGAGTGTATGACTTTCAAGGCATCCTCGGAGAAAATCGCGTTGGAGTGACCAGCATAGGCCAGCTGCTTTTCAATGTATGCTTTTGTCTGTGAGAAGTCATACGGGGCCAGGAAACACTGGATGTCAACCCGGTGGAGAATAGCCCGGTACGCGTGTAGCTTCAACTTTTCCCAGAGTTCAGTTTGCCCGGCCAAAATCAGCGCAAGTGGATTCTCGGAGTCCATCCGGTAGTTGAGGAGGAAGCGAATTTCCTCGAGCATCTCTTTAGAGAGAAGATGCCCTTCATCCACAATCACCACCAGTTTCCGGTGCTCAACGCCGCGCATAATTTCAATCTGGTGGTGCAGCAGATTCCGGGCGTCACCTCGGTAAAATCTTGTTTCACACCCCAGTTGTTCAAGCAGCCCATTGTAGAAATACCGTGGCGTGAGCTTGGATTCGGAAAGATACAAGACGGCGTATTCCTGTCCATTCAGGGCGCTTTTCAGGCGGCGCAAAGAGGTTGTTTTGCCAGTGCCAGGGTCGCCAATCACAAGAGCAAAAAGTTGGCGTCTGGTCGCGTAGAGAAGACGGTTGTGAATCTCCTCGGTATCCTGGTCCATGTAGAGGTCATCCACCGGGATGCTTCGTACAAACGGGGTCTTCTTCATCTCAAAAAAGTCTTCGTACACACAGCTCACCCCTTCTCGATTTCGGAAGTATAAGAAATAGCCCTCCGGCGCTGCTTGTCCTGGTACTGTTCAGCGAGTGCGTCCAGAAGCCTGGAATGGTCAACGGGGATACGCTCAACCTCTTTCCTCGTCGGCCTGGGGGCCACATGCTCACCAATCACAATCTGGCGTATCTGGAACGGTGTGCAGAGCGGGCTTTCGATCGTGAGCACATCCGTGCAGGCCGGGTCATAGACCACATCCACATGCTGCCCAGCAAAAGTCACGCCCAAATCGTACCGCTTCCCGCCAAAACTAATCACTCCGCTCTTGTCTGCTTTGCGGGCTTCGCAGCGGAGGAAGGCCCTTGCCATAAGCGCCTTGTCCACAAAGCGAGGCGGCATGGAGTCAGTCTTAAAAGCAATTTCCGGGGTTGTTCCCAAAGCGCTGTGGGGCCTGGAATGGTAGCACTCACTCAGCCATGCATTAAACTGCGCATTCAACTCCTGCAAGCTCTCAGGTGGATGAAGAGCAACCTCGGCCAAGAATGCCTCCAAAGTCTGGTTGAACCGCTCTTGCTTGCCTTTGCCCTGCGGATTTCTGGGCTTCGCATACAGTAGTCGGATACCAAGAAGCCCACAGGCTCGCTTCATCCAGCGAGTGCGGTACTGACTGCCGTTGTCAAAGTAGAGCCGCTTGGGCAGCCCGTATTTGGTCATTGCCTTTCGCAGCGTGTCCTCCACAATGCCCTGTTCCATATTTCCGTAGAACTCACCGTGCAGGATATACCGGGTGGCATCGTCAATCAGACAGGAAAAGTAGGTCTGTGTGGTTTTCCCTCCCAGATTGAGGATAAGGCCATACTTAATATCGCCTTGCCACAAATCGTGCCGGTGAGCGCGCTGGAATCGTTGGGAAGCATAGCCTTTATCGTTGTAGAGGCTCATCATAGCAGAAGAATATCCGGCCCTGCTCAGGGCATCCTGCAAGGTGGTCCTCTTCAGGAATCCGGGCTCTGCTTTCCCCTCCAGTTCAAGAATTTTAATAATGGTCGGGACACTTCGACTGGGGAGCTCCCTGCGTAGCCGGATGGCCTCGTCTAGCAACTCTTGCGGGATTTTGTACTTGCACTCAGCACTCCTGCTCTGCGGCTTCAGAGCATCAAATCCGCCTTTCAAGTAGGAAGTCAGATAGCGTTCCAGTGTCCTTTGGGAAATTTGGTTTCGCTCACAGATTTCAGCTCGAATTAGTCGCACACTGTCTTTGTCCAGGTTTTGCGACAACAGGGGCGCAATCAGAGTCATCCGTTCCTCGGCAATCTCGGTGGCGAGCTTTTGGTCTTTCATATCCATACCAGTGTTACCTCCTACACATTTTAGGATGACACCAGTATAGACGGGATGTCCTTCCTTGTCATGGCGGAACGGTGCTGTTCCCAATTTCCGCTGTTCACCACCAGCCGGACAAAACTCGCCGTCCGCCGGCGTAGGGAATGGCCGGGGCTAAATGTCGCCGACATCTGGCCCGCCGTAATCAACCCGTCCAGAACGTTTTGGGCATACCAAAGAAACCATGCAAGCCAGAAACGGATGCGCAGCCAAGTTGAAGTTTCGCAAGTGTGCTGGGTTTCTGTGGCCTCAGCAATCTCGCAAAGAGAGTTCAGGTCATGTCGCTTGTATGGGACTAGGCCCTCCGGCAGTTCCCGGTGGGTCTTTCCGCAATGTCGGCACTCCATCACCCTTAGATGAATTTGGTGCGTATGTTCTCCTTGCCGGACCTTGCGGATGCAGGTTCCATGTACTTTGAGCGGTCCACCACAGATTGGACAGACGCTGCTCTCTTGGCTAAAAATTTTTGTCTTTTCCCCATTGCGGGTTATCTCAAAGTGTGCTATGCTAATCATGGTCTGTGAGAGGAAGCAGAGATTCACTTTGGTTATTGAAAATGTGGCTATCATTTTCAATAACTAGGATCTCTCTTCCTCTTGCTCCGTTTATTACCAGAATACAATCATAGCACATCCACTTAAAAAGAACAGGACCACCTCGGTGGTCCTGTTCTTTTGTCTAACAACATTGCAAAACTGGCAGAACTGCCCGGCTGCTTTGACAAATCACTCCGGCTTTTTGTCAATTCAGCTCGGCTTTTTCCGGACAAGTCGGGGCGGCGCTAACAGGTGAATTCAAAAAAGACAAGCACCATCCAAAGAAAACCTTCTTGTATAGTGCTTGCCTATTTTATTTTCGATATTTTTAGCTGTGATACATTTAATTTAGGGTGCAAAAAAGCAGGAGACCTTTTCAGATTTCCTGCTTAGTAAAGCTGTGAAGATTTAATTGTGGTTGGGCTGTCAGTTATACAAACTGGAATTCTCTGTTATAGATTTACAATCATAATATATTCCTCGCTATTTTCATTAACAACAGTAAATCCCACTTTCTCGTACATCTTCACTGCATAATTACTTTTCTGAACAGATAAGGATATTTTTGAATATTCAGCTAATCTTTCCACTTGTAATAATTGTTTCAATAATGAAGTTCCAATGCCTAACCCTCTATATTGGGGGCAGACAGACATGGCAAGAGATGGAGTATCATTATCAATGTGTCCATAGTCATTCATAATTCTTACCCAAATAGCTCCTACTACATTTCCCTGAATCTCTGCAACTAAGGCTTTATCATGTTTTCGATTTCCAAACTCGACGATATATTCTTGTAATTCTGGACATTCTATTACTGATTTAGGTGGAGGTTCAATACCTTCCGGAATATAAATCGCTTCGTATAAAAAATCACTTAATAAGCAATATTCTTCGCTTCTCATTTCTCGTATTATATAGTCCATAAGTTTGCTCCAAATTCAAATTTCTGGTTTTTACTCAACTTTAGTGTAGCCCTCCATACTAAAAGTTTCTAAATCAAACACTACCGCAACAACATTGTCCTCATTTTCTTCAATAAGCCATAAGCGAGTCCATAAGGTTTGGTCGTTCATATTGGTAGCAGTTTTATCCTCACCATCGGTAATGATTTTTTCGGGATCTAATTTTGTTACAAAAATGTTTTCGGGTTTAAGATCTGGCAGGCTGCTTTTAAGTTCCTCCTCTGTTAGTCCTGCTATTTCCATTGCTTCAGCACCTTTATAATACTCAACATCTCCGTACCAGTAGTTATCGTTAACATTCTCGATGGATTTTAACCACATAAACTTATCGTCAACGAATTTATAACCAGCACCAGAGCCGGTATCTATTTCCCATGTTCCTTGTATCAGTGCATTATCATCGTTATTATCTTTGCTGTCAGTAGTACCAGCACAAGCGGTAAGCCCAAATAGTGTAAAACAGATAATCAGAATAGCTGCTGCAATTCTAAAAAAACCATTTTTGTGATATTTAATCATATTCATATCATAGTTCATAGGTAATCTCCAAGTTATATTCTCTTTATTTTCGTAAGCCTTTCTCCATTGAAAAATGAAGAAAATCTTTTATTCCCGTTCCCGTCTACTCCGTTTTTTCTTTCGGGGATCTGGCGGCGGAGAGAAGGTCTGAATATAGTCCTGCCGGATCGCTGTCACATCCTGAGAAAGAAAAGCAGCGACATGATCTTGTTCGGAAGTTTGCTCTGGGAAAAAGGACGCAAATTTCTGTGCCAGCTGTTCTTCTTTTTCATCCAGTTTAAGTGTGCCTTCGTATCCAATCAATTCTTTTAGCACAGCAGTAAACTCCTTGTACCGATCCCCTCGAATATCCAGATCGACTTTCACTTTGGCCGTCATGCCGTTAAGGTAAAGTACCTTCAAGGATGCATCGTTTCCTGACCGATTCATTGTGACCCATAAAGCGAGCTTTTTTGAGAGCAGCTTCCCGCCAATCAGTATAAAGTTTTGGCTTCGGTAAATTTCCAGATATTTTTCCATGCCCTCATCTTCAAATTCTATTGGTTCAAAGTGTTCTCCATCCAACAGCTGCTCCAACTGTTTTTTGCTGAGAATCTGATTCAGTACTGGTATGTTCCGGTAAGGCGTGCAGATATAGCGTTTCATTTTCTGAAACAGTGCCACAACCAGAACTGCTGTACCAAGTAAAAACAGGAAAAGCTCTCCGTCCATTTCGATTTTTCCGGTTGCCGTTACCCAAATGCCACGCAGAACCAGGACGACACCAAAGCCCCACAGTCCGAAAATCAACAGCTTTTTCAGCGGATGAAAATGAATCCACTCAATGATTTGTACCTGTTGTTTGCCGCTCATAGGTTCATCACGCACAAGTCGGCGGGCGATCCACTGATTCAGCAGTTGTGGAGTCCATGCAACTCCAAATAGAAAAACTGCAAGCCGGTTTTCAATTTTGGAGACATTGACGGAATTTACAATGACCATATTCAGATGTTGCTCAGTAACTCCCAGATAGCAGTAAGCATTGCTCAGTGCGCCCAATGCAGCGGCAGCGCCCCCCGTCAGTGTAGAAAGTCCTCCAATCAGTGCATAGGTATCAGCCCCGGCCATGATGACCGCCCATAACTTGCACTGATAGGCTTCGTTTTCGTTCAAAATGGCTTCTAGCATTTCATTTTTATCTTTTTCATTCATTGTAAGCATAATTGTTCCTCCTAATTATTGTTTTAAGTTGAGAACGCCGGATGCAATCCTTTGATATATGCACCCGGCGTTCAAAAGCATTAGTCTGCTTTCAAATTTTCGTCCAGGATCACCAGTTCTCCGTTGCGTTCAATGATACCAGGCTGAACCACGACGATTTTCAGACCTTCCTGCAATTCCAGATACTGTGAAGCATAACCCCAAACCTTGACCTGATCGCCTTCCTCAAGCTCAATGGCAGTGCTTACAGTACCATCTTCATTCAAAATCTGGTTAGCAATACAGTAGAGCTGGCCGGTTGTATCCTCTGCGATGTAGAGAGACACATCCGAAGCGAGCGGCGTTCCGGCAATAGCCTTATATTCACCGACTTCTTCGCCCCAAACGGTACCTTCACTATAAAATCCAACGACCATATTTTCTTCATATCCTTCGATAATCGCATTGAAATCCTGAGCATACGGCTCCATCTCGGCTTTTGTAGTATCCTTGTAAGCGGCAATCTTTTCATCAGATACCTGTTCTTTCACTTCTTGTGGCTGATAATCCTTGTATTCAAAAATATTGTCCGAAGCAAGCGTGATTGCTGTGTAGTCATCATCCAGCATGACTTTATAAACAGCAATTTCATCATCATCAACGGTACGATTGATGTCGATATTTCCTGCGGAATTCAGTTCATATCCGTCTACACCTTCCAACGCCTTTTGTAAGGCTTCGTTGGACATAGCACAGTTGATTCCGTTGAGCGTTACAAAGAAATCAGGATTTGGTTGATCTTTATCGGCAGAGTATTCCAGTTCTACCACCGTTCCGCCCTCAGCAGGCTTACATGGCGCTGTCCCGGCATTTACGATTGCAACATCCATTTCCTGATCGTCTTTGGAAAGTTCCCCATAAATGCGCTCGCCAGGTTGCAGAGAAACCTCTGCTGCATCATATTCTTCCGTTTCCAAACTCCATCCAGCCTGTATCAGCTGGGAAGTTTCCAAAGGAAGCGTGTAATAAGTACCGTCCAGTACGAACTCAGGTGTACCGTCATTTTTCAGCTGAGACAGAATGGCCTCATCCGTACAGCCTTTATCACTGCCCGCAGCTGCTGGAGCCGATGTCTGAGGTTTTGAGCCGCATCCGGCCAGCATACTGCATACCAGCACACATCCTGTCAGTAAAGCAATCCATTGTTTTTTCATAAGCGTAAATCCTTTCTGCGATTCTATCAAATTTGTTTTATGTATGAACAACTCATATCCTATATAAATGGCAATTATGCTCCTATCAGCGTCATAACTACATAAAGTACAATCAGCAGGAGAGCAAGACACATTGCACAGAAAACGGCAATCGTCGTTTTGACCTTGTGCCGCTCCTTTAATGTCAGAACCATCATTGTAAGTACATCAAAGGAAAAGAAGAACTGGCAGATTCCACCCAAAACCGCCAACCATTTCGGATGAACGCCGTCTTTGCATGACTTTATCAGATAAGCGATTGCGTAGGGAGCTGCCCCCAATACAATTCCATATCCAAAAATCAAAAATACAATGGTTACCAGTCCAAATAACGCCATCAACGGCGACGGGAAAAATGCCATCAATGTTACATATACGGTGATGCTCCCTCCGATCAGGTAGAACGGAATCAGTCCATACTTGATGATCAAAGTGCAGTTCAGCAATGTTCTTCTCGACCACTTTCTTCCTACGGTTAGCACAACAATCAAATTGACGATTCCCATGATAAAAGGCAGACTGATCGATAAAATCTGCAATTTGATCGCATTGTCAAAACAGCCTACCAAAAGGAAGAATGTATAAGACACAATTACATAGAGTACCGGGAGGATATAAGTCATTTAACAGCCTCCTTTCTGCGCCGGATCAACCAGAGGATCAGCCAGATCAAGCAGACTGGAAATGAGAACAAACTCAAAATAAAAAGTCCGGCTCCAACCGATCCGAGTATTGAGTCCCCGGTAGCTATATTGCTGATGATTCCGAACAGTGCCAGACCAAAGCTGAAAGAGAGCCAGCAAAAGAAAGCATATTTACTCTCTTTGGCGTTTGCGGGTACTCTTGATTCTCCCTTTTTGTTTCCGAGCTGGGTTTTTAGCTGTTCGCTTAGAAGTCGTTCCTGTTCCTCTAATTCGGTGTCTCCGATTGCCCTTGCGTAATCTCCCCGAAGCAGGTGATACCCCATTTTATCCTGCGTATTTTTGGCTCGACGCAAAAACTGTTCCAAAGTTTCTTCTGCTTCTGCCCAGCGCTTTTGCTCCAGTAGAGCGGAGAACCAGTTCGCTGTAATGATATTTTGGGAATGTTTGCTGAATGCCCAAGGACGCCAGTGATTCAATCCCTGTTTCAATTTCTCAAGATTATGGTCGCTTTGATAAGCCACCACATAGGGGTTGAGTTTCTTTGCCAGCCAGCGTTCATATTTGCAATATGCGAAAAAGCATAGAGCCAGCAGCACAAGGAACGCTACAACAGCAATCCACATGGTTTCATAAGAAAAAAAGTGATCATATATCAAGCACGCAGCTCCGGAGAGAGCCGCAATGCTGAAAATTGGCCATGGATTTCTCATAATAGCAATATCTCCAATCATCTGTTTGTATAAAGATTTCAATATGGGCAAATTGTCATATCTATATGCGAACATTATAGCATTTGTAGGGTCTTTCGTCATCATTTTTCTACTATACAACCGGGAATTTAATAGTAAACAAATTGTGAATATATGTATCGCAATTTTACGAAAAGAAAAGCCTCATCCCTCGCTGATTGAGAGATGAGGCGAAATGATTATGCTGTAATCTCCGGGATTTCTCCGACAAAGTTATAGACGATCCTGACTTCCTGCACCTTCTGTCCGTCAATCTTCTTGACTTCGCCCACCAAAATCTTGCTGATGAGCCGGTTCAGCACCGCTTCATCCAGTTCTTCAATGGCTGCATAGTGCCGGATTTCTTTGATGAAGGTGCGGACTTCATTTTCCTGTTCGTCAGAATGGCGCATCATCAACAGCAGGTCTTGCAGACGCTTCTGGTTGGCTTCCTGCTCCTGTTCCAGTGTTGCTGTCAGCTTCATAAAACGTTGCTCAGTCAGGATTCCTTTTGCCTTATCGGTATATAGGCTCAGGAACATCTCATCAATTTCACGATTCCTGCTTTCCAGTCGTTGACATTCCTTCTGTGTCTGGGAAGCGTCCAGAAGATACCGGCGCTCCATCCGGCTGCTCAGACGCTGATAAAAAGCATCGGCATCTTTGAGCGCAGTCTTTGCCAGCTCCTGAATATCTTTCAGCACAAGATTGTATAAATCTCTGGCTTCGATCTTGTGGCTGGTACAGGCGTTCTTGCCCAGCCTGTTATAGGTCTGGCAGATATAATACGCCTTATCAATCGGTTCCCGCCGTTCGCCGGTAAAACGGTTCTTCCCGGTTCTGCCAACCTTTTCATACCGCACCTGCATAGACTTTCCGCAGGTAGCACAATAAATGATACCGTGGAACAGGTTATAAAAGGGGCAGGAGTTGCCCTTCATAATGGTTGGTCTGCGGTCAATAATTTCCTGCACCTGCTCCCATTCTTCCGGGGAGATGATTGCTTCATGGCAATCCTCGATAATTTCCCAGTCCTCACGAGGGATAATATCATAGGTGTTGGAGCGAATCCCTTTCTGATGTGTCCGGCAGACCAGATGTGCGCCCTTATAAAAGGGATTCCGCAGGATATGGCTGATTCTTGCACTTCCCCATGAATAGTAATTTACATCACATTCTGTGTTACTTTTTACTCTGGTGATTGGGACTTTATCATCCATGAGCTGCTTTGCAATCCGCATACATCCCCAGCCATCCAGCGCCATATCATAGATTTTTCGGATTACCGGTGCTGTCTCAGGGTCACGGATCAAATGCCCCTTATCCTCCCGGTCACGCATCAAACCGAGGGGCGGCTGCCCACCACAAAACTTCCCCTGCCGGGAACGGGTCATACGCCCTGCCAGCACCTTTTTGGAAATATCCCGGCTGTACATATCGTTCAGGATATTCTTAAACGGCGTAATGTCCATTTCCTGACGGGTCAGGCTGTCCACTCCGTCTGTAATGGCAATATAGCGTACATTGTGTTTTGGGAAAAAGATTTCGATATAGCTGCCAGCTTCGATATAATTCCTGCCCAGTCTGGACAGGTCTTTGGTGATAACGTAGCCGATCTTTCCCGCCTCAATATCGGCAATCATGCGCTGAAAAGAAGGGCGGTTGAAGTTGCGGCCTGTATAACCGTCATCCACATAATACTCATACTGGAACATTCCGTTTTTTTCGGCAAAGTCCCGGAGCATAAGTTTCTGGTTGCTGATGCTCATGCTCTCATTATCGCCGCCATCCTCCAAAGAGATACGGCAATAAAGAGCTGTGATTTTCTGATTCACTTGTTTTTTCCTGCTCATAGTGTTCTCCTTCTATGAACAGGGACACGATACCATTATAATACCATGCCCCTGTCCATGATTCAACTGCTTTACGCCGCTTTTCGTGCCATTTCCTGATGCTCTAACCATTCCTCGAAGTGTTCGCAGGTCTGACGCTCGATCAGCTGCTCAAAGGCTTCCCGCATGGTTTTGTCCCCAGAAAACTCACGAACCACTACAAACTGGACTTTTTTATTCTGCTTCTTGTTTTTCTCCATAGGCTACCTCCATAGAATAGGGGATCAGACGGTAGCTGTGGCAACGAAGTCCGGCAACGGACATCAAAAAACCTGTAAACTATCGTCTGACCCTGATTTCTTACTTTTCAAATTTTCTTGTAAAATCTCGTTGCTTTCGTTGCCGGAAACATAGATAGATAATAAAAATCCTTTATTTACGGGCTTTTTCCATATCAAAACCATAAATTTATCAGCAACGAACCCGGCAACCAACTGGCAACTATCCCGGCAACAGACCGTCCTTGTCAGGCAATCCACTCCTGCGGAAGTTCCAGCTGACGGCATTCTTCTTCACTCAGTTCCACAAATCCACCTTCGTTGCCGGGCAGTTCGTTGCCGGAAGTGTTGCCCCCATACCCGATTTGCCGGACAGAAAAACAATCTGTATAATGGAAAGGGGTAATGAAAAATGTCAACCAAAGAACGAAAGCACCCAGCGCCGCCGCGTTACGATGAGGCCTTCAAGGCGGGGGCAG